>Ga0265292_1001272_pt1 | contig 23254 bp, 16 predicted proteins | sample Munlanlewell296A_FD_189080 | JGI IMG/M metagenome (GOLD analysis project Ga0265292, IMG submission 189080) | Leachate microbial communities from a municipal landfill in Southern Ontario, Canada - Leachate well 296A | ecosystem: Engineered > Solid waste > Landfill > Unclassified | place: Canada... | reverse complement strand
CCGTGGTACAATCATTTCGGACTCCTTTCCTTTGGGCCTGTAACCTCCATTGTTTCAGAAAGTTACATCCTAAAGAGAAGGGGTCTGTTTTTCAAATTTTCAACGTAAAATGGAAACTACACCCTAAGTTTCGTAGATAATATAGATACTCGTTAAGTTCAGACGGACAGATAATCCTTAATGCCGGAATATTTCTTGATCAAATAAATCAGCGAATAGCAACTTGAACGGGTACAGACATAATTGTGAATATGAGGCTCTTCAAGAATGCCACCATACGTTCCCAGATTCCTGCCGCACAGTTCTTGTGCGCGATATAGGGCTTGTAATGCCTTTGCGCAGGCGTCATCTGATGCAAAAGATAATTTCACAAGATCCCCGGCTTCATGGATAATGTTGAGAACGACCGGGATACCTGCTACAGAATTATCAAACATTCCCCTGTCGTTCTGGTTTGCAAAAACAGCGGTCAGGAATTTTTCAATCGCTTTGAGGTATTTGTTATGTCCTGTAACCTTGTATGCCCCCAATAACCCCAATGCCCCCAGATCGTCATTTGCACGATGGAGACCTCGTTGTGGATCATTCTCCGGTATTTTTCTCGTTTTACGCTCAATCGAACGAAAGAAACCGTCTTTCTGTTGAATATACTCCACAAAATAGTCGGCCATTCTGATATAAAATTCGCCTGTCCATTTATTCTCGTTGGTCGCTTGAGCAAGCTGGTAGAAAAAGTTCATACTGCCGCCATGAAAACAACCCTGCACATCGTTGCAAATCTGCGGCCGATACTTCTTCTCCATCAAGTCCTCAAGAATGACTCCCCAATAAGGCCAGCCATCCTCATCCAATGCTTCACGAAGGAACCAGTCCGCAAAAAGTTTGGCACGCTCAATCCATTCTTTATCATTAGTAAACCTGTACAACTCGATGAATGCCCATCCCGCGGAAATCGAATCTCGGGGATAGCACCAGGTCGTCTGTGAAGTCATCTCGCGAATAGCACCGTAATGGTTTTTCATGAACGGATTGAACACTTGAAGCGACTTCAGATAACGTGCAGCCCCCATCGCCGACTCCAGATATCGTTCATCACCGAAGGCTCTGAAGGCTCCAAGCCAGCCCATGATGGCAAACGCGGAATTCCACTGAGAACCAGGAAATATTCTGCCATACTCATCGACAGTAAAATGAAGCCGTCCGGCATCACCATTCATTTCGATCATCGGGTTTTGCGCCCGGCATAACCAGTCAGCAAGTTTCTTTGCAACGTCTAACCCTTCTTTGTTCATAGATTCCCTCGATTCTGCCGCGGCAGCCTAAGCCGGCAATACCAAAGCGAACAAGTTCTTTTTTCAGAATTCATAGCGACTTCCTTCAATAATGCATACTAAGGGTTAAATACGTCACAGAGATATAACGGTGTGTCCTGTATCTTTTTTCCAATAAGTTCCGCCATAGGTTTTGCTTCGATCAATCGCGACAGGGCTTGCCCCACATACCCGTTCCGCTGGATGGAAGCCCCAAGAAGTTCCTCCTCGACTCGCTCATATCGCCGCCGAAGGCCGGGCATATGCGGATGGGTCGGTACGGTCCAGCTCTGCCCCTGGGTATCGATCACGATACCGTTAAAAAGCTCCCGACAGACCGTCGGCGCCCCATTGGTGTTTTCGATCAGGTGCAGGGTTGTATTGGTGGTATGGGTCACACCAAGAAGTAATATTCGCCCCTCGGCCCGGACCAGATTGTCATACGGCGATCCACGACCGACAGAGACCAGGCAGGTCAGATGATCCGCCAGGAGTTCGCCTGCGCGCGGTCCGATGCCGGCTACGCAATGAGTTGGACTCACTGAGCGGATCACTCCCGGCCGACGACGAAAGATCTCCGTGATAATCCCCAGTTCCGACGGCGAGGTTCGCAGGTCAAACGTACAGCCTCGACGAAGCAGTTCATATTCCGAACCTTGCTGGAACGACGGCATCAGGAGTGTGCCATGTGGGCCGAGTGTCTCCAGCAGCGCATCGATGACCGCATCAGGTCCCCCTTCGACAAAGCCCAGGGAAGACAGAGAGCTGTGGACCAGAACGATATCGCCCGACCTCAAGCCAAGGAGCTCAAGGTCTGCCGCGATCTGGTTTTGGATGATGATTGGTTTTTCAGGCATGTAAAGTCCTCAGATTTTCCTGATGATTGTTTGTGCAATATCCGCTAACGTTGCCTCTGCACCTTGGGCCATAATGGAATTGCAACACTCATAATCGCCGCCGGGACGTTCGTCTTCTGTGGGAATATATCCGATATCGCCGTTACTTTCGGTCAGGCTGATGAGCCGAAGGTTTCTATTTTGCGCAGTCGCGGCAGCCAATAACACCGTCTGCCAGAAAACCTCACCGGGCAGGCCCAGGAAAACCATATCGTTAAGACGCAGGACCGGTAGCTCCACTTCGATCTGTTTCTTCTGGTATTCCTCCGAGGTCAGATAATGAAATTCTTCATAGCCCGCCTGGTGGCATCGCAGAAAATATATCTCGTCCACTCGTTTTTTTATCTCGGGCAAGTCCAGATGGGGACGATCGATTAAAAACTCCGCCGTTCGTTTCTGTGCCAGATCAAGAGCCTGTTGCGAGTCCGCCAGCAAGTCCGGTCGAATGGGCAGCAGGACAGGAACAGTTTTATACGACAAAGAATTCAGGGTGGCATAATCCTGTTCCGAGGGGGAGTTTAAGATCGCCTCCGCAATGCCCCGCCCGATCCGTTCCACCTCGCCCCAGCACGCTTGCGGATCGCGGTGCGGCACCCACGGAACATTCGGAATAAACTCCTCCTGCGGGAAGTCGGGATCGGGCCAATCGCCCTGCTCCCACGGGGCTAGATTTCCGCACGGCCCGCTGAGGTATCCGCAGATTCCGCCTTGCCGTTCCCGCACTATTCGCCGAACGACACCGGGAAAATCAGCACTGTATTTTCTTCGAGTCGTATGACCCGCGATACACGGATGCGCTGCGTACCGGATCAGACTGCCGATGGGCTTTCCATCAATATCTTTGAAAGATATACCCTGAACCCATCCATCGGTTGCTTCGTCATAAAGTATTGATGTTGGGAATCCGGAATGAGTCAGACCCCTTCCCCGCCAGTATGCGAGTCGGGACCGATTCAGCCAACAGGCATCGGGCGATCCATTGTAATTTCGACAGCCCATCCACACCGTCATCGCGCCATGAACTTCGGCAAGATACTTTCGGCGATTCATGTTAAATTGACGTCCAGTATCGATCTGGTGATATGCGGCCTTTGCCGGTTGGACGCAGACAAGAGCCTTTTGGAGGAGATCACTCAATTGATCCACCAGACCATCCATGCCCCTGGCAAGAAATTCATTTTCGCTCGGAGCTGTATGGGTATGCGTGCAGTGAATCCAGAGGGTTTGAGGCGTAAGGCCGGTGCGTTTAGACAATTGAGTTCGTAACTCGCGGCAAAAGGCCACCGAGAGCTGAGTCAGATCCAGAATCACCAATGCAGTTATTTCCTGTCCCGCGTCAAATATACAAACCACAGCCTCAAGGGGGTCGTGTGTTTCAAGACGGGCATTAAACGTTCCCGCCAGCGATCCCGAGGACATTCCTATTTTGATTTCGCTCATTTTATACTCTTTACATAATCGACATAGTCGCGATAAAGAATATCAGTATCGCCACGGCCGATGTTGACTAGATCCGTATGCCGATTCATGATTCCCTGATATTGATAGCAGATCAACTTTTCCACCAGCGGAGCCTGAATCGCGACCTGTTCTTTGATCCGCTCGATCGGGCCAGGAATGCAATAGACCCTGCCGTCTGGACTTTGCTCGAAGTCGAACACTTCACAATTCGCCCAGAGGGTCACACCGATGTCTAGGAGTTTCGGACCGACAACCCGCAAACCTTCGGCATTGCGGTGAACCAGTTTCAAGGCTTCTTCGATATCGCTCGAGCGTCCGCCGTAGTCCTGCGGAGCGAGAATATTGAGTGTCGTGCGTTCCATATACCCCGGCAGTTTGTTGATATCGTCGAGTTCACCCAGGTATCCCGGCGAGGCGAGGAATTTGACCTTGCCCACCGCCGGCCGCAGATATTCCTTCATGAGTTTTTCGTACAAATCGATTTGGTAATCGTGGAAATCCATTTCGTAACAGATGTAAAACCCGGCAAAGCACGGATGATCGCTGTATCGCTCCATCAGCGCCACCGTCAGCGCCCGGTTCCAGGTAAACCATTCCTCGGGCCACGGGGGCAGCATATTGGAATAATCCCGCACCTGGCTGACACGTCCGCGAAGACCAATGCCGAAAAACAATTTCATGCCCAGCTTGTCTGCTTCGTCCACGCATGTGCCGAGCGGGTCCGCACATCCCATCTTCAGCTGTCGACCGACGGTCTTCTCATAGCCGGGAAACATTGGCCGACCCCACAGTGCCGTGTTGGTGCATATGGCGGTATCGATGCCGATCGTGCGCATCTCCCGCATGAGCGCCCGCCAATTGGCTTCCTGCCAGAAGCGGCATTCGTCAGTCCAGTACGCCTGGTCCCAGATATTCACATGCTGCAGGTCAAAAAAGCTTCCGGTGATTTTCAATTCGGCCATATCGATTGTCCTTCATGCTTCACAAATCATGCCATCAGGTATTTCTTCAACCATTCATACGCCAACGCCCGTACTTCTGCGGGAAAACAATGTCCCTGCCGGTGAAAATACGCGGCAAATACCTCCGGTTGCCCGGCCTTGTCAAAATGATCGCTGATCCGACCCGATGCCTCCAGCCATACCGCATTGCCTTGCATATATTCATCATTCAAGGCGTGAATCATCAGCAATGCCCGAGGTGAAACCGCCATTGCCATGCGATCGAAATCAAACGGAAGACTCTCCGGATGGTCCATATACTTTCGAAGGGTTTGATAATACACGAAATCATGATCATTCGTCCTCGCCCACTCTTTTCGACACGGTTCAGTCCTAAGTAACGCCACTCCGCAATTAATAACCGCTGCCCGTATCCGCTGATCAAACGCCGCCAGGATCAGACTGTCGTGCCCGCCCAGCGAATGACCGATCGCTCCGATCCGTGACGAATCGATAAAATCATACCGGACCAGAAAATCCACCGCCCGCTGAAGATCCCACAGCGATTTGCCCGCCGCCGTCCATTCCGGCCACCGTTGATGAAGCTCAAACGTGTCATAGGGATGTTGGCCGGGCTTCAACCGCTGGCCCGCGACAAAATCATCCGGGGCAAAACACGCGAAACCTTCCCGCACCAGATGAACCGCATAATGTAATTGCAGGTCTTCCTTCGGGTCCAGGCCCGCCGGCCAATCCTTTCCCGAAGCCTTGGTCCCATGCGGACAGATAACCAGCGGAAAGGGAGCAGAAAAGGTTTTTGGCAGAAGAAGATAACCGTATCCCTGATCCTCCGCCTCGACGCGGTAGGTGATTAACCTGCGGATATAATCTCCATGGTCAGTTTCCTGTTCTACCTTTGGCCGCGGGTCAATAATCTCCGTCGGTCCTTTCCCTAGAAAATCAATCAATGCCATAGAGGTTACAACCTTTCTACTAAATATCGTCCTTCCTCTTTCAACTATCTTTCCGCGCCCACAGTCAGAATATCACAGCAGGGTTCATAATCTCCGTCGGGACGTTCGTCTTCTTAAATAATCGACATAGTCGCGATAAAGAATATCAGTATCCGCACGACCGATATTGACCAGATCCGAATGACGATTCATGATCCCCTGGTATTGAAAGCAGATCAGTTTTTCCACCAATGGGGCTTGAAGCTCCATCTGTCTGCGGATTCGCTGGAAAGGACCCGCGACGTTATAAACCCGTCCGTCCGGGCTGGGAATATGGTCGAAAACTTCACAGTTGCTCCATAGGGAAACTCCAATGTTCTTCATCATCGGGGCTGCTTTTGTCAGCGCTTCGGCGTTTTTCCGCACGAACTCCATGGCGTCTTTTTGCATGTCCCAGCCGCGCCCGCCGTAATCCTGCGGGGCAAGGATCTGAATGTCCGTCCGCTCGAGTTGTCGAGGGAGCTCGTCCAGATTCGGGTGATCCCCGAGATTTCCTGGCGAGATCAGCACAGGAACCCGCCCGATCGCCGGACGAAGATAACCACGAATCCACTTTTCATAAAGCTCCAGTTGATAATCGATAAAATCGATCTCGTAAGGGATATAAAAACCAGCGAACCCGGTTCGAGATCCGAAACGGTCGAGTATCGCTTCCGCCAAGGCCGTGTTCCACTGGAACCATTCCTCGGGCCAAGGGGGTCTCATGTCCGCGTAGTCCCGGATTTGGCTGACCCGCCCCCGAAGACCGATTCCGAAAAACATCTTCATCCCCAGCCGGTCCGCCTCCGCGGCACACACTTCCAACGGATCTGAGCACGTCATCTTGAGCGGAAGCCCGATTTTGTTCTCGTATCCGGGAAAGAGCGGCCTGCCCCAAAAGGCGACGTTGCTGAGGATGATCGTGTCGATCCCGATATCGTGCATGTCTCCGATCAACGCCCGCCAGTTCGTGTCCCCCCAGAACCGACACACGTCGCCCCAATAGGCGGTGTTCCACACATTCGGATGGCAGACATCAAAAAAGCTTCCTGTGATTCGCGCTTCGGTCAAGGCAAACTCCTTAAATACTTGTTCATCCATGCGTAACTCAACCCCTGGGCCTCGCCATCCAAGCCATGACTATAGGTTTTCGCGGCGGTTTTCATTTTAGCGTTCCTTTATTCGTTCAATCCGAATCTGAGGATTTTTTCCTTCGAGCCAGTCCCGATGGAACAGATAAATCCCACCGTTTTCACCGCCAATCATCAGGTCCGGCCGACCGTCGCCATCCCAGTCATACACCGCAGGCTGAGTCTCGTGGTGCCCTATCATGATCGGACCGTCCGGCGTCGTCAACTGGATCGCCTTTTTAAAGACAGGCTTTTTCCGGATGCCGACATTTTCCAGAAATGAAACCGTCATATTCGACCCCACAAACAGGTCCGGCGTCCCGCTGCCGGTCCAGTCGGCCGCATACATCCAGATCAATTGCGGTTTATAATGGTTTGGCGGCACGTCGTTGACAGTCAGGACCTTGCCGTCGGTATATGTTAACGGTACCGCCGGAGCGAGCACACCAGGATCGCGGGTTTGCTTGAAAAGACAAATCTGTCCTCGCGGATCGGCGGTAACCAGCTCGAGCTTTTTATCGCCGTCAAAATCGCCGATCGCCATGCCCTTTCGCCAGCCGAAGGGATCGAGTACCCCTTTGACCTTCAACTCCGTCATGATTTGAATTTTATTCGTCTTGGGATTATACCCTTTGAGCCAGAGGATGCGATTGGTGTTGTTGGCAACGATAATATCGAGTTGGCCGTCGCCGTCCCAGTCGCAGACCTGCGGCTTGAGCTGCCCGCAGGCAGCCTCAAGATCTCCGTCGTGCAAGATATTTTCCCGGCATAAATGAATCACGTTTCCCCTCGCATCGGTCACCTTTTGAGGATCGGAAAACGCGGGGCGTTCCTTCGTTCCGATATTTTTAATCAGGGTGATAAATCCCGACTCGTCGCCACAGACCATATCCATCCTGCCCTGACCCATTAAATCCACCGGCGAGGGCCGAACGTAGCCTTCCACCCGCACCTTGCATCCTTCGCCCAAGAGCAAACCTGCGTCTCGAAAGGCCTCGGGATCGAAAGGATCGTCCTTCACCCGCTTGAAATATCGAAACCCTGCCCCAGAGTTTACGTTGCCCACCAGGCAGCCGTCGAAGGCGGCGTTTTTGACGAAACGAAAACCGAACGATGTATAGTGACGGCTCCAGGGGAGTTTACCCTGTTGCATCATAACCGGCCGATCGAGCGTGCCCACATTTTTCCATACTTCGATATCGAATTTAGTCTGCGAACCGTGGCAAAACAAGATTTCCTTCCGACCATCCTGATCCAAGTCGAAGACGTCAAAACTCCAGCCTCGCATTCCAATAAAATTCTGAAGTTTCGAGAAATCTTTGATCGCGGGGTCCACCGGCCGGTCCGACCGCGAGAGCGGAATGATTTTGAACTTAGGATTCGTTTTCGAGCCGCCCCCATTCAAAAAGAGCAACATCTGGCCGTAATCCACGCCGAAGTCGGCACCCGCCACCCCGAACAGAATGGATGGCCGACCGCTGCCATCCCAGTCGATTACCCGCAGACCACAGTATGGCGAGGGAGGCAGCGTTTCCGGCAAAGGAATCGTGACCGCCAATTCCAGTTCCGGCATTCCCGCACCATCGCGTTTGCCCGTATTCCGATAGACACGAATTCCACCTTCCCGACTAAGGGTGATCAGGTCCTGCCGGCCTGTGCCGAACCAGTCGTAGACGTCACATCGAATATAGGATTCGCTGATAAAATCCCGCCGGGGTTTAAAGTGAACGAACGAATTGATATTCCCCGAACAGCCCCACAAGTATCTACCGGCGTCCTGACGTTCCACGCCCTCCGCCGACAGCCGCATCGGCGGTGCAAATCGGGGTTTGTCGTTGCCCCCGATATTCCGCCAGTAAAATATCCCCGCCCACGGCATGCCCTGGGTATTGGAATAATGGCTACTGGAAATTACATCAATCAGATCGTCACCGTTCCAATCCACCGGAATCGGAAACTGATGCATCCCCGGCACACAGATCGGATGCCAGCGATCCCCATTGTAATACAATTCATCCCCTACCCCGACCATCGGCCGATCAGGCGCCCTAGCCAATCGCCCATCGCTCGCCCTCAGCTTCACCTCCAGCCACCACTCTCCTCCCGCCTGCGGATCTTCCACCCGCCAGGCCACCCACCCATGATTGCCGGTATATAACCGTTCATCGAACTGAACGGCGAAGGAAGTTACTCTGTTGTTTATACGACGTTTGACCGTCAAAGTATGAGGATCGATTAACCCTCGTATCTCTCGTGGGGCGAGCACTCGATCAAAATCCAAGTCGATTCGCACCGGAGTGGGTAGCTTTTGGCCTTCTAAAAATGTTATAGTAAATAGAATAACGATCTGTTCTACGCCCATAATATCTTACTTCCGGAAATACATTTCCTTCGATAATGTCTTCGCAAAATTGATGCCGCTATTTTAGGGAGCTCCTCATCGATCACACCGACCTTGAGACGACATTATTACCATCTAATCCTTTTTTGAGTTTCTCAACGTTTACCCGAAACAAATTAAGGCGTTTTTTTTGTATCATCCTCCGATTGTTCCCCTTTAAAGAAGGCAAATCCTCCAAGGAATCGAGAATATAAGAAATACCCTGCTTCTGCCCGGATACCCATGTGGTAATGAAGTTGATACTGAACGACAGGGCATCGGTCAGGCGTATGAATTTTACCACCAGCCGCTGAGGCCGCCCAGTTACAGTGCCGCAATACTCCTCATCTTCATTAGCGGCCCAGCCGCGAATATCGTCGCGTTGCCCGATCAATTTACCATCGAGCCACATTCGATACGGACCGGTTCGACCGACCAAAAGCCTGAAGTCACCGGTCATTCCGACCGACCGAAAAGTACGGACAAAATAATAACAGGCCTGTCCTTTAAAACCTCCCGTATTCCGTTCGGTAATGAGATCTTCTCCGGTTTCCATCGGAAATGGCAATTCTTCCGGGATCTCTTCGCGAAGAAGCTTTTGTTCCTCCAAGTAAGGATGATCGGGGCGAACATAGTGATTATAACAATCGCGAGTCGCTCCCACCGCCGACGGGTTACAGGTCACGTGATCGTTCAGGTAGGGGCAGACTTCATGCCTTTTCATATCCCACATGTCCCAATACGGACCATAGACCAGCCACTGGCGAGCCCCGCCCAGACCGAATGTTTGATCGGCAATTTCTTCTCTTCCCGTAGAAAGGATCGTGGCTCGAATTAAGTTCTTATCCGGCAGCCAGGAATCCGGCTTTTCACGATAAACGGTGGTCTCGATTACCTGCCGACCACCCGGTGGAATATTCACTTGTAACAATGAATTATCGCACCGAACCCCGCTGGGCAACGCCACCCTTAACTGACCTTTGATCGTCCGTTCAAAGGGATTGTTCACAATCAGACGAATCGGGGTTTTCCGGGAATTCCAGAGAACTGGATCCTCCGGATACTTGACCTCAATGGTGACTTGGGGTTCGGGTGGACGACGTAAAGTCACGGAGGGCGATTGTACGATTTCAATCATCGGATTTCGAACCGCCGCCATCTCCACCCCGATCAGGCAGGTCTCCTCTGTGAAATCAGTCAGGGTCGCATATTTATGCCTGACCTCAACCCCGCAAATCAATTTGTTCCCTAATTTCGAAGTCCAGTCTTCGGGCAATTGTGGGAGACCTCCCATCACGCCGATCAGTGCCCCCGCGGTGGCCGCGGTACAATCCGCATCCCACCCGCTGTTAACACAGAGTTGTATCGTTTTCTTAAAATCCATCTTTCCAAGAAAGAGTGACATCAACAGCAGAACGTGGTTGGTGATCGCTTTAGAGGCATCCCGATCTCCGTATCGGCGAATGATCAGACGCCAGGCATCGTAAGGTTCCGGGTGTTCTTCACAAATCTCGCGTACCTCCTCGACGGCCTGTGCAACGGAACTGCTTGTCGGGATCACCGAAAGACCCGCCGCAAGAACCTTTTCCAGATCGTCTGTCAAAAACGCCCGGGCCAAGGCGGCCGACAGAAATTGCTCTACTTCAACACTAACCCCCCCATGATCCAATTGCCCGTCCAGCCGGGCATATTCCGCGGCCAGGACCGGATTTCCTGGACAGATCATTCCCCATATTTCACTGCGAATCGGACACCCTTCGGATTCCCAGAAAAAGGAATTATTCCATCGGCCCGACAGCGGTGGAGCAATTCCGCGCTGTACATTGTAAAGAAAATATCCGTATTCGCAGTAATTATAGGCGCACCGGTCCTGCCAGAAACGGGCCAGATCGTGGCTTGTCAAATATAACCCCTGCTCCTGCAAGGCCTCCAGCCAGACGACCTGAATATCCAGATCGTCATTCGTCGCCATCTTCGCCGGCCAGAGAGAATCGACCGCCACAGGGTTAAACTGCTTATGATTCTCGAACGGTGCACCGATCACACCGCCCAGCAACTTTCCGATCCATCCCGCCAGGACTTTGTCAAGGTACACCGAATAGGATAGCTGCTGCCTATCGTATTGAGTTGGAGATGCCATAAATCCTACTTTTCTAAAGATCAATTTTTTCCATTCCTGAAATATTTATCCCCCAGACTTTTAATCTGAAGCGCAACATATAGGTTTGTCCAGAAGACCTCTTCCACATTTTCATTCACCTCCTTCTTCAAATCACGGCATGTTGGCCAAGACGATGGAGAGGTCCGTCGAGGTCACTTCCCCATCACTGTCAAGGTCTGCACGAGCATCCCAGTTTCCACTGTTCGATTTGGAGTCCATCGCCGCTAAAACGATCTGCATATCCACACCATCCACCGTGCCGTCCCCGTTGACGTCGCCCGGACCCGCCGTCCTCAGGATCACAATATCAGCCGGATCGACCGTATATTGAACCGTTGCGCCGGGAAGAGCCGTGACCGTACCATCCTTATTTACCCTGAAGATTCCTCTTGAAGTCTCCAGCGTTATGTTGAGCGTCATCGTATTAAAGATATCGCGGTTCACAACCACAAGGTATTTATTTTGGCCGTTGTTCATTTCGGAAACCACGGCTCCCTCACTGCCTGTTGTCGTCAAACTGACAACGGGCGAAGCGGGGGAATAGCTGGTCGTTCCGGAAGGAATACTGCTGCCGGTATGGCCCAGACGAATAACCTGGGCACCCAAAAATACATTCGACAGTTGTTTAATTTCCTGATTCATGCTCTGAACTACATACCAGGTAGCAGTCCGCTGCCCAGTGCTATTAATCGGGGAATCATGCCAGACAATCCCGCCATAATTAATTGGTTGCCAATAGGTAAAATATTCTAGCCCCTGCGCCCCATAGGCCAAGTTGCTGAACATCTGAAAGCGAAGGTGCGGCAGCGTAGGAAGGCAAAAATCATCCCAACTGACCGCACGCGCAAAAGCCCAGAATGGAATACCTTTTGCTCTGGCGGCGGCAGAAATGGTTTCCAGGTTTTGATAAAACCCGGGAGTGTAACCGCTGCCGGTAGAAATCGGGTAATGATCGAAGGTAAGCAGATCGACAGGCACCGTATTTACGAAACTATCGACGTAGCTTTGATAAGTCGGGGCTCCCAGTTGACCCGAAGTGGCATAATCGGGAAACAAATTGATATAGCAAAAGTTTTCTGTATCCAGTGCCTGAATCGTTTGGACCTGCGAAGCCAAAGAAGCGAAATCAGCCGTTGACGGTTCATCTTGCAGGAAATAGCCCGCGAATGCAGGATGATCCTTGAACTGCGGAACAAAAGAGGCCACCGGTGCGATGGGGTTGGTCATTATCCTGATCCCCGCTTCCGCCGCGGCGTCAAGTACCTCCTGAGTCATTAAAAAGCTACCATAAGTAGTGAAGTTATGGGTGAATCCAGCCTCCCGCAATTCTTGGTACCTCGCCACCGTATTCGACGCCGCCGGAACTCCGTTCCAGCCCAGTATGGGAATCGTCGGCGACATATACGTCACCGCCCTCTGGCTCGGTTTTAACTCTCCCGCAAATGCTTTCGCCGTTAAAGTGGTTCCCGGATTAACCGTAACCGGACCGGTATAAAGAGCACTTGCCGTTGTCGGTGTCGTTCCATCGGTCGTGTAGTAAATACTCGAACCTGCTGTTGCGCAAGTTATCGTAATCGGTGTCGGGCCGGATATGACCATATTACGGGGAGTAAAGACCGGCGTCGCTACCGGCACGGGGTTTCCGCCCGTTAAATCTATCCCGGAGTTAACCCTGATATCGTCAAAGAACCATTCGGCGGAGGGGTATGTTGGGTTAGCCCATGCATAGAAAGTAAGATTGGAAGTACCTGTCCAGGGGGACCATCCGGCCTCATAGGTTCTGGATATGTTCCACAGATTGACCTGCTTGCCCTCGGCGATCCAGAATGCCTGATAACCGGCAGATCCCTTGCTGTAGATGGCGATTGAGTACCAGGTATCCGGCTTAAGGTTGTCCATAAAACCTACTTGGTTATGACTGCACTTGGCAACCCACCAGTTAACAATAAGCAAGCCTTCGCCAGGTGGGGAAAGATAGGTGGCAAGGAACGCACCAGGATTAACAATCTTGAAATCAAAGACCACAGTTAATTCATCGACGGGCGCCGGAAAGCCTAAATTCAAAATGGCATAACCGGCATCGCTACTAAGTTCTCTCAGCACATCCCCATCGGAAGTCAGCGTGCAATCCGTTAATAACCAGTTACCCGTGACCGTGCTGCCGTCATCGTAATAAAGAACCCCCGCCGAGGCTATGGATACCGTCAGGGCCATAACCAAACCCAACACCATTCCGAACAGTTTTCTACACATGCGACACTCCTTATAAACAATAGACTCTTTCTGAGCTTTCTGTAAAACCTTCGACTTTCCCGGACACTATGGGATTAAGAACAACCGCCCTTCACCCGCATCCAGGGAAACCTGAAACCCCGGAAGGTCCGGGCTATCGTCCACCGCCGGTCGCTCCTTGCCGGTTTGCTTATCCACCTCCCATACCCGGTCGGCCGGAACCGAAAATTCCACCGTCGGCCAGGCGGTAAAGGCGTAGCGGTAATTCTGAATGAGAACGGCCTTACGTTTGTCGAAATGCCGAAAGACACCGATCAGGTAATCATGAGGCGGATCCTTCGGTTCCGACAGTTTTATCGTCTTGATCGGGGCGCCGGCCAGGATCTTGCCGGCATCGTCACCCGGACGTACCCGATAGACCCCGGTACTCGTCAGTTTCATCAGGGTCGGACCGAGGTTTTTAACTTCGAAATTAATCCGTTTGGCCTGGTCATAATGCCGGGTTTTCCGGTCCAGGCGGTCAATGATTGCGCTGCCTTTGGCGCCTTCACCAAAGGGAGGAACCGTATAATAACAAAAGTAGAAGAGGCCTTTGGCTCCATAGGCAATCGAGGCATAGACCTGCCACCGTATTTGGGACTCCGTCGGATCGGTATGTCTCCAAAAGGGCATGGTATTAAAAAAATTCCAGAATGGAATCCCCGCGGCCTGCGAATATTTCCGCATATAATCCAGATTAACGATATAATCATCCCGGGTGTCCATATCGGGACGAAACGTCGGATAATGGTCCATGCTCAGGACATCGGGATTGATTTCGTTGATGATCCGGGCAATATATTCGTCGTAGCCAACGGTCCGCGAGTCATCCATATCCTTAACAGGCACATTGGGAAGAAGGTTGATAAGCGCCAGTTTTCCCGGCTGCTGGAGGCGTATCATTTCGACATGTTTTTTAAGGAAGGAATACATGGCTTTATTCGGATTCGGTTCATCCATGATAAAATACCCCAGGCAGGCCGGACTATCTTTTTGCAGCAGCATTGGAGGGCGTGTATATGGAGGCGGAGGAGGATCACCACACGATACAATAGCCTTCAAACCGTACTTTTCACACAACTGCAATTGTGTGGCCCGCTTTTCCACCGTAGCGGCTGCGTGCTGACCTATAACAACGGTAAAGTTCGCATCGGCAAGATCCTTGTACCGACTGTCGGCCTTGTCGTCTATCGGCGGGTCCACCCAAAGTCCGATCTCGAAATCTTTTTGTACGAACTGACCGGGAAGAGACCGGCGGGGATGAACCGACGAAAAGTCGTACTTGGGCCCCTTTTTCGCCTCACCGTTCGCGGACCCTCCTGACGCCAACCCCAGACACAGCCACACGCAAATACCGACAAATCCACGGCCACAATTCATACTCGTCCTTTCATAATAAATTTACACTACAGAGATCTTCGAATGATCACCTTTAAAGCTTATTCCAACAGGCTCTTCCCGCTTGTCATGTCGAGCGGAGCGAAACATCTGGATTCTATCGTTTAGGAAGCCATATCCTCCGCGAAGACGCTCAGGATGACGGAAAATTTGTGGCCTATTGGTAGAACCACACCCAATCGCCACTGGCTGAATATCCATTCAAATAGCTCGCACGGAACATATCTTTAGGCCCACAAGAACCAACATGCCCATCGGCGAAAAGAACATTCGCTTTATTATTATGTCGCAAATGCACTCCCCAAGAATTTTGAGGGACGTAATGGTTAATAACCCAAAACTGAACATAAGCCTTTTCAAAATGAAACGGTACCACACTGTCGGCTATAATTACCTGCAGGTCCGGGACCTGCACCTGGTTGAGATTACGGAAATAGTACCGCCCCTTGAATTGTGGCAACCAACCACCATTCCACCAACCGGGAGTTTCCAAATCGACGCCGTAAATCCAATATCGCCGATCCGGACTATATTTAAACGGCTCTTGGCTCGGGCACGTCGCGACATCGGAAGCCACCATATATTTTCCATTCGCCAGAGGTTCTTGCCATCCGATTTCCGGAAAAGCCCCTCCGCCATTACTCCCCCATTCGAGTATATTACCCGCATAATCGTTAGCATACATGAAGAAGGCTATACCCGATTGCTTCTGATTATTCATACACACCACCCCTTTGGCTAGCGCCCTGGCCTGCGCCAACGCCGGCAGCAGGATGGAGATCAGCACGGCGATGATGGCCACCACCACCAGCAACTCGATGAGGGTAAAACCATGACGCGTTTGAACCGCCTGTTCCTTTCGTTCTTTTTTTTGCATAGTATGTCCCTTTTTAATTTAGTTCTTTTGTTCCGCCAATGTTTTACATGTTCCGATAAAGCGTTTCACTTTTGCCGGGTTGTCATATACCCTTCCTTGCGCTCTTGTTTCGCAATAACCATGTGGAGGCGGCCCAGCCCCTACACTCGAAAATCCAACGTTCCTACGGCAGATTCTCCAGCACGATCGATAAGTCGCTCGATGTGATCTCACCGTCGCCGTCGAAGTCCACCGCCGCGTTCCAGGCCCCGCCGCCGGGCATGGAATCCATCGCCGCCAGCACCGCCGACAACGTGTCGACAGTGTACGTCGGCTTGGCGCCAAGGAGGTGGATGCCGAATTGGGCGTAGTTGTAGGATTTGTTAGTCCACAAGTTCTCCGACAACATGCTGAAAGCCGCTCCGTTCCTGCTGCTAACCACGGCGTCCAGACCAATGATGTCTCCCGCGCTCAACGGGGAGATAATATCGCCGGCTCCGGTGGTGTTGTCATAGTGGTTAAACGGAGTCAGTGCCGCTTCGTAGTAGAGCCATTGTCCGGTGGCCTTGCCCACCGCCGAGAAACCCGCATGGCTGGGAATGGTAACCCCGTTGAGGACCGACCAGATAGTGACATTGTCTTGCTTGATCCCGATCACGTACTGCTGGGCGTCCGCCTGGCTCGCGTTGTAATTCGTCGGACCGGTTCCCGTCGTGTGCAGGTAGAGTTCCACATCGTCCTGTTGATTCCAGCCGACATAGCTGTTGTTCAACACATGAGACGTATCCAGAACCTTGACCGCCACATAAACCTTGTTCTCCGTCCAGCGGGCCGCATAATACGCCTCGGCCACATCGGCGGACGCGTTGTCGCCATAGTATTTCTGATCGAGCGGGGTCCACGTGGCCCCGGCCCACTCGGCATCCACATTGCCATTCAGGGCTGACATTCCGTAAGGAATGGTCGCCGGATTGTTGTAGCTGGTCGGGAAAATGTACACGGCTGATGCAACCGCGCTCGGCTGGTATCCGGTCTTGTAGGCAATCGCCTGTAGCGTGGTGTTGTCCGAGATAGAGACCGTTCCGCTGGTGGTAAACGACCCGTTTGAGTTGTTGTCGCTGGGAGTCGTTCCGTCGATGGTATAATAAACGGTCGCGCCGGCCGTGGCACAACTGATCGTTACGTCCTGGGGCCCGGCCCAAAAACCTCCATCCGGACTGAAGGTGGGGGTCTGTGCCGTCGGGAGCACAACGCCCGTTAAATCTATCCCGGAGTTAACCTTGATATTATCAAACTCCCAATCCGCGGTGGGGTATGTCGGGTTAGCCCATGCATAGAAAATAAGATTGGAAGTACCTACCCAGGGGGACCATCCGACCTCATAGGCTCTGGATACGTTCCACAGATTGACCTGCTTGCCCTCGGCGATCCAGAATGCCTGATAACCGGCAGATCCCTTGCTGTAGATGGCGATTGAGTACCAGGTATCCGGCTTAAGGTTGTCCATAAACCCTACTTGGTTACGACTGCACTTGGCAACCCACCAGTTAACAATAAGCAAGCCTTCGCCAGGTGGGGAAAGATAGGTGGCAAGGAACGCACCCGGATTGAAAATCTTGAAATCAAAGACCAAAGTTAATTCATCGACGGGTGCCGGTAAGCCTAAATTCAAAATGGCATAACCGGCATCGGTACTTTGTTGCCTCAGCACATCCCCATCGGAAGTCAGCGTGCAATCCGTGAATAACCAGTTACCCGTGACCGTGCTGCCGTCATCGTAATAAAGAACCCCCGCCGAGGCCATGGATACCGTCAGGGCCATAACCAAACCCAACCCAATTCCGAACAATTTCCTACACATATATTTCTCCTTTATAAATATAATTCTTCGGCAACATTTCCAGCGTTCCAGATAATGTGCTTCAGCTCATCCCGATTCGCACAAGATATTAAAGTAGCGGATCGGTTCGACCCGATCCGCCACGACAATCGGTACTTATTTTTTCCTTCGAAGAAGCATCGCAAGTCCACCAATACCGAGCAGACTCAGACTGACCGGTTCAGGGGCCGGAGTTAAATCTAATCCGGAGTTAACCCGAATGTTATCCACTTGCCAATCGGCGTTGGGATATCCGGTGGTAGTGTAGGTGTAGAAAGTTGACCTGTTGGTGCCAGACCAGGTACCCGATCCAACCTCATAGTTCTTGGATTGACTCCACATATTGACGTCCTTGCCCTGGGCGATCCAGAATGCCTGATAACCGGCAGCACCATAGCTGTAGATGGCGGCTGTGTACCAGGTATTCGCCTGAAGTTCCATTATCTGTGCACTGTTCCGGCTGGCCTTGGCATTTATCGTGGAAGTAATCAACAGGCCTTCGCCAGGGTTACTAACGTAGCCGGCAAGAAATAGACCCGGACTGGCAATCTTGAAATCAAATACCATCGTGTTTTCGTCGGCTGTCGTTCCCCAAGGTAGAATAGCATAACCACCGGCGCTACTCTGCATCCTGAGTACATCGCCATCCGAAGTCATCGTCACGTCTGCCGATGTCCAGTTAGCCGAGACCGAGCTGCAGTCATCGTAAAGAATAATATTCCCCGACGCCGTTGAAACCCACAGCACCACAATCAAGCCCAACATCATTCCAACCAAATTCCTTCTCATGTTTGTCTCCTTACATTATACTGGCTCTATTCCGCAAAACGTCCAACACACGCTGAAAATCGTCTTGCAGTAATATTCCATTCGTCTGTTTCTAAACCGCTCTTACAGGGCCGGTACTTTTCCGAACCACCAGTCCGGCATTCCAGGTAATGTGCTTAGGCTCAGCCCAATTTTCACTCTTCATCCGCTCAAAAAGTAATTCGGTCGCGGCACGAGCCTGATCCGTCGCTCGTTGATCAATCGAAGTTAGCGGCACCACCCAATTTTGACCATTTCGGGTGTTATCCGTCCCAATCAACGAAAGATCCTCCGGAACCCGGACTCCGATTTCCATCAGCGACTGCATCATCCCGATGATCAAATGATCATTGGCCCCAATGATCGCGGTCGTTCGAGGGTACTTTTTAAGAATATCCCGACCCATCTGTCGTCCATCTTCATGTTGGTCACCTGTAAAGTGATAATAAATATTCTTTTGTGGATCGAAAGGCAGGTTATTTTTCCGTAAAACCTGCTCAAAAACATCATACCGCCCCCCGCCACCACACTCTTTGGGCCAACTAGCGGCCAGGAGGATATCCCGATGCCCCAAGGTTACCAAATGGTCGATCGCGGCTTCCATTCCGGGAGTGATATCGATTCTTACCCCGTCAATCTTAATCCCCTCCGTCATATCAAACGGTAAACCGATCACCACACAGGGAATTCGGGCACCCCAGAATTTTTCAATCAGATCCTTGACCGGGTCAAACCGGCTGGGCATGGTAATAATGCCATCACACCGCCGGCCCAGCATCTGTTCCAGACATGCACGTTCCTGATTGATGTCGAGGCAATATTCGATCGTAATCAATTGATAACCATGGCTGAGGCAGACCGCCTGAGCACCCTTTAGAAACTCCACATAAAACGGGTTGAAAAAATCGGGAATAATCAACCCGATCGTTTGGGTTTTGCCCGATTGGAACGACCGGCCGAGATGGTTGGGGTGATAACCAAGCGTTTTCGCTGCATCGTGAACCTTTTGACGGGTTGCAAGGCTAATCCGGGGGTTATTTCGCAGTGCCATACTCACCGTGGCATCAGTGGTCTTGACTACCTTCGCAATGTCGCAAATCGTAACCGCCATCACTATGACCTCAAATAATGAACTTGTATTTCTCACTATTTAAACGTCTAACGTACTCAGTTTAAACGTCTAACTAAAAAATGTCAAGACATTTTTATTTTTATTTTTTGAGAATGTTATGAAAGAAATACCCCCGCCCTTTATTCTTATACTAAATCATTTCCAATGATTATGTTCGGTTGTGAGAGCAGACGCACCGGTCCCAGCATTCCCGACGGTTCCTGGGGCATCGCACGGTCAAAGACATTCATGCCATACTGTTTTGAAAGTGTATTGGTAACATCGACTTGCAGCGTGTTTGCCCCCCCCTGGAGATAATCCGTTACTTCCACTCGATAAGGTGGGCAAATACGAACTCCAACCTCTCGGCCATTGATCTTTACCTCGGCAATCTCAAATACACGGCCCAGATCAAGGAATTTTCGACCCCGACCGCTCGATGCGGGATATTCGAAAGTTAACTCGTACCGAAGAGTGCCCGAAAAAGATGGCAAGAGATATGAAGCGGAAATATTCCCAAGACCGGAAATCCTGGTTTCCGGAGTAAAGTCAGGATAATCTTCCGCCGTGGCCCTGGAAACCATCCATGATCCTTCGATGGAGAGTTCCGGAATCAAGTCTAGAATGAATTCCTTTTTTCCGAGTGTTTCCAGACCCGCGACATTCTGTTTGGGGAAAATAACAAACAGTGTTTCATAAGGCTCGAGCCTTAAACGGACCCGGGTTTGTCCCTCTCGAGTTATATAGGAAAGATCGTAAAATATGTCGTTCAGAGCATCATATCCAATTGGATGACCCGCGTGTTTGAGATCAACCATTGTATCAATCAGATCGACCTTACTTTCATTGGTAAAAAAGTAGACGGTTTCGTCAAGACGGGAGTAGCCATAAGATCGAAGATGATTTTCGACCCCAGTAATCGATAGATCGTAAATATTCGATCGCCTCAAATCGTCTACCAAGTGGTCGTGGCTCGAAAGCGAGACACCGCAGTGTGCCTTTAGATTCGACAGGAGCTGCGAAAACGACAAATCCAGGCGATGACCCCGGCTTGGATAATCTCCCATAAAAACAATGCGAACGCCGTTCTTCGCCATCTCATCGAGTCGTTCCAGGAATACTTCAGACAGCACTTGTGCATAAGGAATGATCACCGCACGATATGTTTCCTGATTAATCGTAATACCACCACCGCGAATAACGGTGTCTTTCGAACTGACAAGAGTGTCAATGGGAACTACATCGCAATCAATCTGACGTTGAGCCAGGGTTTTGACGACCTTTTCAAACGGCTCATACTCGCCAGCCCACTCCGCCTCGGCATGATACACTACTGCGACGGGAGCCATGTGCCGTCCACCCGATAGGAGGTGGCAGATTCGATTGGCGTAGCTCGACCAATATTTAAAATACCGCCACTGAGGATTGTGGCCTCCGGCATAAAAATGCGGCGGGCAATCAGGATCAGGAAATTGCTTGGGAGAAAACGCATGCGGGATCAGGAAGTTAACGCCCCGAACACAGACGTGGTCCGTTAACCACTTCATGAGCTTCAACCCCTCCTGCCACCCGTAAGCTCCAAAGATTTCACACACAGTGGTCCCTTGCTTTTTGGGGTCCAAATGTCCTTCCGAAGCGGCCATCTTGGTTATGCCCCAATAGAAAAATTCCGCATCCAGATATCCAAACGGACTGGTGAGTCTTCCCGAGCTATAGTCAGGCCAAACCTGGGAAACGACATCGAGGCCGGAAAAATCCTGCCCCCGAAGAGCCCGAAAGAAGTGGCCGGTACCGTAACCTAGGCGAGAATGAGCGCCATTATCTTCAACTACATGACCGATCAATTTGACGTTGTGATCCCGACACCAATTTCCAATCTGTTCGGTAAAATTAACGGCGTACAATTTAGTAACGGTATCCATATAAATATAACGAACTTTCGCCGTCAGTTTACCTGCATCGTACCAGAGACAAGGCAACATCGTCCCAAAAGCACCGTTCCAAGCTTCGCTCAAGTCCGTTAGCAGAGTATCGCAGTAAGGCAAAACCATAGGGCATTTCCCCAAGGTTGCTTCGTAAGTGGGATGATTACCGAAGCGAGGCTCATCGGAAAAAAATCCGGCAAATGTTTTTCCGAATTCATCCGCGAAATGGGCATAGTGTGGTTCGTAAACCGTGTCGATAAAGGCACGAACGGCGGCAGGGTCTAATGGATTAAGATAGTCTCGTGTTGCGTCCTCCCCACCGTTCCGCGTACGAACGAAAATGAAGACCCGCCAATATCCATCCGGAATATCCCAATAGAGGACACCGTCGATTACTTTATCCGTAACGTCTATGAGCGTATCGGCATCGAGTTTGTCGACACCATCGGTTCGCCGCGCCACCACCACTCGAACCAGTTGATCCTCAGGATTAATCCATCCCTTTAACTGAAATGAAGCACTCTCCATCGGCCCTGCAGCATCGATATGCTGTTCTCGCAAGTAAACTTTTAGATACTGCGGGTATAAGTCGCGAATCCTTCCCGCCCCAAATCCGCTGGGAAATTTACTATCATCAAAGACCCAAACCTTCATACGTCGCTTTGCCGCTTCCGTAAGGATAAAGCGTAAATTGCTCCACCAGGACTCGCCCAGGAAATCAGGATGAGGCCGGGATTCAAGAATAAAACCACCAATGCCATTCGCATGCATCTGGTCGATTTCTTCCAGTATTCTATCGGACGGTTCGCCGTGCTGCCAGAACAGGGGATAAATATACCCCGTTATCTTTTGGTGGCTTATGATAGGTGCTAATCCTGTCATTTAATTCCTTTCACACAAGGCTCGACAATTACAATTAATAGATTTATGAAAGTTTGGAGCATCTTTTTCCATCCAATCCTCGGGCCTAATTTCCGAAATCTTTAAACTTTACAGACGTTTTCCTCATAACAATGACTTTAGGTGACGGCTGGGCAATGAAGATTTTTCGTGGTCGCAACAAATCGGCGTAAGATGCCCGCCGGAACGATTTCGGGCCGGAAGAGCCGGCAGAATCGGTCGGCGGTGAACCGCATCGCTCGCAAAAAGCGGTAAAAACATCCGAATGGGGCGAGAACCTGGGCAAAACCGCAATGAATGCATTTACGAACTCCATAAAAAACAGCAAATGGAATAGAAACGAAAATTAAATTCTAATTTACAATATTAAAAATGCAAGTATTTGAAACTATAAGGGTATCGGCTATAGATGTCGAGGGATTATCTACCCGAAAAACTCGATCTAATACGGATTGTACTTATTTAATGCGCTCGGCATACTGGGTTCGGCAAACGGTTTGGATTGTGGCGGTAACCCGGGCTGTGGCGTGCCAGGCCTCGATAGCGGCCCGACGCAAATCATCATAATCGGGGTGGATAAAGGTAATGGCGTTGTGAAAATCAAAAAAAGAGCTGGGGATTAGAAAACAACCGCTCGGCGCAGGGCAATTGCATGAAATAGCGTGTAATTCTAATTTTTAATAAGACTTGCGCCATGATGTTTTCTGTGGTAACCGTTCAGACCCTCAAGGGGCCTGCGGAATGAGCGAAGGCATTGGCGTATGGAAATAATGAGCGGACAGTGCGTCTTGAAGGAATTGCCAGGTCGAACGGCCCTGCTTTCGGCAGGTGCCGAT
>Ga0265292_1001271_pt1 | contig 23257 bp, 24 predicted proteins | sample Munlanlewell296A_FD_189080 | JGI IMG/M metagenome (GOLD analysis project Ga0265292, IMG submission 189080) | Leachate microbial communities from a municipal landfill in Southern Ontario, Canada - Leachate well 296A | ecosystem: Engineered > Solid waste > Landfill > Unclassified | place: Canada... | reverse complement strand
ATTATATTAGAATTTAAACAACAGGTGCAAGAAAAAAATATATCGAAACACAAAGTTTCAAGTTCAGACATTTATCATGCCGTGTTTGAAAATAATGTTACCAATTTTGAAATTTTTATTAAAAACCACCACTTATAAGTGGTGGTTTTTGTTAGATGTATTCTTATCTTCCTTTTCTGAATGAAGTTGAATATGGTCGCTTGCCGTGGAATTTCTTTTTACGATCGCGGGGGTGGAATTGTTTTCTTTGGGGATCATATTTTTCTTCCATTTTATCAACTTTGAATTTCGAAGGGAGTGGGGGAGGAAGTAATGGAATTTTTGAAATAGGGAGTGTTCCCCTGATTAACCGTTCAATCGAACGCACATCTGCTTTTTGATTTGGTTGTGCAAATGAAATTGCGTGGCCAGTGATTCCTGCTCGCGCGGTGCGACCAATGCGATGCACATAGTCTTCAGAATTTTCAGGGAGATCATAATTCAACACAAGCTCGATGTTGGTGACATCAATTCCTCGCGCGGCGATGTCGGTTGCGATAAGCACCCGATATCTTCCTGTTTTAAATCCTTCTAACGCATCTTTTCTTTGGCTGAGTGATCGATTTCCATGCATCTCAACTGATTTATGTCCCAGCGCACGTACGAGCGCGGCTATTTTTTTTGCGCTATATTTTGTACGTGAAAAAACTAATACTGAACCGCGATAATCCTGAAGTATTTTTTCTAAAAGCCGTGGTTTTTCCTCTTGTTTCACAAAAAATAATTCTTGCGTTACATCTTTCACCGTGGTTCCTGAACGTGCGATTTCAACTCGTATTGGAAGTTTCATATAAGCTTTTGCAATAGAAATAATTTGTTCGGGCATTGTCGCCGAAAAAAGCATTGTCTGTCGATTACGAGGGAGGATAAAAAGAATGCGTTGTAATTGTGGAGCAAATCCCATGTCGAGTATTCGATCAGCTTCATCCAAAACCAAAATTCCCACTTTTTGAAGTGAAAGTGTTTTTTGTTCCAAATGATCAAGAATTCTTCCAGGAGTTCCGATAATAATTTGTGGATTACGGTGAAGATCGCGAATTTGTTTGGAAATAGGTTCTCCACCAATAATCACCGCCGTTCTTAAACTAAGTGGGGTGCCAATTTTTCTGAGTGTTTCATCGATTTGTAATGCAAGTTCGCGCGTGGGCACTACCACAAGGCCGTTTCCAACGCCTTGAAGCACACGTTGCACCAATGGTATCCCAAATGCGAGCGTCTTTCCCGTCCCTGTCTGTGCAATTCCCATTAAATCTTTTCCTTCAATTAAAATAGGAATTGAACGTTCTTGTATAGGAGTCGGAACCTTAAAGCTAAATTTAGTTGCAATAACTTCGAGAATGCCCGGAGCGATACCTAATCCATAAAAATCTTTTTTGCTTTCTATCATATAAAACTAATTATACTATTTGATTTTATTTATGTCAATTTTTCTGCGTTTTTTTGAAAATTTGTGGTATTCTAAATATATGAAATGGCCACATACATTAACATTTATACGACACGGAGAGTCAAAATATAACGAGTTGAAAATAAAAAAAAGTGCGCATAAAGAATATGATCGCTTTTGTAAGTTATTTGATCGCGATTTTAAAGTGGCGAAAGATGAACGGTGGGTGAGTGATGAGTTGAGACAACTCGCGGAGAAGGTGTGGCACACAACCAATCTTTCAATGAGTGATTATGACACCCCACTTACGAGTGCTGGTCTTGCGCAGGCAAGGAAAGTGGGAAAAAAATTAGAGAAAACAATTGAATTTCCTGATGTAATATATGTGTCCCCATATATTCGGACACAGCAGACATTTGACGCAATACGAAGCGAATGGAAAGAATTAAAAAAGGTAAAAACAGTGCATGAGGAGCGTATTCGCGAGCAGGAGCATGGACTTGCGACCGTATTCAATGATTGGCGTGTATATAACGTGATGAATCCACTTCAAGGATTGTTGTATAAATTGGAAGGCGCGTATGAATATCGTTTTTTAAATGGTGAAAGTAAAACAGATGTTCGTGATCGCGTCCGTGATTTTTTAGGAACACTGGTGCGGGAGCACGCGGAAGAAAATGTACTTGTTATTTCGCACCACTTAACTATTCTTTCTTTTCGTGCAAACTTGGAACATTGGGATAGGGAACAGTTTATATATAGTGACAAAAATGAAACGCCAATAAATTGTGGAGTAACGATTTATAAAGGACGTTCTGAATTAGGGAAAGATGGGAAGTTAGTATTGGATATATATAACAAAAAATTGTATTAGAAAATGGAAATCGAGTTATTTTCTTTTCGACCTGCTATACTGAATATAGTCAACTAAAACTTTAAAACTAAATATAAAGGAGGTAAGCCATGAAAAGGCTCGTTTTCAGTTTCGTTTTATTTCTTTTTTCTTCTCTTTTTATCTTGAGCGGATGTTACACTTCTTTTAAAGTTCAAGAAAGAGAACGCACATACGAATCGGTTATTCCCGATTCGGATCGAGTAGTAGTTCAAAATGATACCTATCGTTACGATGATTTCCGGTTTCAATCAAGTTGGTATTTTGGATACCGATATCCTTATTGGTATCGCGATGCTTATTGGTATAGCCCATGGAACAATCTTTGGTACGGATTTTATTGGGATGGATATGGATTTGGACATTGGAACCACTGGTATAATCGTCCCTATTATACCAATCCTAATTGGTGGAACACATATCAACCACCAAATATCAATAATCGATCTATTCGTTTTAGAACTCGGGATAATGATGGGGGACGTGGAATTAGGCGGCCAGACACACAAAAACCGCGGGATCAAAATCCTCCTCCCGAGAATACAGAAGAGAGGAAACGCGATACTCGTACACGCGATGGAAATATTCGTGATGATCAAAATCGTGAAAAAGTAAGGGATTCAGGAGAGCGTATTCGTGATGCTCGTCCAGTAGAGAAAAAACCACCCCAAACAACAGAACCGCGTAAAGAACCAAATTCCGAAAGGCAACGTTCACCACAGGTGACACCTCCAAAAAAAGATCCGAGTTCTGATAGAGAGCGCAAAGAACCAACTCGTACTGCTCCCCAAGATAATCCGACTCGAGAGAAATCTTCAAATGAAAATCCGGTGAAGAAAGAACAGACAAGCGAGCGGAAACGCTGATAATTATTATATTAAAAAACCCCAGAAATTCTGGGGATTTTATTTTCAATATCCTTTTAAAACAGCGATTACATTTTCTTTTCTTCGAACAAGTTCCATGATTTGTTCTTGAAATGAAAGTATTCGTTTTTGATTTTTCCTCGTCGGATCATTCTTTTTAAATGTGAGTTCTTTAATTTTTTTTTCGAGGAAAATGATGTTAGAAACTGATGTTCCCATGATGTAGTCCCTCTATATATGAAATGAAACTTTTTTCATTATGATGACAATTATAGTTTTGTCAATTTATACAAAAATATCTCACGAAGTCCGACTTCGTAAGATGCCTCTAAAAAATTGGAGAAAGCGAGAATCGTTATTGAAAATCAAGGGTCAACCTCCACGGGCTTTAGCCCGTGGAGGTTGACTAAATCATTTTTTTGGTTTAAGATATTTACAGTTTATTTTAAACATTCAAAAAGGTGGGAGATGAAAAAGAAAGATATTGTCTCTATTCTTACTTGGATTTTTGGTTTTTTTATTATCCTTCTGACCGTATTGTATGTTGCGCCATTATTTGGATATTTTTTGAAATCCGACTCTGCGCTTGCATATGTTGATTCAAAGAATAGTTTTATTGCATACGGTGGCGCGGTAATAATCACAAAAAACTATTTTGGATATTATTTTTTTTCAGTAATTACAATACTTCCATTAGGGATATATCTTGGACGATTACTGATGCGTATAGGTAATAAAGATAAAAAGGACAAAGATCCGCCGAATTTCAGATTGAAATTTTAAAGAAAAATGCCCCATACTGTGGGGCATTTTATTATTCAATTTCTACTATCGCATCGAATTCTTCCGCGTGCACTTGAATGAGTTCGTTTTTAGCAAATGCGTCGATCATTGCAAATGCAAACTTTCTTGTGACCTTCATTCTTTTCATTTCTTTAAACTCGCCGATTTCTTTTAGATTAAACGGTCGTACATATATTCTTCCCCTGTATTTCTCGACCATTATTTGTGCGGAAATCAGAACGATAAATTTAGTTGGCTTATCAGCACTTTCGCTTTTTACCTCAATTAAACAAGCTTCATTAGACTCTTCCATACTCATGCTCCTAATTGTGATTTACTATTTTGAAACATAACATTTTTTCCTTTTTTGTCAACCGGGTAGTAGAAACTCAATTTCGTCTTCGACGAGTGAAAAATATCCAATTTGTTATTTCCTAAGATATAAGAAAAAAATTTATTTTGTATCCTAGACTTATATTTATATCTATTGAGTTTTCACTACCCGGTCAATCCTTATGCTATAATGAATGCATGAAAGGATATATAAATAATATAGAAAAGGAGACAAAGGAAAATACAAATTTCCGAAAGGTTTTATATACTGCGAAAAATACGCAGTTGGTCGTAATGCACTTGAATCCAGGAGAAGAAATTGGTGAAGAAACACATACACTCGATCAGTTTCTCCGTGTTGAAGAGGGAAATGGAATTGCAATTTTGGATGGCGTGGAGACAAATGTAGAAGACGACTTTGCAATTATTGTACCCGCAGGTGCTAAACATAATGTGATAAACACCGGGAACGAGGCAATGAAACTGTATACGCTCTACTCGCCACCAGAACACAAAGATGGAACGATTCATGTGACAAAGGCGGATGCGATAGCGGATGAGGGGGATCATTTCGATGGAAAAACGACGGAATAAGAATAACTAGTAACAAAGAAAAATCCCCGCAGAATTACGGGGATTTTTTGTTATTTTTTCACAACAAAATATTTAAGTGAAAGTGAAAGTGAGATCACATATTCGGCTATAAGTCCGAATACCACAGCGAATTTTACTGCCGTATGAAATTTGTCCACTTGCGTCATTGTGCATATCAATCCCGCACACTCCCTTGTTTCATTTGGGCAAAGAAGAAATGCAAAAAAGAATGTGATTAATCCGACTCCCCAGAACATCAATATTGGGAAATACATAATTTCCGGAATCATTCTCCAATCAAATGCAAACGGAATTTTCGGGTTTTTGGAGAGTCGGGAAAATATCCATATCGTCCCTACTCTCCCCCACATCGTTACAGACATGAGACATGTCGCCAATAGTATCGAATTCATTTATTTTTCTCCAGATTGATTAATATACTGTCTATAATAATACAAACATATTCATATTTTGTCAATCTTTCGGAAGGTTTTATTTACTATAAAATAAGTAGGTCGCCCGTCTGTCGTCAGGTAGATTAGTTATCTTTATTTTTTTATGTTTCATCCCGTTAGATGATTTGTATGTATGTAAATAAAAAACGGAGAGGGAAATAAATAAACAAAAATATTATGGAGAACAAAAATATATCTAATGGGGCAAAAGATTTTATCGCAGATCCTTTGAAACTTGATAAGGATCTTGAAGGAATTAGTTTAAAGTCGGTTCAGGAGCATCAGAAGCTCTATGAGGGGTATGTGAAAAAGACGAATGAGATTCAGAAAAAAATTGCAGAAGCAGATAAGTTGGAAGCAAATGCGGTCTATAGCTATATTGGCGAATTGAAGAGAGAAGAAACATTCGCGGTGAATGGAATGAAACTTCATGAAGTGTATTTTCCGCTTCTTGGAGGAGATGGAATCCCGAAAGGAAAAGTACTTGAGATGATCGAGAAAGATTTTGGATCGTATGATGCGTGGAAAGAAGATTTTGTGGCAACAGGAATGTCGGCGCGTGGATGGGCGATACTCGCGTATGATTGGAAGGATCATGGATTACACAACTATGGGATGGATTCGCAAAATGTCGGCGCGGTGTGGAACGCAACACCACTTCTTGCGATGGATATGTATGAACATGCATTTTTTATGGATCATGGAGCAAATAAGAAAACGTATATTGAAAGTTTCTTCAAAACACTCAATTGGGATTTTGTGAATACTTTATTAACTATTAACAAAATTAACAATTAACTATTAACAGAATATGGAACAAACAATAAAAAGACCGGAGACGTCACCGAAAGATTTTTTTCTTCATCTTTTGTCGATTGTAACGCTCTATGCGAGTGCGATCAGTTTTTCAACACTCGTTTTTCAGTGTATCAATTATTGGTTTCCCGATGTGCTTGCCGGGTATTATTCTTCTTCCGCATCATTTGAAGCGATGCGATGGGCGATTGCGATGCTTGTGGTATTTTTCCCGACCCATATTGCCACAAGTACATTTTTGAATAAAGAGTATGGTGTATCTCCGGAGAAAAAAGAATTACGCATCAGAAAATGGCTTTTATATTTTACACTTTTTGTCACCGCGCTTATTATTCTCGGCGATCTTGTGGCGTTACTTCTGAATTTTATGCGGGGGGAACTCACCATTCGATTTTTCCTCAAGGTGCTCACTATCTTTTTTGTATCAGGATCGATATTTGGGTATTACCTTTGGGAATTAAAAAACAAAGAATTTACGAAAAAAGTGAAAACATTCATATATGTCATCTCGGCGATTGCTGGAATTGCGATTATTGTAGGATTTTTCATTGCGGGTTCTCCTAAAACAGAACGCGCGCGACGGTTTGACGAACAGCGAATATCCGATTTACAAATGTTGCAATCGGAAATTGTAAATTACTGGCAAAGGAAACAGATACTTCCTCAAAACCTTAGTGCATTGAATGATTCGATAAAAGGATTTAGTGCGCCAATGGATCCAAATACAAAAAACGCATATGTATATATGGTGAATGGACCGGAAGCATTTGTATTGTGCGCCACATTTGAGACCAACAGTGAGGGTGTGAATGATATAAATACTCCTCGTGCAATATATGGAGGATGGGGCGGAAATTGGGAGCACAAAGTTGGAGAAGAATGTTTTTCGAGGTCTATTGATAAAGATCTCTATCCTCCAATTATTCCTACAAAATTAAAATGATACAGGGACAACGTTCTCGAAATTTATATAACCCGAGTGGATCAGATCCGTTTAAATTGAGTCGGTCAAAAATTGAACTATTCACGGAATGTCCTAGGTGTTTTTTTCTTGATCGCCGGCGGGGAGTTGGACGTCCTCCAGGATTTCCTTTTACATTGAATTCCGCAGTGGATACACTTTTAAAAAAAGAATTTGATATCCATCGTGCACGCGGATCAAAACATCCACTCATGGAAACATATGGAGTTGACGCGATACCGTTTCAGCATGAAATGATGAATGAGTGGCGTGAGAATTTCAAGGGAATTCAGTATTTTCACCGTCCCACGAATTTTGTGGTTACCGGCGCGGTTGACGATATTTGGATAAATCCAAAAAAAGAATTGATTGTGGTTGATTATAAAGCGACATCAACGACAAGTGAAATCACGCTTGACGCTGAATATCGTGGAGGATACAAACGGCAGATGGAAATATATCAATGGCTTTTGCGAAAGAGTGACTTTAAAGTTTCCAATACGGGATATTTTGTATATGCAAATGGAGATAAGGATAAGAAAGCATTTGACGCAAAACTTGAATTTAAAGTTCAAATCATTTCATATACTGGAGACGATAAATGGATAGAGCCTGCATTGGAAGAAATACAGAAATGTTTGAAAGGAGATAGCATCCCGAATGCATCCGAGAAATGTGAATATTGTTCTTATCGAAACGCCGCAAATTTATACGAAAAAAATATTAATACCTGATACAAAATGCTGTATACTTATAAGTATGCCGAGTGGTAGAAATGCGATATAGTTTCTCTGCTCGCACCCATTTTGTTTAATATTGTGATATAGTAGAAACATTAATATTATTTTTTTGAAATAGTAAAAATAGAAACTAAAGTGAGAAATCGCATTTTCACTACTCGGTATGGACACGCATAAACATATACAGATACTTTTCTTTTTTGGGCTTCTCTTAGGTACCCTTGTATTGGTGTTTTTCGTTTTTCGTCCGTATTTATATCCAATTATTTTAGCTGCGGTTTTTGCTGTTGTGTTTGGTCCGATGCATAGGGAAATTTCAAAATTTATTGGAGGAAAAGAGGGAATTGGGGCGTTTCTTACACTTGTTATCATATTTCTTATTATTTTTATTCCACTTTCTTTCTTCGGGATGAAAGTGTTCCAGGAAAGTAAGAGTATGTATCAATATCTCTCAGAGCCAGGGAGAAATGTATTTGAAGGAGAGGGAGTGGTTACATATATTCAAGGGAAAATAGTGAATTATCTTCCGTCATTTTCTTCAAATGCGAATGAGTACGCGCGACAGGGAGTTGATTGGATATTTAGTAATTTTGGATCAATTTTTTCTGGCGTGACGCAGTTTGTTATTGGACTCATTATTATGTTTTTTTCTCTCTTCTTCTTTTTGAAAGATGGAAATAAATTTAAAGAAGCGCTTCTCGCATATAGTCCGCTTGAGGATAGGTTTGATAAACAAATTTTAAGTACACTCGCAAATACCGCAGGTTCGGTGGTGAGGGGGACATTGGTGATTTCAATATTACAAGGAATTTTAGCGGGGATAGGGTTTTGGATTTTTGGTATTCCAAACCCAGCGTTATGGGGACTTGTGCTTGTCTTAATTGCGCTTATTCCAGCGGTTGGAGCAATGATTGTAATTATTCCGGCATCCGCATATTTGTTCTTTTTTGGGAATCCATTGAATCCATTATTTGCACTTGGGTTGTTGTTGTGGGGAATTCTCATCGTGAGTATGGCCGATAATGTATTACGTCCCATCCTTATTGAAAAGGCCGTGAACATACATCCATTTATCATTTTTTTAAGTGTCATTGGGGGAATTCAGTTTTTCGGTCCAATGGGATTTATCCTCGGTCCAATTATTATTAGTTTGTTGTTTACCTTCTTCCATATGTATCCTGAACTTCTCAAGAAATAATTTATAATGTTTGAAATTTTACAGAAGGACAAAAATTCCTGCGCTCGCGCGGGCATTATTCATACGTCATGTGGTAATGTTGAAACCCCATCATATGCAATTGTAGGAACACACGCGGAAGTGCGCTCTGTTTTTTCAGATCAATTACTGCAGGCAAAAACGCAACTGGTGATTGCAAATACATACCATTTGTGGCGCACACTTGGAGAAAAATTGGATTCATTTGAGGGACTTCATACGCGTATGAAACTTCCTCATACAATAATTATGACCGATAGCGGCGGATTCCAAGTATTTAGTCTTGGATTCGGCCGCGAACATGGAGTGGGAAAAGTGTTGGGTGGAGAAAAAAAGAAAGCAGGAGAAAATCTTACGCGTATTACCGAAGAGGGAGTATTTTTTACCGATCAAGATGGGGAACATTTTTTAGGACCAAAACTTTCAATGGAAATACAAAAAAAACTGGGTGGGGATATTATATTTGCCTTCGATGAATGCACATCTCCCGAACATGATTATACATATCAAAAGGAAGCACTTGAGAGGACTCACCGATGGGCGAATATTTGTCTTAGTGTCGCGCGCCCGCCTGCCGTCGGGCAGGAATTAGAAAATGAGGTGACTCAGAATAAGCAGATGCTTTATGGAATTGTGCAAGGAGGAATTTTTGAAGATTTGCGAAAAGAGAGTGCAAAATATATCGGTGCGCTTCCATTTGATGGATTTGGAATTGGTGGATCATTTGGAGAAAAGAAAATGGGAGAAGTGCTTGATTGGGTAATTCCATATCTTCCCGAGGAAAAACCGCGACATCTTCTTGGAATTGGAAAAATTGATGATTTATTTTTGGGAGTTGAAAAAGGAATAGATATATTTGATTGTGTGATTCCGACGCGAGAAGCTCGTCATGGTTCTGCATGGACCGCGCACGGAAGAATTGACTTAAAAAAAAGTAGATATAAAAATGATACACAAATTATAGAAAGGGGGTGTGAATGCGAAACATGTGCCTCTGGTATTTCAAGAAAACAATTGAGAGAAATGTTTAAATCAAAAGATAATGAAGCGGGAACTTTGGTGAGTATCCACAACATATTTTTTTTCAATACTCTTATGGAACAGATGCGTAGCGCAATACGAAATGGAAACTTTCTGGAATTTAAGGAGATTTTTTTATCAAATATTGGTTAGTACTTTGTTTGTGGATCAGTACTCGTCTTATTTGAGGTATAATAAATACAAATGACAACCCTTATAAAAAATGGGCTTTTGTATATTGGTACACCCGATGCACCACAAAAATTAGATGTGTTATTACAAAATGATCGTATTGTACGAATTGGATCGCTTCAAAAAATGAAAGCCGATGAAATTATTGATGCAACGGGACTCATTGTATGCCCCGGGTTTATTGATATAAATACGCACTCGGATCATTACTTCAGTATTTTTTCAGATCCACTACAAAGAGATTTTTTAAAGGAGGGGATTACCACAATTATTGGGGGAAATTGTGGTGAATCGCTTGCACCATTTTCTCTCGCAAGAAAAGGTGTCTCGACTGATTGGGGTCATACACAGATATCATCCGCGAATATACATTGGCACGATATGCGTGAATTATTTCGCGTGTTAAAGAATAAAAAATTTGGAGTTAATTTTGGGACATTAGTTGGATATACCACAATTCGAAATTTTGTAACGAGTGACGCGTTGCGAGATCTTACTGATTCTGAATATGAGTTAACAAAAAATATTTTGCAGGATGCATTAAAAGAGGGTGCATTTGGTCTTTCGACTGGTTTTGAAGAATCTCACGAAGAGCACATCCCATATAGAGAGATACTTCCGCTCATTAAAATAGTTGGAGAGAAAAATGGGGTATATGCGACCCATATAAAAAATTTTGGAGATCATCTTGAATCAGCGGTAGGTGATGTATTACGAGTTGCTCGGGAGATGGGAGTAAAAATAGAGATAAGTCATTTTATACCAACAAAAGATCATGCCGAGAAATATCAAAAAGCGAAAGCACTTATAGAACAGGAATCAGCGATGGCAAATATTCACTTTGATATTCCAGTTTCATTTGAGCGGATTATTCCCATTCATCGCTTCCTTCCTCATTGGATTCACGACGAACACGCTGAAGAGACGTTTGTTCATTTACACAGTTCGCATTTAAAGAAAAGAATTATGAATCATTTTTCACAATTGGATCTGAAGAATGTAACCATCGCAGTTACTCCAAAATATCTTTCTTCTCTTGTTGGAAAATCATTGAAAGATATATCAAAAAGTTTTGGGATGCCTATTGGAAATACGTTGTTATATCTTATGCAAATTTCTCATATGACGATTATGTGTGCAATAGGCGATGTGGATAAAAATACTCTCGAGGATTTTGTAAATTCTCCCGTTTCCATTATTTCGTCAGCGAGTTCAAATTTTCCGAAATCTGAATTCAGTTCAAAAACACGGGAATCAATTTTTGCATCAATAAGTGCTATTGCAAAAGAGAAAAATATTGCAATAGAACGGTTAATCTCAAAATTCACTTCAATTCCCGCAATAAAATATGGAATTCGTGATCGGGGACAGATAAAAGAAGGATACTATGCTGATCTCGTTATTTTTAAAGATTTAACAGCGTTTGATGTCTTTGTAAATGGAACACATGTAATAAAGAGCGGGGCACTTGAAGATGTATATGGAGGAAGAACGCTATTGAAAACACATTAAATAAAAATGAGAGGCTCAATATATAAAACACATACTACTGACTTTGTTTTTATTGTCATTGTTCTTCTTTTGACAATATTTGGACTTGTGATGCTTGCAAGTGCTTCATCCGATCTTTCAAAAACAAAGTTTGGTGATAGTTATTATTATCTAAAACATCAAATTATGTTTGGACTCATTCCTGGTATTGTTGGTTTTTTTCTTGCATTTTTTATTCCTCTCAAATATTGGGAGAAATTGGCTCTTCCTTTTCTTGTGCTTAGTATTATTTTTCTCATTCTTGTGTTTACTCCATTAGGATTAGAAATAAAAGGATCTGAACGATGGATTTCTCTTGGGGGTTTTTCTTTCCAGCCGGGAGAATTGATGAAGTTTACATTCATTCTGTTTCTCGCTTCTTGGATGAGTAGAAATCAAGCTCGAAGTAAAACGATTACAAAGGGATTACTTCCATTCCTTCTTTTTCTTGGAGTGGTATTAGGGCTGTTAGTTATGCAACCATCCACCACAATAGCGGTAATTATTTTTATTACTTCTATCATCGCATATATTACTGCTGGAGCACGTGCCCGATTTATTGTGGTGACACTTTTGCTCGCGGTGTTAATGTTTGTGGGTTTAATTCTTCTTACTCCCTATCGCATGGAAAGAGTGAAAACATTTTTTGATAGAAGTTCTGATCCACTTGGTGCAAGATATCACATTAATCAAGCACAACAAGCAATTGGATCTGGGCAGTTGGATGGTGTTGGGTTTGGAAAATCAACAACAAAATTAAAATATTTACCAGAACCCATTGGCGACTCTATTTTTGCGGTTATTGGAGAGGAATTTGGATTTATTGGTTCAATCGGGGTATTACTTGGTTTTTTAGTGTTTCTTGGAAGGGGATTTATGATTGCTCGTCGGTCTCCTGATAATTTTAGTAAGATACTCACCACTGGATTTGTTTCTCTTATAGGAATTCAGGCATTCATAAATATTGGGGCCATTTCAGGGCTTCTTCCACTTACTGGCGTTCCACTGCCGTTTGTTAGCTATGGGGGTACCGCACTTTTTGTTTTTTTGACGATGAGTGGCATTATTGGTAACATATCAAGGTACAGGCGGTAAGGATTTACGCTGAGTTTTCCTTATTTTTATACCTTTATGATTAGAGTCTTACTTACTGGCGGTGGAAGTGGAGGACATATCTATCCGCTTCTTGCGGTCACTGAGGAATTTGAAAATATACCAGACGTAAGCATTCAGCTTTCATATCTCGGACCTCGAGGACAATTTGATGCAACTTTAAGGGAAAAAAATATTGCAGTGTATTCAATTGCGTCAAGTAAATTAAGACGGTATTTTTCAGTCGCTAATTTTATTGATATTCCAAAATTATTTTGGAGTTTTTTCCAATCGCTTTTCTGGGTATATAAAATTATGCCCGATGTGGTTTTTTCAAAAGGTGGTCCGGGTGCATTTCCCGTAGTGCTTGCCGCGCGATTCTATTTTATTCCGGTTATTATTCAAGATTCAGACGCAATTCCGGGACTCACGAATCGTCTTTGTGGTCATTTTGCCACGCGTATTGCGGTGTCTTTTGCAGAAACAGTAAAATATTTCCCAAAATCAAAAACCGCGGTAGTGGGAAACCCCATACGAAAGGAAATTATGGAGGGTGCATTCAGAAAAGAACAGGCGAGGGAATATTTTAAATTAAATCCCTTAAAACCAACTATTCTTGTGTTAGGGGGATCACAGGGAGCAGCACAAATAAATTCATTTATTTTTAATAATTTGAAGACGCTTATTGAAGATGGTATTCAACTTATCCATCAAGTAGGTCCGGGAAATAAAAAAGACGCAGATGACACGGTGCGTTCCTTGCAACGTGAGATAGGGGAACAATTAAACTCAAGCTATTGTTCATTTGAGCTTTTAGACGTGTTGCAATATAAAAATGCATTTTCTGCAGCGGATATAATTCTTTCACGCTCTGGATCAACTATTTTTGAGATTGCGTTTTTCGGAAAAGCGTCGATTCTTATTCCATTGGAAAGTGCTGCAAACGATCATCAGCGTGCGAACGCATATAATTATGCAAAATCAGGAGCCGCAATCGTATTAGAAAAAGAAAATTTTACTCCGCATATTGTACTTTCAAAAATAAAAGAACTTCTTTCTAATGACAACATGTTGCATACCATGGAAACCGCGGCAAAGAATTTTTCGAAACCAAATGCAGCAAAAGAAATCGCAGAAGAAATTATAATGTTTGGATTAAAGAAATAAATAGATGACACCAAAAGAAGATAAAAAAATAAAATTGCGATTTGCCCCGTCACCGACTGGGCCATTGAACATTGGGGGAGTGCGCACCGCATTATTTAATTGGTTATTTGCACGACACGAGGGAGGTCTATTTGTGCTTCGTATTGAAGACACCGATAAACAACGTTCAGAGGCGCGATATGAAGAAGATATAAAAAAAAGTTTAGAATGGCTTGGTCTTTCATGGGATGAATTATATCGACAGAGTGACAGACTCGAAAGATATAAATTTTATCTCAAGAAACTGTTAGAGAAGAAATATGCGTATTATTGTTTTTGTAGTGAAAAGGAACTTGAAGATGAATATGAAGCACAGTTGAGTCAGGGAATTCCACCAAAATATAGCAGAAAATGTGTATCTCTTTCCGACGAAGAAGTTGAAAAACGTATTCAAAAGGAAGGTGGGGTAATACGTTTCAAGATGTTAGAGAGGGAAATCTCATTTCATGATCTTGTTCGGGGGAAGGTGACATTTGATACGAGACTTATTGGAGATGTTATTATCGCAAAGGGATTGGATGAACCACTCTACAATTTTGCAAATGTGGTTGATGATTTTGAAATGGGTATCACCCATGTAGTGCGAGGGGAGGAACATATTTCCAATACTCCACGACAGATAGCCTTGCAAGAAGCGCTTGGACTCACTCCACTTATATATGCTCATCTTCCGCTTATTCTCGGTTCAAATAAGAAAAAACTTTCAAAAAGAGATCTTGCAAAATCGATTTTTGATTACAAAACCGAAGGATATATCCCTGAGGCGATGATAAATTTTCTCGTACTTCTTGGATGGCATCCAAAAAAGGATAGAGAAATTTTAAGTATTGGAGAGATGATTGATGAATTTAGTTTTGAACGAGTACAAAAAGCGGGGGGAATTTTCAATCCAGAGAAATTAGATTGGTTAAACGCACATTATCTTCGATCAAAAAATGTCGATGAATTGATAAAAGCACTTGATGTATTTATTCCAGAACAATGGAAAAAAGATAAAGAACGTATGAGGAAAGTAGTTGAAGTGGAAAGGGGACGCATGAAACGTCTTGGAGATTTTGTTTCTCTTTCTAATTTTTTCTTCAAACTTCAAGATTATGATAAAACACTTCTTGTGTGGAAAAAATCAAACGAAAAAGATATGCTCGAAAATTTGAAACTTATACAAAATGCATTAGTTTCTCTCGAAGATTTTTCTCATAAGTCTTCGGAAGATATTATATATCCAATTGCGGAAGCACGGGGGAGGGGAGATGTATTATGGCCACTTCGAGCCGCTCTTTCTGGAAAATCTGCTTCTCCGGGGCCTTTTGAACTTCTCGAAATATTGGGAAAGAAGGAATCATTGGAAAGAATTTCTGTTGCGATAAAAAAATTAAGCTTGTAGCTTTTTGTTATGAAAAAAAGTATTTCTATATTTAATATTTTCCTCGTGCTTTTGTTGTGTGTGCCTATGTTTTCCTATGCTCAATTACAGACAAGCGGGGGAACACTTCGCGATCTTATTGCCGAAAAGAGTGAGCGTTTGAAAGAACTTCAAGAACAAAGAAATGTTTTGGAAAAGAATTTGGACACCGTATCGAAATCAAACACGAAACTTTCGAAAGAAATAAAAACGATGGATAACACAATTGGACATCTTGATCTTTTGGTAAAATCAAATAATCTTTCCATAGAAAAAATTGAACTAGAAATTGGGTCGTTAGTCGGAGATATTGGAAGTACAGAAAAAAATATTAGTAACAAAAAAGAAACAATAGGAAAACTTTTTTCTGAATTACAGCAGAAAGATAAAGAGAATTTTTTGACTATGTTTTTAAGAAATAAAAGTCTTGCCGAAAGTGTTGCTGAAGCGCGCAATATCTCGACATTGAACAGTAATCTTTATGAAAACCTTGAAGAATTAAAAAATCTTCAGATAGATTTAACTCAGAAAATAAAAGAAGGGGAAAATAAAAAACAGGAAAAGGCGGTTGAAAAAATAAATTTTCAGAATAGACAAATAATTTTGGCGGATCAGAAAAAGGAAAAACAAGTAGTATTATCACAAACAAAAAATCAAGAGCTTGCATATGAAAAACAACTTGAAGAGTTAACAAAACTTCAAGATGAAATTTCTTTGGAGATTGAAAAAATAGAAACTGAATTGAGAAAAAATATCGACCCAAATCTTCTTCCTCTCCCACGTTCAGGGGTTCTTTTGTGGCCTGTTCCAGAAGGGAGATTGACCCAAGGATATGGAGCTACTGCATTTGCGGCGAAAAATTATAAAAGTAAATATCATAATGGTTTAGACATCGGAAGATTTTTAGGGGCTGAAATTATAGCTGCTGAAAAAGGAAAAGTGATAAACGTCGGCGATCAAGATAAATTTTGTAGAAAGGCAGCATATGGGAAATTTATTGTAATAAAACACGAAAACGGACTCGCCACATTATACGGACATCTTTCTCGCCAAATCGTTTCTATTGGAGATATAGTAGAGAGGGGTCAAATCATTGGATATATGGGGAAAACTGGGTGGGCAACTGGTCCCCATGTCCACTTTACTGTTTTTTCTTCTCAAACGCTTACTCCCGCACGCGCGGGATTTCCTGAGGGAACACAACCATCGCGTGTATGTGGACCAATGCCAGTCGGTGGAGACATTAATCCGACACTTTATGTTTCAAAATAATAACTATATGGATGAACAACTTTTGTGGAATAAAAATTTAATATCTAAAAATGCATCATTCCTTCAATCGTGGGAGTGGGGTGAGTTACAAAAACATCTTGGAAGAGATGTTTTTCAATTCCATACTAATCCCATTTCTTCTCTTGTAATTAAATACTCATTACCATTGAATCAATCATATCTGTATATTCCCCACGGATTTATTGGAGAATGGAATAAAAAAAACATAAATATTTTTTTAGATGAAGTGAAAAAAATAGCATATTCTCATAACTCTTTTTTTGTTCGTGTCGATCCATTCGAAAAAAAATCTGAAATATTAACAAAAACACTTTTAAAATTCGGATTTAAAAAAGTAAACTCGGTGCAACCCGAAGAAACACTTTTACTTGATCTTACATTAGCCAAAGACGATTTACTGAAAAACATGGAACACGATACACGATATTCAATTCGTTCAGCTGAAAAAAGGGGAGTGAAAATTGTGTGTGCACGCACAATTGACGAAAAGAAAAAATATTTTGAAATTTTTTGGGAGTTATTTAAAAAAACAAACACACGACACCAATTACACGCATACCCAAAGAGGTATTATGAAGAAATTTTTTCATTGGAAGGGGAGTGTCGATCGGAAGTATTTTGTGCAGTAGTTGAACAAAGAGTTATTGCGGTTACTGTCGTTGTTTTTTTTGGAAAAAGAGCGACATATCTTTATGCCGCGTCAGAACATGGATATGGGCGTTATAATGCACCAACGTTTTTATTATGGAACGCAATGTGTGCCGCAAAAGAACATAATATGGAAATTTTTGATTTTTGGGGGACTAGTAACATAAAAAAAGAATGGGCCGGAGTCACTGCATTTAAAAAGAGTTTCGGTGGATATGAGGTACAATATGAAGGAACGTGGGATTATATATTAAATATACCGAAGTATATCTCCTATAATCTTTTGAAAAAAATAATATGAATCCCGTTAATAATAATCTTTTTGGCGAATAAGAAATTTTATTTAAAACAAATATTTTAAGTTTAAATATGAAGAAAGGTACGCAAAATATACAAAAGATGTACCTGCCTGCGCAGGCAGGCGGAAACATAAATGTTTCCTACCTGCCCGAAAGAATGAATTCTTTCATTCAGGCGGGTTATTAACGGGATGAAAAAGCTAATTAAAAAACTTATTCCTAAAATTTTTATGAGTTGGTATCATCTTATACTCGCATATATTGGAGCGTGTCTATATGGCTTTCCTTCAAAAAAAATGATTGTGATTGGCGTACTTGGTACACGTGGAAAGACTACCGTTGCCAATCTTATTTGGTCTTGTTTTACCGCCGGAGGATATAAAACCGGACTTACCGGAACCGCAAATATTCGTATTGGAGACGAAGAGCGAATGAATCCCTATCACATGACTATGCCAGGAAGGTTTATCCTACAAAAACTCTTAAAAGAAATGTATGACAAAGGATGTAGGTGTGTCGTGGTTGAAACCCCGTCGGAAGGAGTGGAACAATGGAGGCATAAGGGAATTGCATATGATGCCGCAGTAATGACGACACTGTATCCCGAATACCTTGCAGTACACAATTGGAGTTTTGAACGATGTAAGGATATGGATGAAAAAATATTTGAAATTCTTCACACACAACCACGGAAAAAAATAGGAGAAAAACAAATTTCGAAAGTGATTGTAGTAAATAATGAGATTGAAGAAAAAGAACGTTTCTTAAAACATAAAGCGGATATAAAAGTCACCTACGCAATACATGGAAATGCAGATGTTATTCCAGAAAAAATAAATATTTCTTCTTCTCAAGTTTCCTTTTCAATTTCTGGCGTGACCTATACACTTGGAATTCTTGGTAATTTTAACGTAGGAAATGCACTTGCGGCGATTGCAACGGTTTCTGCATATGGAATATCAAATGAGGCAATACAAAAAGGATTACAAAACATCCATCTTGTTCCGGGGCGTATGGAAAAAATTGATGAGAGACAAAGGTTTTCTGTATTCGTGGACTATGCTCATGATGCAGTAAGTATTGAAGCAGCACTTGAGTCTGTAAAAAATTTAAAAAGTGAAAAAGAAGGGAAGGTTATTGTTCTTCTTGGTGGGCAGGGCGGAGGAAGGGATAAGCAGAAACGCCCCATTATGGGTCACATTGCCGCGCGGAAAGCTGATTATGTGGTAATCACCAATGAAGATCCATATGAGGATGATCCTGTTCAAATAATGGAGGAGGTTGCACGCGGAAGTGAAGATGCTGGAAAAATTCGCGAAAAAGATTTATTTATTATTAATGATCGTCGAAAAGGAATTAAAAAAGCACTCTCACTTGCGACACAAGGAAGTGTTGTTCTTATCGCTGGAAAGGGCGCAGAACAAAGTATGGAGGTGAAGGGAGGGCAAATTCCGTGGGATGATCGTGTGGTGGTAAGAGAAGAATTGAAAAATCTGTTATAATTAAAGATATGAAAAATCTCCTTATTGTCTCTTTTGTGGTCGTCTTATTATTTCCCGCAGGAGTATTCGCACAATCATCTGATATCGCGGGATCTTCTCCTTCAATAAATCTCCCGGGTCCGATTACCGACTTTATGAATTCATTGGATAAGATAAAGCTTGATAATAGTGTTATAAAATTACCTGATAATCTCCAAGGAGGAGAAAAGCTTATTGGTCAAAGGACAATAACAGAATCACAGATTGGGGAATGGTGGAATAAAATAAATTCTTGGCTTACACAGAATATCGGAGTGAGTTTTTCAGAAATTCTACGAACTATTGGAAATTTTATAGTTTGGGGATTTGAATTAGTGATAAAACTTTTAAAGGCGGGTCTTTCATATTTGCCCGTATAATTCACATATAGTTGTTTGCTGTATTTAGGGGCAAATTACTGTCGCAAAGAGCGATTGTGCGACAAGGTGAAAAACATGTGCGCACAATCGCGATTATGTTTTACGACATAACAAAATGTCGCAAAACATATATTGTGCGACAGATACAGTATGGAAAAAGACCAGCGAAAGAATCACTCCTCCGCCGGTCTTTGTGTGTTATATTATGTGTCTGGTCGTGAACCTTCCGGAATAAAAACTGACGGATCAAGAAAATCATTTGGTGATTGGTATTTCTTTTTCAATCCCGATAATTCAATTATCTCTCCTATTTCTTTTGCCAATTTTTTTGCGCTTCGTTCGGCTCTATCATCTGTTCGCTTTAGTCCGCCGTATGGACATGATGAGACGCCACAGCTTGTTCCCATATTTCTCCGCGCCATTAGGTGGAACAAGGCAATTGGACAAATGTCCTTTTTAGCATTTTTGAGGGTAACCTTACCCTGTGTATCAACAAGTAGCCGTTCGATAAAATGCTGTGCATCAATTCTTATCTGTCGCTCAACAATCTCTGGATATTTCAGCTCTTTCTTAAGTGCTTCAATGTATTTTTCTGCATTCTCAAAAAATACACACTTTTCGATATATGAATCATCTCCATTTGCTGTCGGAAACACCCGTCGCGTACACAAATTATCAAAACTCAAGGCATTACTTACCTTTGGGCTTGTGTATGTTGTTTTTTTTTCGGAATTTGTTTCTACAGTTTCCTTTTTTAACTCCGACATTATATGCCTCCTTTTAAGTTGTGAATTTCTGCTTATAATATAGATAATGAGAGATAAGAATGCAAGTATGGAATTGTTCAAAAATATAACCCCAAAGAGGGTTTATTTTATTGGTATTGGGGGTATTGGCATGAGTGCTCTTGCTCGCTGGTTCAAGTCAGAAAAATGGTCAGTTTCTGGTTCTGATATAGCCGAAGGGGAAATTATACAAGGATTGAGAAAAGACCGTATAGGGGTCAAAATAGGCCAAAAAAAGGGCATTCTAGACCCTAAAACAGGGCTTTTTATCTATAATCGGGCTATTCCTCCCAGTAACCCAGAATTTGTATCAGCTAAGAAATCTGGTGTTCCCCTTTTTTCATATGCCGAGGTACTTGGTGTACTTACCCGCCACTATAAGACACTTACTGTTTCTGGTGCGCATGGAAAAAGTACTACTACCTCGTTGCTTTCACTTGCACTCACAAAATCAAAATATGATCCGACAGTGATTGTCGGAACAAAAATAAAAGAATTTGGCGATAGAAATTTTCGTAAAGGAAATGGCGACTTGCTTATACTCGAGGCGGATGAGTTTCATGGTTCGTTTTTAAACTACTCCCCTACTATCGCGATTATCACAAACATTGATCGTGAGCATTTAGATTGGTATAAAAATTTTTCGAATGTAAAAAAAGCATTCCTTTCTTTTATTGGAAGAATAGCACCTCGCGGGGTACTTATTATAAATAAAGATGATAAAAATCTTTTTCTTTTGAAAAGAAAAATTGAATCAATTTGTAAAAAAAGAGATATTTTAGTCCATTGGTATTCTTTGAGTGATAAAAAAGCGAAAAAGATACAAAACGCAATGAAGCATATTCCAGGGATTCACATGATTTCGAATGCTCTCGCGGTATATTATGTTGCGGAATATATCGGGGCAAAAGAAAAAGATATATTACGTGCGTTTCAAGACTATCACGGAGTATGGCGAAGAATGGAGTATAAAGGACAAATCAAAATTCAATCCGCCAACCGGCGGACAAAATTCAAAACTGTCATCTATGATGATTATGGACATCATCCGACGGAAATACGAGCAACGCTTTCCGGAGTAAAGAAACTTTTCAAAAACAAAAAAATTGTATGCGTATTTGAACCTCATCAGACAAAAAGATTAAAATTGCTTTTCCAAGATTTTGCGAGTGCTTTTGATTCAGCCGATTATCTCTTTCTTCTCCCTATTTATAAAGTTGCGGGAAGAGATAAAAATGAAAAAAAATATACATCGGAAAATCTTTCAAAAATAATTCAAAGAAAAGGAAAAGATGTATTTTATGTCAAAAATAAAAAGAATTTAAAACGAGAACTTATTAAAAAATTGAAAGAAATAAATTCTAATGCGGTAGTAATTATGATGGGTGCGGGAACAATAAACGAAGAGACAAAAAAACTACTTAAATAAATATGTTTGGACAAATGAGTAAGGAGGATTTTTTGGAGAGTTATGGATATACCATTGATGGAATATGGTATCCACGTGTGACAAAAATTGTTGATATAAAAGCAAAACCGGCGCTTTATCGTTTTTATGCAAAGATGGAAAACTTCGAAGCTGGTGAGCGAATGAAAGAACTTTCTGCGAAAGAAGGAACATTGGTGCACGAGACCGTGGAGGCGTTTCTTATGGGAAAATCTCCTGACGTTGATCCGTCTATTTATCCTTCGGTAAGTGCTTTTTTACGCTTTGAAGAAGAAAATAATATTAAAGTAAGTCCAGAGTTTGTGGAATTGCGTTTGGTAAATAGAGATGAACGATATGCGGGAACACTTGATGCAATTGCGACAATTGGAGGAAAAACTGGTGTGTTGGATATAAAAACATCACAGGAAATTTATCGTGATTATAATCTTCAAACGTCAGCATATGTCGCCGCGTTAAAAAACGATATTCCGAACCTTGAAACGCGATGGATTCTTCGTATTGATCAGACACAGAAATGTGAAAAATGTGGAGCCTCACTTAGGAAAAAGGGTGGGCGTCTCCAAGTAAAGACACAATTTGGAAACAAAGAAATGTGGAAGTGCAAACATGAATGGGGAAAAATTGAAGGAATTGTTGAACTTAAGGAATTTCCAGAATGGGATGGAGATTATCAGGCATTTCTTGGGGCAAAAAAACTTTGGGAATGGGAAAATGAAGAGATATTGAAACAAGTTGGATATCTCTGAAGTAAAAAAAGGTAGCATTATGAGCTACCCTTTTTAATTTTGATATAGATTCTTATTACGGAGGCAATAGCGATTATGGTCCATACTATTTCGGCAAAAACTATTGCCCCCACTTTTCCGAAAAACGCATTTATCCCAAAGCCTGTCGCTCCTAGAAAATTGAGCCAGTGATAAGATACATTGTCGTTACTTATTTTTTTGTTGCCAGAAGTAGATAGGAAAGAAAAAAGAAAATCATACTCACCCATCCAATGATGTCGGGTATTGAAATTTTCACACAACCTCCAAAATCCTCTATTTTTCACTGCACTTTTCTATGATAATCGGGGCCGGGTTATTTTGATTTCCCAGTAGGAAGCCAATGCCAAATGCGGTAACAAGAAGGATAAAAAATCCAATAAAAAAGATTATGTAATCCTTATTCTGCCTGATATAAATCTTTTGTTTTTCAAACATAAATGATTGACCCCGTAGTAGAAACTCATTATGTTGCTCTGCAACATAATGGATTATTATTGACTTGTTGCATCATAATTATGCGAATAAAGAAGTTATTTGTAATATTGCAGGATTCATACAATATTCACAATCGAGTTTTCACCACGGGGTTGA
>Ga0265292_1001270_pt1 | contig 23270 bp, 24 predicted proteins | sample Munlanlewell296A_FD_189080 | JGI IMG/M metagenome (GOLD analysis project Ga0265292, IMG submission 189080) | Leachate microbial communities from a municipal landfill in Southern Ontario, Canada - Leachate well 296A | ecosystem: Engineered > Solid waste > Landfill > Unclassified | place: Canada... | reverse complement strand
CGCTCTGGCGAATGCCCCCAAACTGATTCTGGCAGACGAACCTACCGGCAACCTCGACACACAGACGAGCAAGACCATCATCGAGCTCTTGCGTTCGCTCGCCAAATCGGAAGAGACAACCATTGTTATCGTCACGCACGACCCAGCCATTGCCGACCACGCTGATCACATCTACCGACTGCACGACGGCAAGCTGACGACGGAGCGCGCTAGCTAGAATTCTTTACGAGGGGAGCAAAGCGTTTGCGAAACTTGCCGACTTTCGGATTGATGACCGCCTGACAGTACGGCTGGTCGGGATTTTTGGCAAAGTAATCTTGATGGTAGTCCTCGGCGGGGAAGAAGTTTGTGAACGGAACAATCTCGGTCACGATCGGTTCGTTGTAAATGTGTTCGCCGTCGAGCCGTGCCTTCACTGATTCAGCCGCTTGCTTCTCAGCGTCGTTTGCGAAAAACACGACTGACCGGTACTGCGTGCCCACATCATTGCCTTGCCGGTTCATGGTTGTTGGATCGTGCGTTAAGAAAAAAATTTCCAACAGCTGTTCATAGCTCACCACCGCCGGGTCGTATTCCAACTGGATGACTTCGGCGTGGCCGGTTGAACCGTCACAGACATGCTCATAGCTTGGGTTGGGGACTGACCCGCCCGCATACCCGCTGGTTACTTTCGTGACACCGCGCACATCCTTAAACACAGCTTCTGTGCACCAAAAGCATCCGCCGCCAAACGTCGCGGTTGCTGTATTTAAGGGAAGCGTGTTCATCGTAGTCACATGATAATTCATGACGCAAACCGTAGCAACGCTGCAGCCAGCCGATTTCGCCACCATTGCTTTTTTCATGCAGAGTGGCGACAATACCAGTGAAGATTGTTTACCACACGCGTATGAGCAAACGTACACTCGTCATCGCACTTCTTATTTTCGTAACACTCCCGGCCGCCGGGTGCGCTAAGAAAGCTGCGGAAAAGACGGCCGAAAACGCCATTGAAAAATCCACCAACGGCACAGCAGACGTCGACATCAAAGACAACAGCGTCACCGTAAACACCAACGGCGGCTCGTGGCAAGCGGGTGAGCAAGTGAGTTTGCCCAGTGGATTCCCGTCTGACATTTACGTTGTTGACGGCACAATCAAAACCGCGGTCACAACCGTGGCTGGTCAGGCATACATGATTGCATTGCAGTCGACCAAGACCGTGAGCGAAATCAAGACGTTGTATGAAAGCAAACTTGCCGCCGAAGGCTGGACAATTTCTGCCAACATGACCATTCAAACATCAGTTTCACTTGTTGCGGAAAAAGGAAATCGGACCGTTACACTCAGCATTTCCCCTTCCGACGACGGCACAACAGTGGTGAGTATTACTACCGCTCAGAAGGAGAGCTAATCATGGGCAGCCAGCCATTGTTTTCACTCAAAGGAAAAGTTGCGCTGGTCACAGGCGCGCAGCAGGGGATGGGTGCCGCCCATGCCGAAATCCTCGCCAAGCAGGGCGCAAACGTTGTGGTGACTGACATCACGCTTGAAGGTCCGCAAAAAGTCGCGGACAAGATCACCGCGAACGGAGGCGAAGCGCTGGCACTTGCACTCGACGTCACAGACCGCGTATCAGTCGACGCGGCCTTCACGAACGCTGTCGATCACTTTGGTCGTGTGGACATTCTCGTGAATAACGCGGGCATCTACCAGCCCAAGCCGGCACTCGACCTGACAGACGCCGACTTTGATAACACAATCGCCGTCAACCTCAAGGGCCAATTTCTCTGCGCGCAACGGGCGGCCCAAGAAATGAAAAAGAACGGTTGGGGCCGCATCATCAATATTGCGTCAGTCGCGTCCGGACAAGTCGGCGTCGGTGTGATGAACTCTGCACACTACACGGCGTCAAAAGGCGGCGTGGTTGGCATGACAGAAACGCTCGCGATCGAGTTCGCACCGCTTGGCATCACCGTGAATGCCATTGCTCCTGGCGCGATCAACACCCCCATGGCGCCGGAAGACAAAATGCCAGACGAACAGAAGCAGGGCGTGTACGGGCGTATTGCCATGCACCGCTTTGGCAAACCTGAGGAAGTCGCCGCAGCTGCCGCGTTCCTGGCCTCAGAAGAGGCGAGCTACATCACCGGTGCAATGCTGGTGGTCGATGGCGGTTGGCTGGCGATGTAACACTTTATTGAGCACAACGATTCATACGTAATGGGGCACAGCGACGAACTCCGCGAATTGGTTCGTGATGCACAGGCGGGCAATCAAGATAGCGTCGGCAAGCTGTTTGAGCTGCTCAGTGACCGTGTGTATCGGTTTTTGCTCTTGCGTACCTCTTCGGTCGAGGTGGCCGAGGATTTGACGCAGACCGTCTTCCTTGAAATGGTCCGCGCACTGCCACGATACAAGGAGCAGTCGAACGCAAAGTTTTCAACGTGGCTGTTCCAGATTGCGCACTTTCGGCTCATTGATTACTATCGGCAGCAGCATCAGGACGTGGCTATTGATGCAATCGCGGAGCTTCCCGCTGAGGAACGTGAACGTACCGACCCGATTGACCTGGCGCGCCTCGACGACGCACTCCATGAGTTGCCGGATCGCTACCGAACAGTCATTCATCTGCGTTTTCGCGAGGGACTTTCAGCCAAGGAAGTCGCCCAGATCATGAAGACTTCGAGTATCAATGTTCGTGTTCTGCAGTCGCGCGCCGTCGCCATGCTTCGTAAACTCCTTTTACAATAATGATATTTCGACGTCCCCATAACGATCCTCTCACCGAGGCTCTTCAGAGCTCGACAGGTGGGCACCACATCACTCCCGTTGCGCGTGAACGCATGCGGAGTGTCATCATGGCCGAGTTTCAGCGTGTAACACAACAGGACGGGCTACGGTTCAAGGGTATGTCAGTTTCATCATTCAAATTCAGCACCATGATCCCAGCCATCATTGCCATCGTCATTTTAGTGAGCGGAGTCGGCGTTGCCACTGCGTCAAACAGCGCCAAGCCGGGAGATTTTTTCTACCCGGTTGACCGCACAGTTGAGGCAATTCGTCTTGATTTGGCCACGAACGCTGCCACACGCGCCCGACTGCAGGCGCAGTTTGCGCAAGAACGAGAATTAGAGCTCAACGTGTTGCGGGAGAAAAACTCCGATCACAGCTCTGAGGCCGAGAAGCAAGCGAACGAAGCCTTGGATGCGGCCGTTGACAGGCTTTCTGAGGTTGAGCGTCAGCACGATGAGCGCGGCGATACTTCGTCAGGAACAGCGATCGGAGAAGTCGAACAGAAACTCGAAGAGATCCGCTCCAGCCGCGAGCAGCGAGAACGGACGCAGTTGACCGGGCTGACCGAGGCCGAGGCGACGATCCGCGGCACGAGCACAACGGTAAACATTGAGTACAACGACACAGCCTCGACGTTTACTGTAGCGTCAACAGCCGAGGACAGCATTGTTCAGGCCATTGTGGATCGTACCGGTGCATCATCTGCCAACGTGCGCGCCGTGCTGAAGATTGAGCGCGAAGATGAGCCGGAAACAAACGAGAATACGAATCGCGGGGCCAATACGAACGTGAGCGTGAACACGAACAGCCGCCAGGAAGACAATGAGGATCAAGACGACGATCGTAACACAAACACAAACAGCGCACCGTCAGTCAAGGCTGAGATTCGTGTCGAGGTGAAGGTAGAGAAGGGGACTTCTGAGATTCACGCCACTGTGGACGGACGTGAGCAGGAGTGGTCACTCAACTCGACCGATCAGACGGCAATCCTGCTTAGTATTGCCGCGAAAACAGGGCTGACGTCAGCAGCAATTATGTCGGCGTGGGAGTACCGCATCGACTCGTAGTGGTTGTGCAGCGTTTCGGAGCGGAGCGAATGACGTTCCGCTCTTTTGGGACTTGCAAAAAGTTCAAAAATGCGCTATACTAGTAATCGGTAAAGAAAAAAATCAAAACACATATGACTGAAAACGAAACAACGGCCCCATTGGGTAAAATCTTTTCTCCGGGCACAGACACACCGCCGGAGCTTTTAGGTCGCTACCACCTGCATGAGTACGTGAAATTCCTGGGCATTCCGCTGCTCGGGTTGATTGCCGCAGATCTCTTGGTCAAAGCCGTCAACCAACCGTTTTTCACCGCCTGGGTCGTCCTGGCCGTGTTCTTCGGCGTTGTCCTGTGGCGCGTACGGCAGGCAGACTTCTCAGACAAAGAGGCGAGTGCGGCATTAGTGATTGGCGGTCTGTTGGCCGGCATGATTCACGCCATTATGCGCGTCGCTGCCACCCCGGATTTCTCGCTTTTCTTCAATCTTATCGCTGAACCCATGTTGGCCGCCGGACTCGGCGGAGCAGTTGGTTGGGCCAGCGTGCAGCTCTTGGCCGGTCACCGTCACCCCAGCGTATTTGATTCAGCTTGGCGCACCCTGCGCAAAGGAGTACACTAAAGCCATGGAAACATCACCTTCAAACGGCGCAAATAAGGACATCGAAGACAACAAAACAGTCGCGGCGTTATCATATCTCTGGATCTTGTGTCTGGTCATTTTGTTTTTCAAACGCGATTCAAAGTTCGCGCACTTCCATGCCAAGCAAGGATTGCTGCTTTTTGCCCTTGAAATTGTTCTGAGCTTCATCCTCTTCATTCCGTTCATCAACCTCCTTTGGTTGGTGATCATTGCACTGTCAGCGATCGGTATTTTCCGCGCGCTCGACGGACAAATGAAGCCGTTGCCATTTATCGGACACTTCGCCGACAAGATCAATCTTTAATCTGAACCACGGGGGCCCGCATGCGACTGAAATTCATCCGTTGGTTTAGTGAAGTAACAAATCGCGACGTCGGGCTTGTCGGAGGCAAGAACGCGAGTTTAGGTGAAATGGTGCGCACGGTGGCTAAGCAGGGCGTGTCCGTGCCTGACGGGTTTGCGATAACCGCGCAAGCCTACTTTCATGTGCTGGACAAATCCGGTGTTCGCCGTCAAATCCGACAAATCCTGGCCGGGTTGAACACCCATAACATGGCCAACCTCGCTGACCGCGGCAAAAAAGTGCGCGCGGCAATTTTAACTGCGCCGTTTCCCAAAGATTTAGAGCAGGAGATCCGCGCCGCCTACCGTGAACTGGAACGCCGCGAAGGCAAGAACGTGGACGTTGCCGTTCGTTCGTCAGCCACGGCCGAAGATTTGCCTGACGCGTCGTTTGCCGGCCAGCAAGAAACATTTTTGAATATTCGCGGTGAGACTGCGTTGTTGTCTGCCGCCCACCGGTGTTTTGCATCACTGTTTACCAACCGCGCCATTTCGTACCGCCACGACAAAAAATTCAGCCACTTCAAAGTCGGTTTGTCGATTGGCGTGCAAAAAATGGTGCGCTCCGACCTGGGCACGTCCGGCGTGATGTTCTCGCTCGACACAGAATCCGGCTTCCGCGACGTCGTGCTCATCAACGCAGCCTATGGGTTGGGGGAGAACGTGGTGCAGGGCGCGGTGAATCCTGACGAGTTCACGGTGTTCAAGCCCATGCTAGCCAAAGGTTTTCCCGCGATCATTGGCAAGCGCGTGGGAGAAAAAACCATTAAGAAGATTTACACGACCGACCCCCGCGAACCCATCAAAGATGTTCCAGTCACGAAAGCTGACCGCGAACGATTTTGTTTGAGCGACACCGAAGTGCTGAAACTCGCGCGTTGGGCCGTGCAAATTGAAAAGCACTACAAGAAACCGATGGACATGGAGTGGGCCAAGGACGGACAGAATGGAAAATTGTACATTGTGCAGGCGCGTCCTGAGACCGTGCAGTCGCGGCGTGATGCCACTCATGTGGCCACGAGCAGCTTGTCGCGTCAGGGCCGTGTGATCACCACGGGGTTGCCGGTGGGTTCCACCATTGGCCAAGGCAAAGCGCGTGTGATTCTCGACGCCAAGCACATTCGCGAATTCAAAGCTGGCGAAGTGTTGATCACAGACATCACCGACCCCGACTGGGAACCGATTATGAAAATTGCGTCGGCTATTGTGACGAACCGCGGCGGTCGCACGTCGCACGCTGCCATTGTCTCGCGCGAACTCGGCATCCCGGCAGTGGTGGGCACGAACAATGCCACGCGCGTCATCAAGACCGGCCGCAAAGTCACGGTGTCGTCAGCAGAGGGTGAGCAGGGGAAAGTGTACGATGGCTTGCTGCCGTTCAAGGTGACAAAGGTGAACGTGAAAAATCTGCGCCGCCCCAAAACCAAAATCATGATGATCCTGGGAACGCCGGAAGAAGCGTTTAAACATTCCTTCTTGCCGAACGACGGTATTGGCTTGTGCCGCGAAGAATTTATCACGGCCAGCTGGATTGGCATTCACCCATTGGCGTTGCTCAAGTATCCGCGACTGAAAGACGCGTCGGCAGTGCGCGAAATTGCCAAGCGGACCGCCGGATACCGCAGTCCAAAACAATTTTATATTGAGAAGTTGGCTCAGGGTATTGGTACCATGGCCGCGGCGTTCTATCCTAAGCCCGTGATTTTGCGCTTCTCTGATTTCAAGACCAACGAGTATGCAGGGTTGGTGGGTGGCAAGGAATTTGAGCCGCACGAAGAAAATCCCATGATCGGCTGGCGCGGTGCGTCGCGGTATTACTCGCCGGCGTATGAAGCAGCGTTTGCGCTTGAGTGTGCGGCGATCAAAATTGTGCGTGAACGATTTGGTTTGACGAATTTGAAAGTCATGGTGCCGGTCTGCCGCACCGTTGAAGAAGGCAAACTCGTACTCGCCACAATGGCCAAGTACGGCTTGAAGCAGCATGTTAAGGGACTCCAAGTTTACGTCATGGCCGAGGTGCCGTCGAACGCGATTCTGGCCGAAGAGTTTGCCAAGATTTTCGACGGATTCTCAATCGGCTCGAACGACCTCACACAACTCACGCTCGCTGTTGATCGCGACTCATCGCTCGTCAGCCATATCTATGACGAACGCAACGAAGCGGTGAAGCGACTCATGGTCATGGCCATTGAGGGCGCGCACAAGCACGGCAAGCCAATTGGCATTTGCGGGCAGGCACCAAGCGACTACCCTGAGCTCGCCAAGTTTTTGGTGGAGCACGGCATCGATACGATCTCGCTCAATCCGGACAGCGTGGTGAAAACCACATTGGCGCTCGGCAAGCTGCGACCAAAACGCAGCCGCCGCGGCCTACGTTAACGCTTGACAGTCGGAGGCGCGCGACGTACAGTGTCGACGCGTGAATTTCACGTACACCAAACAGTCAACAAGGGGGTGGTTGTGTTCCTTTACCTTTCCAGCAAACCTGTTTATTCATGGAATGAGGGGAGAGAAAGAGTCGTGAGGCTCACGTCGGCGAACCTCGTCGCATTCGGTTTCGAGGTTTCGTATCTGGGTTTCAATCTGTACCTGATCACATCTCAGGTGGTTCGATTCTTCATCAACGGGCATCTTGCCCCAGTTGGCAAGACGAGGTACATCGTGCCCGGGGACGTCGTCACGTTCGTTCCGTGCATGACCAGTGTGCTCTTGGGCAGAAATGATGGGCACATCGAAACCGTCGCCCAGAAGCAGACCAGATTCGCCCTTCTGTTCGACGGCTGGCCTATCGACGCCGAAGCGCCATTGTTTTCGCAGCGAGTGTGGCCCAAAGACCTGTTCGACGCACTCCATGACCATGACCTGGTCGCGCGCTACACTGTCGTTCGTTGGTTTGTTCCTCACTAGGATGCTCATTGCTGGTCGCCGGGATCGCTCTCACGAAGCGGCCAAGTGACGAATGATAGGTGCCCGCCCGGATTTTTCCTGCCATACCGCCTTGGTTTCCCGGTGGCCAGCTCTTTTTTAGGAGTAGCGCTTGTTCGCCTTGAATTTGGTCCTCCTGCCATCGAGACGCGCGTAAGCACTATTCCACCACCGGCTTTCCATCCACCTGGAGCCGGTTTTTTTATTCCTTGACAGGTTGGGCCTGTCGGCGTATTGTTCTGAATTAGTTTTTCCCCGCTCTTTTTGTTTTCTTCTTGCCCCCACACGTTGAGGAAGTGTGGTACCACCCGTGTTTTCACTCATGTGAGGTTCGTTCCAAACCCCAGTGGTTTCAACGGAGGACCAACAATGAGCAAGAACCAGACCCAGTCGCGGCTCGCGGAGCGTTATGCGCTGATCGAGGCCGAGGCCAATCGCTTGAAGGACGTCATCAGGGCCAACTTTTCCGGCACGACGGTGATCTTCACCACTCCGGGAAAGGGCGGCACCCGCAAGCGGCCGTACTCCCCGACGGATGCGCTGATCCTCAAGATCGGCACTCTCGGGGGCGACAAGGGTACCTGGATCCACGGGAACGCGAAGAAGTTCGGGCTCTCACACCACCATGCCGGCGGGTATCGTGGTACGCTCCACCAGTTCATCACGCTGAGCGCGGCCTTCCACAAGCGCTTCCATGCGCCGACCCCGAAGCCCGTAGTTACTCCCGCGTTCAACATCCTGGCGGCGGTGCAGCCCGAAGAGCAGCTGATGCAGGTCTCCGCGCAGTCAGCGTAGACCGCTGAAGACAATTTTTTCACGGATCGCGCCCTGCGATCCTCTTTTTTTCCGCCCTTTGGGCCCGAGCGCATTTGTGATCCCATCTCTCTGAACTTAGCTGAGATGTGGACACGGTGCGCTGGGGCCCTTTTCATATAGGCATGTTTCCGCTAGGATGCGAAAGCAAGGCCAGGCACCCGGAGGGTTCGCATAGTGGTCGAGTGCGCTCGCTTGGAAAGCGAGTATACCGAAAGGTATCGCGAGTTCGAATCTCGCACCCTCCGCCAGGGCAATAGATGTATCAGCAGGTTTCGTCGAAGTATTCGTGAGGAGACCGCCATTCCTTAATATTGCTCCCTATGTAATACTATGAAAGAAGACAATTATCCATACGACTATGAGCGAATTTAAGGAACACGAAGAAGGACAGCTCACCCCAGCAGAATTGGCCGAAGCACTCATCAGTGAGTGGGCCGGCTCCCAAAGAGAACTTCATGAGCTTGCAAAAACACCAACGGGTGAATCAATGGACGCCAAGGACGCCGCTGAAGAATATTTTCACAGTAAGATGATTGACGCAGAAATAGATTTCACCAACGTTTGGGTAGAAGTCCCAGATGAACAAAAGGAAGCGACAGTTGAGGAACTTCTTAAGAGGAATGATGCTGGCGCCATTAGCGCTTTAGCGGAGCGGGACCTCTCAGGCATTTCGAAAGGAATGCAGGAGCGATTGAGGCAAGCTGCCAAAGGGTTTGAAAGCAAACGCGAGGAATAAAAACGTATCAGAACCAGCCTTACCTTACCTCCTCTCTGCCAGAGTATTTTTTTTGAGTCGACCCGCGTGCATTAAATCGTCGTCAGTCTGAATAAACGATACCCTTGACTTTCTTCACCATCCCTGCAACACTGCGGTGTCTTTTGTTATTGCGTCAACACGAGCAATGGCAAAGGCGGTCCGAACGGCACGGACCATACCAATTGCCGAGGTAGTCGTCGTTTGACGCTACCGATTGTTCTTCCACAACCGACGCTGTCGGAAACCAAGGAGTTGAACCATGCACGAGGCAACCCGCATTACCTGGCTCTCGGCGACGAGCTCGGATGACGCCGTCACCTTGATCGGCCGGGACTGTGACATTCGTTGCATCGGAACGAGTGTTCACACGAGTCATGTCGGTGAGGTTCCCATGCCCTCGATCACCGTTGTCCCGCCGAAGGACGGAAGCATCGGCGTCGTTGCGATCATTGCGTCGCGACGCGATCGGGAGCACACCGTGTTCACCTCCGCTCTCGTTGAGATCAAAATGAAAGACGGGCATGCGTGGGCGGAATTGGACCATCCGTACGTCCCGCCGGCCAACAGACTCTTGCAGATCGTCGAGGAGTGGTTGGTGCTCACCGACATCGATGGGAATGACGTGCGCCGCTTCAGCAACCACCCGCTCTCGAGCCCGGATCGCCAGCTTGAGTATGCCCGGAATTTGCGTAGAAATCAGCAGGCTCACATGCCGGTCAACGCGCAGTTCGTCAACGATCCGGACCAGTTGATCTTCTACATGCTGGGCCACTTGAATCGCGAGCTGCTTCTGCAACTTGCACAGCCGACTCAACTGGAGAATCTCCAAGCCGCCCTCGAGCGGGCTATGCAAGAAATCGCGTTCGCTGAGGGTGACCTGGGCGCTGTTCAGGAGCAAATCAAATACACCAGGGCTGCTGCGGAAGAAGTGAAGACGTGCCGCGAATTTGATGCTTTTAGGATCGTCCGTATGAACCAACTCATCAACGCCTTCTACTGGTTGACCGGCATCGGTGGTGTGGTTGGTCGGGCTGGTTGGAGGCAGCGGCCGAAGCTGAGTAAGGCCCTAATTCAGGACACGTACACATTACTGCATGCCAATAATCCGGGTGACCTGGAAGACGAAAAGTGGTCACTCACGCAGCACAAGTTCCCGCGCTACTTTTCGCTCTAGAACCTTCCCCCAACAATACTGGCCGAGAGATTTGCCACGAGATCTCTCGGTTTTCTTTTTGGCTGCCCATTGTCCGGCCCATTGTAACGTGCTTAACTACTGATAGACCCCTAAGAAACCACTATGGTTGAGCAAGAACCATCAGGCGAAATTTACAGAGAGGCGAGCGCAATCCAACGCGTGCCACTGGATACCGCGGAAAGAAAAGTCGGTCCGAACGGCAATAAACACGACGCAACCAACGCCTTCATCGATTCCTTGGAGCGTCAAGGAGAACGGGGCATTGATCGAGTGGGGAGCCTGGCCGATAAAATACATGTCATCCGTGAATTCGGGCAAGAAAAGGGAGAGATACTTGTGGGTCTTTGGAGCGCGATGATGATGGAGCGCGAGCGGAATTTTTCAAGAATCATACTCTACGCCCGCACAACGTTTGAGGGGCGCGACGTCAATGACCCAAAGGTTATGCATGAGATGTCTGCATTTTTAATTGAACGAATGCTTCCGTTCTACGAAGAAATGGTTGATAAAGTCCGCCGGGCGAGGAGTTTGAAAACTATTTTTACCATGGACGACGATCGAAAAAAACTCGAGCAGTACCTTGACCGGTGGCTCAACCGCATGCGTGAAAACTTCGAGGCCGTGGGGCGCGGGAGCGGCAATGGCGAGCACTTTGAAGATGACGACAAGCCTGCCGCTATAGGGCACTGAGTTTTTTCGAAGAATGAATATTTACTTCGCCGGATCAGTTCGAAGCGGTCGCGATGACGCGGATGCGTATTTTCGCATCATCGAACATCTCAAGAAGTTCGGCGAGGTGTTGACCGAACACCTGGGAAGTCAGGGTTTGACGACGCTTGGTCAACAAGATGCCCCTGACAATCACATCCACGATCGCGACATCGCTTGGGTCATGAAGGCAGACGTTGTTGTGGCTGAGGTTTCAACTCCGTCGACTGGCGTTGGCTATGAAATTGGCCGAGCCGTTGAACACAAGAAAAAGGTGTTGTGTTTGTATCGCCCGCAAGAGGGCAAACGACTTTCAGCCATGATCGCCGGTTCCGCTGACGTCACGACGCGGGAGTATGCGACGATCGAGGATGCCAAAAACATTATGGACAACTATTTTTCAACACTTCACCTATGAATGAATTAGGAATTTTTAAGAAAATTTTACGTGACGCAAAGAAGGCTTTGTTGCAGTCAAAGAATGAGGTTGTTGTTAAGCGCGAAAATGTTCAAACGCAGGCTGATTTGGTTTCACAGACAAATATCATCAACTCGCTGAAGGAAAACAACATTTCTTGCACGCTCTACTCAGAAGAGTTAGACGCGCCGTTAGAATTGAACGGCGGAAAGTATGAAATTGTTCTCGATCCCCTTGACGGAAGTTTCTTATATTTGCATGGGATTTCTGCCGCAACCTCCATTGCAATGATTGTTTTGGAGGAAAGAAAAGTGAAATATGCCTTTGTGCAAAGTATGGCCGATGACTCGCTCTACCACTGCGATGAAATATTTGCCTATCTCAATGGAAAAAAGATTACTTGTAATATTGGCAGCGCTTCCGAGCCGTATTTTATCTCAGGCTATGCCGCGCCAAAGAAGGAGATATTGCAGAGGGTTTCTGCGATCGCGAAAATTCCGTCAGACTTTTATTTTCTTAATGGCGGCGGTTCGCTCTACTCTGCGCTGGTGTCATCAAATAATTTTGATGCGGCAATGGAGATCGCTCCGGCGCCACTCCACGAATTTGCCGGTGCGATGATTGCGCAGAGGGCGGGGGCGTTCGTTGAAACCTTGGAAGGCACACCGGTTCTTCTTGATCCGTTAGCTGAGCAGACGCTTGTGGTCACCCGCTCAGAAAAGCTCTTGCGGGAGATTCAGGGAGCGTTGAGATAATTGTTGCCGTGAGCGACAAGCTAGCACTCATACTCTCTGGCGGCGGGATGACCTGCAGTTTTTCTGTGGGCGTAATCAACGCGCTGGTCAGGGAGTTTGGCGTGACGAACCCTGATATTGTAATTGCCGCGTCTGGCAGTTCCGGCACAATGGCGTATTATATTGCGGGCCAATTTGGTTCAATAACGAATATTTGGACAAACCTGTTACCCAGCAAGAAGTTTATTAACCATTTTCGGTTTTGGAAGATTATTGACATTGATTACCTCATTGATGAAGTTTTTAAAAAGCAGGATCCGCTTGATATTGAAAAAGTTTACACTTCAAACATCGAGTTTTTGATTCCGGCCACGAATGATGAGACTGGGGAGGTAAAGTATTTTTCAAATAGGGACGACGACGATATATTTGAGGCAATGAGAGCCGCGAAAGCCATGCCGTTGGCGTTCAATAAGAGAGTAAAAATAAACGGGTCAACATATTGTGACAGCCCGTTGACTTCAGTAACCCAGCTTCATATAGCCAAGGCAATTGAACTCGGAGCAACAAGAATACTCGTCATTGAAAATCCGCCGCTTGATTGGCTGACGAAATTCGGATTCCGTTGCTGGTTGATGTTCCGCAAGGGAATATTCAAAAAGAATTATCGCGCTCTCGAACTCAAGGGAAAAAATAGTTCCGTGCCAAAAGACATTTCATTGCTACACTTAGTGCCGCAAGAAAAACTTAAAATAACCACCCTCAATAATAATCAATCCTTGCTCAGAGAATCCATCGATGTCGGCTATGTGACCTGCAAGGGTAGTACCCGGGTAAAAGAGTTTTTCAATGGCACATAAATTTTGGGTCATATCTTGAATTTCTATAGTGGTATACTCCCTGGTATGCGGCATGTTGTCATAATTCGTCCTGGTGGCTACGATCGACTCGTTATTGAGGACGCCCCTGACCTCGTCCCGACACCGGGCCACGTTATTGTTGATGTTGAAGCTGCTGGCGTGAACTACGCCGATTGCATCGTGCGTATGGGACTGTATAAATCCGCGCGCACGTTGATGGGCTACCCCATGACCCCTGGGTTTGAGTTTGCGGGCCGCGTGGCGGGTGCTGGTGACAATGTCCGCCGTTTCGCAGTTGGGCAACATGTCTATGGGGTAACGCTTTTCAACGGCTACGCCACCCAGGTGAGCGTTCCGGAGCACCAACTTTTCACGCTGCCAGCTGAACTCACTGTTCTTGAAGCAGCAACATTCCCAGTGGCATTTCTGACTGCGTGGTATGCGGCCTTGAAGCTCGGACAGGCAGCATCGGGAATGACCGCGCTTGTCCATGCAGCAGCCGGTGGAGTTGGCAGCGCGCTCACGCAAATTCTTACTGCCGCCGGGTGTGACGTTGTGGGAGTCGTCGGGTCATCTGAGAAAATTTCTGTCGCCAAGAACATGGGGTGTCGGGAAGTCATTGATAAGAGCGCCGAGCCACTATGGTCCAAGGCCGAACAGTATTCCGCGAGGGGGTACGATTTGATTTTCGATTCAGTCGGAGTTGCAACTCTTGGGCAGGGGTATCGTCACTTGGCTCCAATGGGGAAGTTAGTGACGTATGGTTTTAGTTCCATGCTTCCGCGGGCTGGTCACCGAGTAAATGTTTTTGCTCTCGCCATGAATTTTTTGAAGACGCCGCGGTTCAATCCGATACACATGGCCGATGATAATCGGAGCGTGTTGGGATTTAATCTCAGTTTTCTCTTTGAACATAAGGAAATTTTAGAAGAAGGCATGAGGTATGTACTGCATTTGTTACAGGAACATAAGCTGCGACCCCTTCCCGTGGTCGAATATCCGGCTGAAGATGTTTCGCGCGCACACCGTGATCTTGAGTCCGGGAGGACAACCGGCAAGCTGGCGTTGCGTATGCGTGCGGCGTGAGCCCTGGCCCACAAGAAAACTTATTTATGAAAATGGAAAAGAAAACATTTTCAGTTGACTTCAAAGGTACGAAGTTGATTGGGGATACCCTTCCTTTGGGTAGTCGTCCCAGTTGGCTTTTCTTGCACGGCGCAGGGCAGGCGGATCGAACGCGGTTTGAGAAACTCCGGCAATTATTTCTTGGCGGCAATATCCCATCGTGCGCGTTTGATTATATTGGTCATGGCGAAACCGGCGGAGATATTTACTCAACCTCCCTGAGCAGTAGGACGGATCAAACAAGGGCAGTTATTGAGTCACAAAATCTTCATGCGCCACTCTCAATCGTTGCTGCCAGCATGAGTGGTTACACCGCAATACAGCTTACGACGTTTTATGAGATTCAAAATTTAGTGCTCCTTGCCCCGGCAGTATACACATCGAAAGCCAACTCACTTCTTTTTAGTCCTCAATTTACCGAAGTGATTCGAGAGGCACAGAGCTGGCAGAAGAGCGATGCATGGGAAATCCTCCGGCAGTATAAAGGAAGCCTTCTCATTTTTGCCGGCGGGCACGATCAGGTTGTCCCGAGAGAAGTAGTTGAAAAACTCTACCGGTCTGCAGAGCAGGCAAACATTAAGGAAATCATTACGGTCAAGGACGCCAACCACCCATTGGGAAAATGGCTTGATGAACATCCAGAAGATCTCAACCTGGTGTTTAGTACGATTGTTAAAACATTGCCGATCCACTCGTCCTGAATTGTCGACTGTCCGAATTGCTGAGAAACCCATATACTATCTACGCGGGCTAGCCAATCGAAAAACTGAAATAATTCTGGAGTTAACATGCACAAAGGTGTTGATTGTGTAATCGAACGAATGTAGAACTTCGTGGATAAAACTAACCCAGCACCAACAATTCCGTCGATAAAATTTTCATGGGCCGATGTGCCCAGGTCGATTTGGTATTTCCTTAACAAAGACCGTGGACGCTGGCTGTGGTTGAATAGCGTCCTTCTCGTGGTGCTTTTCTACGACATCGTTCCGCCATTGATCTTAGGAAAAATTGTTGATTTTTTTGCCCACTACACTTCTGGTGCGTCACTACAGAAATTTTTTGTGTACGCCATCTTCCTCGGCGTTTCCCACTCAGTTGTTTCCTACATTCGTCTTTACAGTAAAAATTCTTTAAGTCGGATAGCAATCAGCGCTCGCACGCGCGCCCGCATATACGGCTTTGAACGTCTCGTCAGCCTGCCCCTGCATTGGCACGCCCAGGAAAATACCGGCAACAAGATTGATCGGGTGTTTACCGGCAGTCAGTCAATTCTCGAGTGGACTCGAGTTGCCAATAACAGCATTTTTCCGGTCGTCATCACGATCACTGGTATTTTGGGAGCATTTATTTTCCTTGATCCGATTTTTTTGGTTTTACTCCTCTCCTACATAGGTGTTTTTTTCTGGCTTGAGCGGCACTACAACACACGCATTGCGACGCTCAGTAGCCAAATAAATATTTTCCGTCAAAAAGCCAGCGGGACGTACATTGAAGGAAGTGGAAACATCCTGGCGATTAAAGCCTTAGGCGCGGGACAAGGAATGCAATCTCAAGTGAAGGAAACGGAAGAACAAGCCCAGAAGCTGATGCTGGAGAGAAGTCTGGCCAATACAAAAAAATGGTATTTCATTCAGACCTTGAGTGGAGTTTCTTATACAGTGTTCGCCTTACTGATTGGTTGGCAAGTCGTACACGGCGTTATCAGTCTTGGGTATATTCTTGTGTTCTTTGCCTACTTCAACCGTCTGCGCGATGCGACGTCTGATACTACGGAATTGACAGGCCGGTTGATTGAAATGCGCGCTGATTTGGCGAGCCTGATGCCGATTTTTCGAGATGTGACTGATATGCAAACTGGTCACGCTTCCTTTCCCACAAACAACTACGATGTTGTCATGGACCAAGCCTCGTTTTCGTACCCGTCGGGGCAGGTGGGTTTGTCCAACTTGGATTTTTCTTTGCGTCAGGGCGAGTCGGTCGGCGTGGCTGGACATTCCGGCGGCGGCAAATCGACGTTGGTAAAAATATTACTGGGCCTGTACCCCATCAATGCGGGACGGTTTACTGTTGGCCGTCAATCGTATTATGACATTGCCCATGAAGATTTGATTCAACATGTTTCAGTCGTGCTTCAAGAGACGGAGTTATTTAATTTTTCTTTGCAGGAGAACATCACGCTGTTTCGAGAAGTTGACCAAGAAAAGTTGGAAGAGGCTGTTCGGATTTCACAGTTGGACGGGGTCATTCAAAAACTTCCCAATGGTTTGCAGACGTTGATCGGGGAGCGTGGGTATAAATTGTCCGGCGGCGAACGCCAACGGTTGGGAATTGCCCGCGCCATTTATAAGGATTCTCCTATTCTTATTTTGGACGAGGCGACATCTTCGCTGGACAGTGAGACTGAAAAACGCATTCTCGACGTCTTGCTCGACACGTTTGCTCATCACAAAACAATCCTTATCATTGCACATAGAATATCCACCCTCCAGCGCACAGACCGCGTTGTTGTGATTGATGGAGGGACAATTGTTGAACAGGGCACCTACGCTGATTTGATGATGAAGCCGAGTTCCCGACTGGCTACATTACAAGCAATGCAGGCGGGAAAAGGGTAGTTCGGCTCAGTCGCCGCGTCCGCCCTTGCCAAACCCTACGTTTTCGGCTAGAATGCAGCGGCCTGTTCGGGGCGCCGAGATTTTGTATTGAACACTATGGATATTCGAAACGTCGCCATTATCGCCCACGTTGACCACGGCAAGACCACGCTCGTGGACGCCTTGCTGCGCCAGTCGCAAACGCACATGAAGAAAGAGGTTGAGTCGGCCGGCCTCATCATGGATTCGAACGAACTTGAGCGCGAACGCGGCATCACCATTTTCTCCAAGAATGCCTCGGTCGTGTGGGGCGACACCAAAGTCAACATCATCGACACGCCCGGCCACGCGGACTTCGGCGGCGAGGTTGAACGTGTGCTGACCATGGCGGACGGCGCGCTGCTTCTCGTGGACGCCAAAGAAGGCCCCATGCCGCAGACGCGGTTCGTGTTGAAACAAGCGCTGGCCATGGGTTTGCGGCCGATTGTCGTCATCAACAAAATTGACAAGTCAGACGCGCGCATCACCCACGTACTCAACCACACCTTTGACCTCTTCATTGAACTGGGCGCGAGCGACGAAGCTGCCGATTTCCCCGTGCTCTATGCCGCCGCCAAAGACGGCAAAGCAGGTTGGGAGCCGCACTTGGAACACATGACCAATATCACGCCGGTGTTTGAAGCAATTTTGAAACACGTTCCAGCACCAACCGCTGACCCGGAAAAAACACTGCAACTGTTGGTGACCACCGTGGGCGCTGACGAATTCAAGGGCCGCATTGCCACCGGCAGAATTGTGAACGGCAAAATCCGCAGCGGCCAGGAAATTGTGCACGTGAATCGTCAGGGTGTGCAGAAGAAAATTCGCCTGACCTCGCTCATGACCTACCGCGGACTTGAACGCGTGGAAATTCCCGAAGCCCAGGCAGGTGATATTGTCGCCGCTGCCGGAATTGTGGATGTCATGATCGGCGAAACAATCACTGACCCGGAAAAGCCAATGCCGTTGCCGCTCCTGCACATTGAAGAGCCAACGGTGAAAATGACGTTTGGCACGAACACCTCGCCTGTCGCCGGGCAAGAAGGCCAATTCAGCACGTCGCGCCAAATTCGCGAACGCCTGATGAAAGAACTCGAGTCTGACATGGCCCTGCGCGTGGAAGACGGACCAACCGGCCACTTCATTGTTTCCGGTCGCGGTGAGCTTCACCTGGCCATTCTCATTGAGCGGCTCCGCCGTGAAGGTTTTGAATTTCAAGTCTCACGCCCGGAAGTGATTCTGCGCGAAGTCGACGGCAAAAAACTCACGCCATATGAACAGGTGTTCATCGAAGTGCCGGAAACCTACGCCGGTTCCATCATTCAGCAATTTGGCACGCGGCACGGCGAACTCAAAGACATGCGTGTGGAAAGTGGCGTCGCGAGCCTTGACTTTATCATCCCGACGCGCGGCTTGTTCGGCTACCGGGCGCAATTCATCAACGACACCCGCGGGCTCGGCATCATCAACACGCTGTTCCACGACTACATGCCTGACCCGGGCAACTGGCCAGGCCGCGACCAAGGCTCACTCGTCGCCCACGAAACCGGCGTGACCAACCTCTACGGTTTGCTCGGCGTGCAAGAACGCGGCGTGCTCTTTGTCGGGCCGGCCGTGCCAGTCTATAAAGGACAAGTCGTAGGCCAGCACTCGCGCAGCGGCGACCTGAGCGTGAACGTGTGCAAGGCCAAGCAGCTCTCCAACATGCGCTCCAAAGGCGACGGCGGCCAGGGCCACTTCGATACCCCGCGCGACATGGGCCTTGAAGATGCGCTAGAATATATTGGTGATGACGAGTTGGTCGAAGTGACGCCCAAAAACGTGCGCATTCGCAAGAAAACCCTCGACGTCACACAGGCCAAACGCGAATCACTCGGATTAGCTTAACACCATGAAAAAATTTTCTCCCTGGTTGATTGTCATCGCGGCACTGCTCTGGGCGACGGACGCGCCGTTCCGCAAGTTTCTGACCACGGAATTGCCCAGCGGAATCATTGTGTTGTCCGAGCACATCCTCATCAGTATTCTTATTTTGCCGGTGTTTTTGCGCTGCTTGCCGGAGTTGCGGAAATTGGGCTGGAAAGAATGGCTGGCCGTGTTGTTCATTGGGTTTGGCGGTTCAGCGCTCGCGACCGTGTTGTTCACGCAGGCGTTCCACTACGTGAATGTGTCGGTGGCAATTTTACTGCAGAAGACGCAACCGTTTATTGCAATTCTGCTCGCGTACGCTTTGCTGCGTGAAAAATTGGCCAAACATTTTTACTGGTGGGCCTTGGTTGGCATTGCCGGCGCCTACCTCATTTCCTTCCCGGAAGTGGTGCCGACCGGTTTGACCTTGAATGGCGGAACGCTCGGGGTGGTCTACGCGCTGGCAGCCGCGGCGCTCTGGGGCGGCTCGACGGTGTTTGGAAAATTCGTCTTGCGTAAAGTCAGCTACCCCATGATGACGAGTTTGCGTTTTCTCACCGCGCTGGTGTTTTTGTTTGGGCTCGCGGTGCAGCAAAACACGTTGAGTGCCTATCAAAGCTTCACGGCGAAGGACGCGTTCTTCGTGGCGATCATTGCCTTGCTCGCCGGGCTTATCTCGCTCTGGCTGTACTACCGCGGACTTGAACACACCAAAGCAAGCGTCTCGACCATTGCTGAACTGGCCTTTCCATTTTCGGCTGTGATCGTAAACTGGATTTTCTTGGGCGCCACGCTCCAACCCATGCAAATTCTCGGGGGATTGATTTTGCTCGGCGCCATCACCCAGGTCGCCAAGACCAATCTCGACACCGCCCCTGCTGCGTGATAGGGTCGGGGTATGGCCAGCGATATTGAAGAGATCAAACAACGCCTCGACTTAGTCGATGTGATGCGTGAATACGTGCAGGTCAAGCCGGCCGGACCGACCAGTTTTAAGGCACTCTGCCCGTTTCATCACGAAAAAACACCCTCCCTGCACATCTCCAAAGACAAGCAGGTGTGGCACTGTTTTGGTTGCGGCAAAGGCGGCGACGTGTTTGTGTTTGTCCAGGAAATCGAGGGTATGGATTTTGCCGAGGCGCTCAAACACTTGGCGCGGAAGGCGGGCGTGGAGCTCAAGGGCTCTGACCCGCGGCTGAGCAGCCAAAAGCTCAAGGTGCAAGAAGTTGTGCGAGCGGCAGCGCGGCTGTACAACCGTGTGCTGCGTGAATCAAATGTGGCGCAACCGGCACGCGACTACTTGGTGAAGCGTGGCGTGACCGACGACACAATTGATCGCTTCCAAATTGGCTACGCTCCGGCTGAGTGGGATTTTTTGTACACCACGCTCAAAAAGCAAAATGTGCCCGAAGAATTGTTGTTCCAGGCTGGGCTCACCGTACGACGCGAACGGGGCAGCGGATTCTATGATCGGTTCCGCGGCCGCGTGATGTTTCCGATTAACGACGTCAACGGCATCACGGTGGGATTTGGCGCGCGTCAACTTGAAACCGTGGCGGCACCCGGAGCAACTGAAGGGGCAAAATATATCAATACGCCGCAGAGTATGGTCTACGACAAGAGCAGGATTCTCTACGGGCTCGACCGCGCCAAAAGCCGAATTAAAGAAGAGAAGCAGGTCATCATTGTTGAAGGCTACATGGACGTGATCGCTTCGCACCAAGCCGGTGTCACCAATGTCGTGGCGTCTTCGGGCACAGCACTTACGGCTGAACACGTTCGCTTGCTCAAACGTTTCACCCCCAATTTGATTTTCGCTTTTGATATGGATGAAGCAGGGGAAGGTGCGTCGCGTCGCGGCATTGATACAGCCCTGGAGCAAGAAGTCGACGTGCGACTTGTGGTACTACCATCAGGTAAAGACCCGGACGAACTCATTCGCTCGGATCCGCAGGCATGGAAACAGGCGATCGTGGATGCGCGTCCGGTTCTTGAGGCGCTCATGCAACGCACGACCAGCCGCCTTGACGTTAGCACGCTGCAAGGGAAAAAACAGGCTGCCGCAGAATTGCTCCCGGTTATTGCCAAGCTCGCCAACCCGATCGAGCGCAGCCACTACATGCAGGCGCTCGCCCGAGCGCTCGGCCTTGAGGAATCCGTGTTGCGCGAAACCCTCGGCCGGATCAAAACAGTCGCGCCCAGCCAGTCAAAAGCAGCCACCCCCGTTGTCGCGGCCGAGACAAACCGCCGCGAGTTACAGACTGAGCGGCTCATCGGACTCCTGCTCCACGCCCCGCAACTCTTCGCCTCTGTGGTCGACCGGCTGCTCCCCAAAGCCCTGCCAGCGCCATTCAACGACCTTTACACGCAAATGCTCGTCTGGTATAATCGTAGCCACACGTTTGATCCTTCCGCTTTTCTCACTACGGTTCGCGACAGTGCCCTCAAAAGCCGCCTCGATGTTGCGCGATTGGCTGTGGAGCGAGATTTCGCCCAAGTTGATCCGCCGGTCATTGAGCATGAGCTGAGCACCCTGCTCGCCAGCCTTCAAAAAGAGTTTTTCATAACTCGTTTACGGCAGCTTACTGCCGATATCGCGCGGGCAGAACAACATTCTGACCCGGCTGAACGCGACAAAGTCACATTGCTTGTGACTGAACTTAACGAGCTGACGCGCAATTTGCGCGAGCTCTAAATTCGCCAGTCGACACGACGGCCCGTTTTAGTCTTTTTTACCGTGCACTCTCTTGCCAACCAAACCCTCGAAGAAGAAAACGCATTCAAAAAAGTCGTCACCGAAGTCCGCGCGCAAGCATCCCGCAAAACGTAAGCACAGCTCGACCAAGCCCAAGCGGCACGCCAAATTCGCCAGTCGCGGCAAAGCGTCGAAGCCCCGTGTTCGCGCTATTCCATCTGCGTCTGAAGAAACCTTGAAGCATTTGTTGCAGAAGGGTCGTACGCGCGGATTCATCACTGAGACCGAGCTCTTGTACGCGCTGCCGGATTTGGAAGAGTATATTCCGCAGATCGAGACGTTGCTCGATGCGTTTGATGAGAACGGCGTCCAGGTGACCGAAACCACGGGCTCGATTTTAGATCCGTCCGGCAAGAAGTTTGGCATGGCCGCAGTTGTGGCGGCGCGCGAAAAAGAAGCTGAGCCAAAGAAAAAAGGTCGGCGCAAGGATTCTGAGGAAGAGCGCCACTTTGACTTGGGCGACATTTCCAACGACTCGATTCAAATGTACTTGCGCGAAATCGGCAAAGTGCCGTTGCTTTCGGCTGAAGAAGAAGTGTCGCTGGCCAAACGCAAGGAGCGCGGTGATGTGGAAGCGCAGAAGCGGTTGGTGGAGGCGAACTTGCGCTTGGTTGTGTCGATCGCCAAAAAGTTTACCGGCCGGTCGCTCTCGTTGCTTGATTTGATTCAAGAGGGGAACATCGGCCTGTTCCGCGCCGTGGAAAAATTTGATTACCGCAAGGGTTATAAATTTTCAACCTACGCCACGTGGTGGATTCGTCAGGCCATTACCCGCGCGCTCGCCGATCAATCGCGCACCATTCGTATTCCGGTGCACATGGTGGAAACGATCAACAAGTTCCAGCAGATTGAACGCCAGTTGATTCAGGACTTGGGCCGCGAACCGCTGCCCGAAGAAATCGCCGCGGAAATGAGCGAGCCGATTGAAAAGATCCACCAGATCATCAAAATTTCTCAGGACACGGTGTCGCTCGAAACATCGGTGGGTGAAGATGACGAGGATTCCACACTCGGCGACTTCATTGAAGACGTGAAGACCACGACGCCTGATCGCGTGGCCGCCCTGCAGCTCTTGAAAGATCACGTCCACGGTATTCTGCGCGAACTCGTACCGCGCGAACAAAAAATTCTCGAAATGCGGTTTGGTTTGCACGATGGTGTTGCGCACACGTTGGAAGAAGTGGGCCAGGAATTCGGCGTGACCCGCGAACGCATTCGTCAAATCGAAGCCAAAGCCCTGGAGAAAATCCAGGAGCACGAGAACATGAAGAAGCTGAAGGACTACTAGGTTCTCAGCTTTATTGTTCTTTAAACATGGGCGTATTTATACTACGCTCGTGTGGTTTCGTTTCCTTGATTTTCATTGTCATTCCTTTGCGCCGGTCTTGCCATTCGCAGGAGTATCGTGCATACTTTTTCGGGTTTCGCAACAAAATCAAAGAGAACTAAGGAGGCAGGTCATGTCCGCTCTTTCAGCAGGTGAACGAGTTGAATCGTGGTTGATTCGTTTTTTTGACTGGGTCAACCCAACGTTAACGAACTCGTTCTGGCTGTTCATCCAGCTTACGGTGTTAATCATTGTTGCTGCCTGCTCGGCACGCGCAGAACCGGACTCAACTGACTGAGTTCGGT
>Ga0265292_1001269_pt1 | contig 23302 bp, 31 predicted proteins | sample Munlanlewell296A_FD_189080 | JGI IMG/M metagenome (GOLD analysis project Ga0265292, IMG submission 189080) | Leachate microbial communities from a municipal landfill in Southern Ontario, Canada - Leachate well 296A | ecosystem: Engineered > Solid waste > Landfill > Unclassified | place: Canada... | reverse complement strand
AGCGTTCTCGTATATCAATTATATGGGGTGAAACAGAAAGACCAACTTTAAATCTCTGACTATTTAGGAGATGACTGGTTAAATAAGCAGTTGAGCCTTTTCCTGAAGTGCCAGCAATATGAACAACTGTTAAATTATTTTGAGGATTGCCCATTAGACTTAAAAAATATTTTGTTCTCTTTAAACCCCAATCTCCGGTAAAAAGTTGACCTCCTTCTTTTGGAATAAACCGACTTAAGAATCGTTGGGCCTCGAGAAGATTATTTATATTCAAGATATTAATGACTTATTAATAATTAATGAATAGAAAGTATATTATAACTACCGTCTGATCTCAAAATAAAGGCTCGCTCGGGGTAATATGGTAGAACATAAACAATACTATTTTTTGGGATAAGGATTTTTCCGACAAAGTCAGGTATTTCTTTATAGGACTTATTAAAGAGATAAACTCGGTTTTCATCAAAATAGTATTGAGCGATATGAAAATCCAGTTCTGACTCAACATAAAGAACATCAATAGATTTAGATATGAACTTAATTTCATTTATTGTCTTTGAAAAATTAATCTTTCCGCGATATCTTATTTCAAGACCTTGGTAATTTATTGAAAGAGCTAGAATCAGAATAAAAAAAATTGTTTTAGGTAAGGTTTTCATCTTCTCCAAGCAATATATCAAAACAAAAATTAATCCAATAGAAGAAAAAATCAAATAGCGGGGTAAAAATAACGGTTTATACAATGATATTGTAAAAGTAATTAAAGGTGGGAGCAATCCCCAAAGCAAGAAAAAAATCAAGGTTTCTTTTTGTTGTTTATTTTTCCAGTCAGTTTTAACTAAACCAATAGCAACAATGATAATTATTAATAAATTGAAGTTAACGATTAAAGGAAGATAATTTTTTATCGGTGAGGTTAAAAACCAGAAACTTTTTTCATACCCGCTAAAGATAAGACTTGGAAGATAGATTATTTCTTTCAAAGGCATTGAACTAATCCAAAATGAAGAAATGTTTTTCTTAGTTAAGGCAAAAAACATAACCCAAGGAAAAAAAGCGGCGAGAGAATAAATAATTAATTTTAGGCCTTTAAAACTTTTTGTTTCCCTGATTCCGTGAATAATTAAATCGACAATCTGAACTATAACTACAAAGATCATAAAATAATGGGTATAAAGTCCGAGAATAGTTACGATAAGGTAGGATTTTTTATTTCTTTGGTAAAAAAAATAAAAAGAGGCTGTGGCAAAAAAAGCCAACATGGAATACATACGGGCTTCAAAGGCATAATAGCCAAGAATAGGATTAAATAAAAACAGCAGTAGATATACCCAGGATTTTTTGCCTTTAATTTTCAAAACATCGAGGATAAAATGATGGACTATATAGATTGTTCCCCAATAAAAGATTAAAGATGGCAGACGGAGAGAGATTTCAGAATGCCCAAAAATCTTCATCCAGAAATGGAGAAAAAAATAATAAAAAGGAGGATTATAGTCTTTAACAGTTAATGTAATGATGTCAATAAGGTTTTTTTTGGCTAATAAATAAGTGAAAGCCTCATCACGCCAAAGAGACTGGATTAAGAAGGCAAGGGGAGTTTTAGTGAAAAGAAAGGATAACATAATTTTTAAACTTTCTCTGTCACTTTATATTTTAATTTTTTTCCGAGCAATAGTCTAGTGTGCGATTCAAGCGCCGGAAGAGAAGAGAATAAAAATGAGATTATTGGTAGCAAATACCACTGAACGATTAAAAGAGGAACACTTAAAGTCTTTGTATGAATATCAATTTTTTTCCTTAGTTTTACGTCTAGGTAAACATAAGCAACAATCATAAATGAAGAAAAAGTCAGGATTAATCCTGACAGTTGTGGTAAAAGAAATCCTAATACGGTTCTTTTGAAGACAGGATTAATAATAGGCGGGATAGACGAACTTAAGGTCAGAATAAAAAATGACGCCGGCCAAAAAAGATGAGTCTCAACCAAATAAAGAATTTTCTTAAGTTTTATAATTGGTTTTATATTAGGGGTAGTAAAAGATTTCTTTATGGCATAGGCGATGTCAGTCACTCCCCAGGCCCAGCGTTTCTCTTGCTCATAACGGCCGACTAAAGTTTTTGTCAGTTTTCCTGAATAGACAGCATCGCTATTAACTATCGTATAAAGAGGGATTGTTTTTACTTTTTCTCCGAATGTAAAGAAAGCTTGGAAGTAGATGTGCCAATCTTCAGGAATGATATTAGCATCCCAGAAATTAATTTGCTTTAGTAACCAAAGGTTTGTTGAATAGGTGGAAATTTGGATAAGGTTTTCCTTTTGAGATAGAAAAGCCAGGCGGAGAATTGAGGAAAGAGTAGCTTGGATACGGAAAAAAAATGGTAGCTGCCAAAAATTATTGTAAAGTAGAACCGGTGCCCAGTAAAAATGATACAAACGATTTTCGTCTTTTAAATACTCATAAGTTAAATAAGAAAAGTAATTTTTTGGAAGGGCGCTGTCTGCATCGCAGATAGTGACAAGAACATTTTTTCTATCAAGATTATTATTCAAGCAGTACTGGTCAACCATTTTAGCGGCAAAGGTTTGGTTACTGGCTTTTCCTGGTTCTTCACCAGGCGCAATTTCATGATAAGCGGCAAATATTTTCTTGAAGTCTTGACAGAACTTTTCTACTAAAGCATTTTCTTTTTCCCCCGCTTCATTTTCTCTTTTCTCAAAAGCTAATACGAGATAAAGATTCTTATAAGGAAAAGTTGTTTGGACTATGCGTTGAATAGTGGTTTTTAACTTATGGAGGGGTTCTTTGTAATTTGGGATGATAATGAAGTGATTAATATTTTTGGCTTGTTTGATTTTGGCGATTCTTTTATTAAAGTTAAATCTCTCATGGCGGGAAATTTCCTGGAAAGAAACAACTGAAAGATAGGCGGTGTTTAACGATTTCCAGAAAAAATAAAGGTCAAAGGCGATGATGAAATAGGCAACTACTGCCGGGTGAAAAGGAGACATCCATAAAGGAAACGTGATAATTACCCAAGTGGTCAAAGGGATTATAATTTCAGAGAGCCTATTGAAAAATCTTGATTTAACAATCCAATCAGTCATGAAAATATTATACCACGTTCACTGCCAAGCCTCGCCAAGTCATATCTCTGTCAAACCTCACCTCGGGGGTGAGGTTTAGATTGCTACTTTAATTTAAAATATTTAAATTCGTTAATACGTGATAAATTAAGAGGAAGTTATTATAAAATAAAGTAATGAAAATCTTTATTACTGGTCATAAAGGATATTTGGGTAGTGAATTTGTAAAAAAATATGGCGTCAATTACAAAGTCATCGGATTTGATCATAAAGACGGAGAGGAACTTTTGGATTATGAAAATTTAAGGAAAAAAATGAGTGGCTGTGAACAAGTAATTCATTTAGCAGCCATTCCAAAACCGAAAGTTGACAAAACTTTTGAAGATTATTTCAATAACAATGTCAGAGCGACTTTTAATGTTGTTAAAGCAGCGATGGAAAACGGGCTTAAACGAATTATCTATTCTTCATCAACAACGATTTATGGAATCGAAAAAGGTATACCCTTTTCTATACCGATAAAAGAAAATCAAATGTTTGTTTCTCAATATATTTCAGCGAGCAAACTGAGCTGTCGTGATGTTGATTTGTCATATCATATGAGTAAGGTGATGGCTGAACAAATCTTAGCTTGGTATGGATTGAATAAGAAAATTCAGACAGTTGCTCTTAGATTTGGTCCAATAAATAAAGTATTTTTGGGAACAAGCGTTTCGATTAATAATGCCACTCAAGCGATTAAATTATCTTTGGATTATAAAGGTGAATTTTGGTACGAATCCTTTAGTATCGTTGATGAGATTTCTCATATTAATATCACTAAAGCAAAAACTATTTTGGGTTATCAACCGGAAAAACCCAATTACTCCAAAGATCAAATTCATTCAACGCTAGAAGATAGAACGAAATAACTATTGTCAAACCTCACCCCCGGAGTGAGGTTTAGATTGTTACCAACGTCTTAAATGTTTAATATATTCTAATGATTTTTGGTAATCGGCGTTATCAAATACAAATTTTTTATATCTAGAACGGTCTTTATCAAATAAATTTAGTATTAAATCTGGCGAACTTAATTTTTGAAAATCGCTCTTAAGATATTCTTTTAAAGAAGACCATTGATAATTTTCTAATTCATTTATATTAGTTATTAAACCATCAGAATATGGATTAAGATGGATATACCTTGAAACATGTTTTAATTGCTCTTCGGTTGCTATCCGTACAGCTTTAAATCTCGGTAGAAAGATCGGACCTTTTCTTTCGTTCTTAATATTAAAATAACGAGTAAATGAGTTTAATAGATCGGATATAAATTTAGATATAGCGTTTTCTGTTAATTGCTTTAGTAAAAAATGAAAATGTGTTGGCATCAAACAGTATGTGAGAATATCTACTTTAAAATAGTTTGGGTCTAGAATTTTTTTAAAAGAAATATTGCGAGTTTCTTTATCTAACTTCTTAAAATCAGAAAATCTGATTTTAATTTTAGAGGATCGATAATATTCGGCTATAGTTAGAAAAGTCGAGCTCAAATAATTATCAAAAAAAATTTGTTTAGATTCAATAGTTTTATTAAAAACATGATATATATTTCCATTAATGAAATTTATCTCTCTTCCTGGCATATATCGAATTTTCGAATATATAAATCTCTTTTTCAATAGACTATAGTCTACAAAATATATAGTTTAGACTTTCATAAAAGGATTATTTTAACGATATCCACGCACCTCGGGGGTGAGTATTGAATTACTGCCAAGCTTCACATATAATCCGGTAGGAGCAGAAGTCGCAGATCTTGCCCGGGTTTGGAGTAAACTCTCCTTGATTAATTTTTTTAGCAGTTTCACTTATCTTTTCTTTAACCTCCTCAATTTCCTCTTTGGTTCTTTTGTTGGTGATTTTGTCCATGCTCTGGAAGTAATAAAAAGTCAGGATAACCTGGTTAAGGGTTTTATTGTAAAGACCTTTATCGATCGCAGCCAAAGCGTAGATAGACAGTTGGAGACTTTTTTTTAATTCCCGCTCCGATGGTTTTTTACCGGTTTTATAATCGATGATTTCTATTGTTCCATTTCTATTACCGTCAATCCGGTCAATCTTGCCGTTAATATAAATTTCGTTATTAATTTTAATTTTAAAGAATTTTTCCAATCCGAGAATAGGCGAACTGGGCGGATGAAATTTTTCAAAATATTGTTTTAGGATAATCTCTCCTTCTTTTTTCATCCGTTCCTGATGCGATGATGAAGCATAGCCGAGCGGTACCCAGACCGATCGATATATTTCTAAAGCCCGATCTATCCCAAGAGAGTTATCTTTGACATATTCCGTATAGAATCGTTGAAGCGTTTTATGAATACTATCACCAAAGGACGCGGCCGCTGAAGGCGCCGACGGGATTTTTAAAATATATTGATATTTATATTGTAACGGGCAGGTGCGGAAGGTTTCCAATTGGGAAAAGGAAAATTGGTTGAGAAAATTCCTTTCTTTAACAACTGATTCATCAATTTGTTTGAAATCAAAGATTGATAACTGATTTTTTTCTTCCTGTTTGCTTAATTTATATTTAGCTGTAATTTCTTTGCCCAATGTCTCTTCGACAAAAGGAGAAAATTTTCTTTCCCGTTTTCCTTCACCATAAAAGAGCGATGAAGAAAGATAAACCTTATCCATCGCTCTGGTTAGACCAACATAAAATAATCTGCGTTCTTCTTCAAGATGATAATCGCCTTCAGGTAATATTTCTTTAATCAACGATTGAGGAATGGGGATTGTCTCTTTTCTTTCCCGGCTGGGAAAACGATCGATGGTTAAGTTAACCAAAAAAACGACGGGAAATTCCAGTCCTTTAGCTGAATGAACGGTTAAAATATTAACTGCATCATATTCGGCAATATCAGTTAAGGCTGGAATGGGTGATTCACCGAGTTCCATACTCATCTCAAGATATTCAACGACCGCAAAGACCGAAGCGTCTTCATGTTCAGCCCCATAGGTTTTTAGACGGGTGAAAAATTTAGAAATATTTATCGCAATTTTTTCTTCTTTTTCCGTTTTATAAGCGACTAACTTTTTAAGGTAACCGGTTTTTTCAAGAAAGTCATAAAGGATTTGACCGGCGGTTAGTCTTTTAATTTGAGAAAAATGATTATTAATTAATTTGAAAATATTTTCAAGATTTTTTTTAGTCTCTTCTTTAATAAACGGTAAATATCTTTTATATATAAAAATTGATTCGTCATCATAATTTTGTAAGTGAAAAGAGTTGATTATTTCGATCGCCTGAAAAAGAGAGAGGTTGGTTTTTTTGGCAAAGGCATTAATCAGGGCAATGTCTTTAGCATCAATATTAAAAATATCCATAGAGAGGATACGGTAAAGTGAGGTTGAGTCCTCGATATTATAAAGGAGTTTTAAGTAGGCGATTAAGTCTTTGACTTCCGGTAATTTATATAACATTCCCGGACCTAAAAAGCGATAGGGGATACCATGATAGGCGAAAGTAGAAACAAAAACATCAGCATGATTGTTGGCCCGGACCAGTAAAGCAAAATCAGAAAATTTATAATTATTTTTTTCTTTCAGATGGAGTATTTCTTTAGCAATCCTTTCAGCTTCGTCATTTCCCTTTTCAGTGAAAAAAAAATTTACCGAGTTTTTTTTAACAGATTTTTGGGCAAAAAGTTCTTTTGAAATACCTAATTTGGTTTCTAAAGTATCAGGATCATTATTTTTTATTAATCGGTAAGCGTGATCAAGAATTTCCTGAGTTGACCGGTAGTTTTTGTTTAGGGTAATCTGTTTGGCTTTTGGATAATCCTTCATAAAGGTAAGGATATTGGAAACAGAAGCCCCGCGGAATTTGTAAATAGCCTGGGAGTCATCGCCGACAATAGTCAGGTGGGGATTTTTTGTTGAAGGACAGAGAAGTTTAATTAATTGATATTGGGCAATATTAGTATCTTGGAATTCATCAACCAAGATATAAGAAAATTGTTTACGGTATTTTTCTAAAATATTTTTTCTAGTTCGAAAAAGCTTTAACAAGTAATAGATTAAGTCAGAGAAATCAAAAAATCCCTCCTTAATTTTTATTTGTTCGTAGAGTTGATAGGCTTTTGCCAACTCTAAATTTTTATCTAATTCTTCATTAGATACGGTCAAGTCTGGTTTGGTTTTGACATAGCGAAGATATTCTTCGCTGGATACGTCTTCATCCCTTAGTCTTGAAAAATGTTGCAGTAAGGCATCTAAGAATTTATTGGGATTTCCAAAAGGTCGAAAATATTTCAAATTAAAAAGAAAAAGATTTTTCTTTAATAAAATAGTGGCTTCGGCTTCAGTCAACAGTTTATAGGCGGAATTAAGACCGATATGATTAAGTTCTTCTCTTAAGATTTTATCGGCGAATGAATGAAAGGTCGAAATCCACATCTGAAAGTAACCATAAGGAAGAGCTTTGTCTACCCGTTCTTCCATCTCAAAAGCGGCTTTTTCTGTAAATGTTAAAGCCAGAATATTTTCAGGTTTAACACCATTGCTAATTAAATGTTTTATTTTTTCAACTATGACGGTGGTTTTTCCAGTGCCAGCGCCAGCAACGATCAAAAGTGGTCCTTTATCATATTCCACCGCCTGCTTTTGTTCAGCGTTTAACATATATTTTCCCCAAACACTTTAATTATTTAAATAATTAAAGTGAAATTTTTCTAATTCAACTTTTTTATTATTTAAATTCTACTGGTTATTTTAACAGCCAAGTGTTAATAATATGTTTCTTTTTTAAGACGGCATTACAAGTTAAGAGAGTTACCGAATCAACAGTATAGGGATCAAACGAAATGTCAGATAATTGATAGATTTTTTTTCGAAATTTATTGGTGAGCGGTGAAGAAAATCTAGCGAGAGTTATGTTGCTAAAAAAATATTTATTACTGGCATATTTTTTATCATCAGCCACACCAGCTTTTTTCAATTTTTCATCCAAGTCTAGAATAATTTTGTCTAATTCTGAATCAGTTGTCCCAATCAAAGCCAGATTAGCAGGAAAAAGTAGTAAACGATAAAAATAAACTTTGAATTTTTTATGGTGAGGAATTACTTCAGAAAAAACCTGATTAACCTTTTCAATATCTTTGTTGGTGAAATGAGGCGGGTTATTAATAACCCGGATATTTTTAATAGTTGTATGAAGTGAACAGGGTGAGTAATAATGATGTTTGGGAGATATCCTTTTTAAAGGATTAATGATTTTTTCTTCTATCTGTTTTATTAAGTTATTATGCAGTAAATGAACACTGGTGAGACAGATTCTTGAATCGTTTTTATAATCAACAACAGGAGAAACAGTACTAAATTTAAGATTATTATTTTTAACTAATGCTTCAATTTTATTTATTCCTTCGGCTTGTTTTTTTTGATGATCAGAAAAAATATACATTTTTTGCTTCGATTATTCGATTTATCGAAGTAAAAGTAACTAGTTAATATAAAACTTATAGTAAAAATTCGATTATTTAAATAATCGAATTTTCTAAAAACTTAATTAATTGATTAATTGAGTTTTCTTAATTTTATTTCTTTTTTTGCCATTTTGATCCTTTCTTCATAAGAAACAGCAATAACAAAAAGTTTTTTAAAAATTGGATTAGTTTCTAATTTTTTTGAATTAACCTCTTTCATTTTTATATTTCCAGTAATCATTCCTTTAGGATTATTCATATGGGCAACAGCATAATAATCCGCTTGATACTCAAAAATTTTAGCTAGTTGAAAATAGAAAATCGGTAATAGCATTCCAAAAACGAATAAGAAAAAAATCTGCATATGTTTTATATAAACATATAATAATATACCGGCAAGAAAGACAGTAAGTTGAGTAAAAGCTAATTTATAGTTGTGCCACATCAGATAATGACCAGATTCATGTAAGATTACCCAATCCATCTCATCTTTATTAAAAGCTTGATAAAGTTTACTCGAAAAGATCATTATCGGTTTAAACGGTGGACTGCTAATCATAAATCCAATCATTAATCTTTCTTCGTTTATAATTTTAATAGAGAGAGTTAATCCGGTCTTAATTTTATATTTCGAAATTAACTCTTTATTATTGAGAGTAAGGATTTTTTGCTTAGGTTTAAGAATGTTTCCTAAAAGATAAATAATTTGTATCCAGTTACAGACAACAAAATAAATTATGGTATAAAATATCATAACTTCATTTCTAGTTCAATTTCGTCTTTAATTCGAATACCGCAGGAGCCGACTAAGGGAATCTCCGGCTTCAGTTTTCGCGACTGCTCAACGGCATTTTTATATACCGCTTTGATGGTAAAACCTTTTTTTTGATAGAACCTGAGTCCCTGTAAATTATTATTAGTAGTGATAACAAAAACTCTTTTACATTTTTTCTCTTTGGCGGTTCCAATGACGCGTTTAAGAAGGGCCGAGCCAACCCCAACGCCTTCTTTTAAACTATTTAAAGAAATAATTTCACAGTTATTGTTCTCTATATTGTATGTTATTAATCCTAAATAATTATTTTCATCCACAGCGACAAAACCAGGAAGCGTTTGGACATCGTAGATCTTTCCCCGGCTGACAATTTTCTCCGACTTCCATTTTTTGGTGATAAGTTTGGCTAACCAATCCAAATCTTTTTTGGTAATTTTTCTAATAATCATAAAGATATTTTATCATGAAACTATTAATGAAAATACTATTGATTTTTTTTCTATTAACTATTATTATTACTAATAAAGCGAAAAGCCTTCTTGTATTTTGTGATTTTTTCGTTATAATAGTTTAGGCTTTATCTTTTTTGTTATTAATTTTTTATAAATAATATTATGGCACAAGGTGTATTTAAGAGGAATAAACCTCATTTAAACATTGGTACTATCGGTCATGTTGATCATGGAAAAACCACATTAACTTCAGCAATTCACTACGTTCTTTCCAAGAAAGGACTGGCGAAGTTTCTAAAATATGAAGACATTGATAAAGCTCCGGAAGAAAGAGCCCGTGGCGTTACCATCAATCTTCATCACAGCGAATACGAAACAGAAAAAAGACATTATGCTCATATCGATGCTCCAGGACATGCCGATTACATTAAAAACATGATTACGGGCGCCGCTCAAATGGACGGAGCCATTCTTGTTGTTTCCGCTCCAGATGGACCGATGCCTCAAACAAGAGAACACATTCTTTTGGCTCAACAAGTTAACGTTCCGGCTATTGTCGTTTTCTTAAATAAAGTCGATATGGTTCAAGATAAAGAGATTCTTGATTTAGTTGAGATGGAAGTGAGAGATCTTTTGACAAAATACAAATTCGCAGGAGATAAGGTGCCGATCATCAGGGGATCTGCTCTTAAAGCATTGGCCGATGATCCGGAATCTATCAAAGCGATTGAAGAATTAATGAAAAAAGTTGATGAATATATTCCAGAACCGGTTCGTCTAATTGACCAGCCATTCTTGATGCCGGTTGAAGATGTTTTTACCATTCAAGGCCGAGGCACAGTCGTCACTGGTCGTGTCACAAGAGGCGTTTTGAAAATTAATGAAGAAGTTGAAATAATTGGACTTAAAGAAACAAGAAAGACAGTCGTAACTGGAGTTGAAATGTTTAGAAAAACCCTTGATGAGGCTCGAGCCGGTGATAACGTTGGGCTTTTACTTAGAGGTATTGAAAAAGAAGATGTCGAACGCGGCCAGGTTATCGCCAAACCAGGTTCAGTCACTCCTCATACAGAGTTTGGAGCTGAAATTTACGTCTTAACAAAAGAAGAAGGTGGAAGACATACGCCATTCTTCAAAGGTTATAGGCCACAATTTTACATCAGAACCACTGATGTAACTGGTGAGATGACCTTACCAGAAGGAGTTGAGATGGTTATGCCGGGTGATAACATCAAAATTACAGCCAAACTTATTTATCCGGTCGCTCTTGAAGAAGGATTGAAGTTTGCTGTCCGTGAAGGCGGACACACGGTAGGAGCAGGTGTTGTTACGAAAATCATAAAGTAATTACAAAATTATTTATTAACGAATTAACGGGTTAACGAATTTTGTTGATCCTGCGATTTTGTTCTGTCAATTGTACTAAATTTTGATAGAAGGCACATTTATATTATGCCAAAGGGAAGAATAAGAATTAAATTGAAATCTTACGATTATCGACTAATTGACGAAACCTGTCAAAAGTTGGTTGATACAGCAATCAGAACAGGAGCTTCTATTATTGGTCCAATTCCACTTCCAACAAAAACAGAAACTTTTGTTGTCAACAAATCTCCATTCATTGACAAAGACGCCAGAGAACATTTCGGCATGAAAACTCATAAAAGATTAATCGATATTGTTAATCCTACCAATCAGACAATTGACTCTCTTATGCACCTTGAACTGCCTGCGGGAGTGGAAGTTGGAGTTAAGATGTAAATTCATTTGACCACTGAAAATAATTATTATATAATTACGACGATGATTTATTTCCTTGTTCGGGAAATTTACGATTGAGAAAGAAGCCAGATTGGGAAGTTTTAAGCCCCATCTGGGGCTTATTTTTTTGTATAAAAAATATGACCGGTTTTATTTTAGGCGAAAAATTAGTGCAGTCACAACATTTTACTAAAGAAGGATTAAGGATTCCCACGACTTTTATTAGGACATCTCCCTGTTATCTTATAGATATTAAAGAGCCAAAGACTAACGGCTATACTTCAATCAAACTTGGTTTTGGCCAAATAAAAAATATTAAACAACCACAATCAGGCGAACTAAAAAAAGCGGGGATAAAAGCCCCGCTTCATTTTTTCCGCGAATTCCGTTTGGAAAAATATAATGATCAAATAAAAATTGAGAATAAAGAAATCACTATTGATAGTTCAAAAATAAAAATTGGCGACGAGGTTAAACCGACAAATTTTTTTAAAATAGGAGATATGGTTACCGTTTCCGGAACTTCAAAAGGAAAAGGTTTTCAAGGAGTGGTAAAAAGACATGCTTTTAAAGGCGGGCCAAGAACTCATGGTCAGTCACACGGCGAAAGAGCTCCAGGATCAATTGGTTCAACTACGACTCCGGGGAGAATCAATAAGGGAAAGAGAATGGCCGGTAGAATGGGTGGAGAAACAATCACAATAAAAAATCTTAAGATCATAGATGTGAAAGACGATGGAATTTTAGTCAAAGGCTTGGTTCCTGGAGGAAAAAGCGGACTGTTGGAAATAGTATCTAGTATTTAGTTTTTTTTTATAAAATGCCAGAAAAAACAATAAAAACCATTAAGAAAAAAGCAGTCAAAGTTGAAAAAAAAGAAAAGTCAGAAAAAAATCTGTCAATACTTGTTTATGGTGTTGACGGTGAGCAGGAAAAGATTTTGACTCTACCAAAGGAGATTTTTGGAATTAAGGTCAATCCGAAGGTTTTAGCTCAATATGTTAGGGTTTATCTGATAAATCAAAGACAAGGAACAGCTTCGACAAAAACTAGATCTGAAGTAACCGGATCAACAAGAAAAATTTATCGACAAAAGGGCACTGGTAAAGCTAGGCATGGCGACATTAAAGCGCCGATTTTTGTCGGAGGAGGAATTGTCGGTGGGCCAAAACCTAAGCATTATCACGCGAGCATTAATAAAAAAGTAAAAAAATTAGCAATGATCATGGCTTTGTCAGATAAAGAAAAAAACAAGACTGTTTTTGGTTTGTCAGATAAGTTCAAAGATATTGACGGTAAAACAAAAACGATTGCTGATTTTTTTAAAAAGATCAATTGCGTAAGTGAGAAAATTATTATTTTGTTGCCAAATATGAAAAAAAATAACCTAATTTTGGCGGCAAGAAATATTCCTAAAGTAGAGATTAGTGATGTTATGTCGGTTAATCCTTACCAACTATTAAACGCTGACAAAGTTTTTTTCTTGGAAGAATCATTAAACGTTTTGTCAGATAGATTGAAAAAAGAATAATGAAAATAAATGAAGTTTTAGTTAAGCCGTTAATGACAGAAAAAGCCATCGGTTTTGCCGCGGGCAAGGTTTATACTTTTCAAGTTAATTTGAAAGCCAATAAAAATCAGATAAAACAAGCAGTGGAAAAATTGTTTTTAGTCAAAGTCGATAAAGTAAGAATAGTTTCCCGACAGGGAAAGTTAAGAAGAGTTGGCAAGCAGATGACTCCAAAAAAGACCGCCAACAAAAAAATTGCCTATATTGGATTAAAAACCGGAAAAATTGATTTATTCCCGCAGGCATAAAATTAGTTATTAGTAAAAAAACAATGAAAGAAATAAAAATTCCATCAACGTCGGAGCCAGAAAAAAGCTTAATCAGAATTCTGAAAAAACATTCAGGGCGTGATTATGCCGGACATGTATCGGTCAGGCATCAAGGAGGCAGACAAAAAAGGTATTATAGGATAGTTGATTTTAAAAGAGACAAACGGAATCAAGAAGCAGTCGTTAAAAGCATTGAATACGATCCAAACCGCAACGCCAATATAGCTTTAGTAGAATATACCGATAAGGAACTAAGATATGTGATTCATCCGGTTGGTCTTAAGGTTGGCGATAAAATAATCGCCGGCGATGACGTTGAAATAAAAACGGGCAACGCCTTGCCTCTTATTAGTATTCCGTTAGGAATACAGGTTCACAATATTGAAATAATCGCTGGTCAAGGAGGGAAAATGATTAGAGGCGCAGGAGGCGCTGGTGTCGTCATTTCTAAAGAAGATAGATACGTTCATATTAAAATGCCGTCAGGAGAAGTAAGAAGATTCCTAAAAAATTGTTATGCAACAGTTGGAGTTGTTGGTAATGTTTCTCACAAAGAGGAAATAATCGGCAAGGCCGGAAGAAAAAGATTAATGGGAATTCGTCCGACTGTTCGTGGAACCGCCCAGAATCCGCGTAGTCATCCCCATGGAGGAGGAGAAGGCAGAGTTGGAGAAGGTATGCATCCGAAAACACCATGGGGTAAATCTGCCCGCGGAACAAGAACAAGAAATAAAAGAAAATGGACAAAAAAATTAATTGTTAAAAGAAGGAAATAAACATATGGAATCAATAACATATTTTAAAAATCTAAAAATTGCGCCAAAAAAATTGAGGTTTCTACTACCAGCGGTAAGAAAACTTAGTCCGTTAAAAGCGATGGACCATTTATTCTATGTGACAAAAAAACCAGCCAAGATACTTTATCAAGCGATAAAATCTGCCATGAATAATGCTAAAGTCAGTTTAAAAGTCAACGATGATCTGTTAAAATTTAAGGCTTTGGCAGTAGATGAAGGTTTTAAACTTAAAAGATATAATCCAGGAGCTCGAGGAAATGCTAAACCGTTTAAAAGAAGATATTCTCATATCAAAATTATCCTTGAGACAAAGGAAAAAGAAAAAAATGATAGAAGCTCAAAGCTAAAAACTCAAAGCTCAAAACCAAAACTTAAATCTGAAAATCTAAGTAATAAAAAAATTAATACAAAATATGGGACAAAAAGTTAATCCATTTGGTTTAAGGCTGGGAGTAATTTATAACTGGAAATCCAGGTGGTTTTTTAGCAATAAAAGAAATTTTCGAGAAACGTTGATATCTGATATCAAAATCAGAGAGCAGTTAATGAAGAAATTTAGTTTTGCCTCGGTCACTCAGATAGAGATTGAGCGGGCAATAAAAAAAATTACTGTAATAATTTATTCAGTGAAACCAGGAATGATTATTGGTCGAGGCGGAAAAGGATTAGAGGAAGTAAAAAAATTTGTAATCAGTAACATGCTAAGCGGAAAGATTTCCAAAGAGGTAAAAGTTGAGTTAAAGATAGAGCCGGTAAAAAGACCGTATTTAAACGCTTATTTTGTCGCTCAATCAATTGCCGAAAAACTAGTTAGAAACTTTCCTCACAGGTCAGTTGTCCATAATGCGATGAATAGGGTAATGGAATCTCCCGCTAAGGGAGTAAAGATCCAACTTGGAGGCAGAGTGGCTGGAGCGGAAATTTCAAGACGGGAAAAGTATTTCCAAGGAACCATACCAACATCGACAATAAGAGAATATGTTGATTTCGCAAGATATCCTGCTTTGACAAAATCAGGATATATTGGGGTTAAAGTATGGATATGCAAATAATATGTTAGCGCCTAAAAGACAAAAATACAGGAAGCAGTTTCGCGGAACGTGGAGAAAAATAGCTGTTAAAGGCAATGAACTTAATTACGGAAGTTTTGGCCTGAAGGCAGTTAGTCATGGATGGATAAAAGACCGGGAAATTGAAGCAACCAGGGTGATTTTTGCCAGAGCAACCAGAAAGAACGGCAAATATTGGATGAGGATTTTTCCTGATAAACCTTTTACAAAAAAACCGCCAGAAGTAACCATGGGCGCCGGTAAAGGAGATGTCGCCTACTTTGTCGCCTCCGTTGTTCCGGGAAGAGTTCTTTTTGAAATAGACGGGTTAAGCGAAATAGATTCTCGCAAAGTTTTAAGAAATGCGGCGTCAAAATTGTCGGTCAGAACTAAATTTGTTAGCAAACTATGAAAAAAATAACTAAAGAGATTAGAGAAAAAAATATAAGAGAACTGGAAAAAGAATCTCAAAAATTAAGAGAGGAAATCGCCAAAGGAAAACTGGAGGCAAAAGTAAACCAGCCGAAAAACACCAACGGACTTTTTATAAAGAGAAAAAAATTAGCAGTGGTTTTAACAGTATTGGGAGAAAAAAAAGAAATTGAAAGTTTAAAACAAATTAAAGTTAATCCATAAAAATATGGCGAAGATATTAATGGGAGAGGTAATCTCAACCAAAATGAAAAAAACGGTAACAGTGATGACGGAGAGAAAATTTCGTCACCCAGTTTACGGAAAAGTAATTAGAAGACACAAAAAATTTAAGGCTCACTGTGAAAACGAAAAAATTAAAGTTGGTGATCTGGTAACGATAAAAGAAACCAGACCGATATCAAAAGAGAAGCACTTTATAGTAGTTGACAATTGAGTCGCACTTTTGACTTTTGCATTTTAAGTTTACAAAATTATGTTGCAATTAAGATCAATTTTAAATGTAGCTGACAATACCGGCGCCAAAAGCGTTTATATGATTGGTATGTCGAAGAAAGGCAACCGTCGTTTTGCTTATTTAGGTGAGGTGATAAACGTGGTTGTTAAAGAAGCCATTCCTTATGGCGCGGTAAAAAAATCGGAAAAATTGTCGGCAGTAATTATTAGAACCAGAAAAGAGAAAGGAAGAGAGGATGGCAGCTATATAAGATTTGATGATAACGCTTGCGTTATTTTGGAAAGTAAAGATGTCAAAGAACCAAAAGGGACAAGAGTTTTGGGTCCAATTGCTAAGGAAGTAAAGGACAATGGCTTTAATAAGTTAGCTAGTTTGGCTGAAGAAATTTATTAAATATGAAAATAAAAAAAGGAGATAAAGTAAAAGTTGTTACCGGTAAAGACAAAGGAAGAGAAGGAGTCGTGGAAAAAGTGTACAAAAAACAAGATAAGGCGACGATTCCTGGTATTAATATTTATAAAAAACATATTAAGAAGAATGAAAAAATGCCTCAAGGTGGAGTGGTGGAACTACCAAGACCAATTAAAATTAGCAAAGTTCAACTGATTTGCCCAAAGTGCGGAAAAATGACACGAGTAGGGTATGAGGTAAAAAAGGGAAAAAAGAATAGAGTTTGTAAGAAATGTAAGAGCAATATCTAACTTGATTTTTTGCATTTTGAGTTTGAAAAATATGTCATTTAAAGATTATTACAATAACGAGATACAAAAAAAGCTGATGACCGATCTTAAGATCGGTAATATTATGGCGGCTCCAAAGATAGTCAAGATTGTCATTAATGTTGGCGCCGGCGAGGCATCGTCAAGCAAAGGCGTTTTGGAAAAAATTCAGGAGCAAATAGCTCTTATTGCCGGTCAGAAAGCGGTAATTACTAAGGCAAAAAAATCAGTATCCGCTTTCAAAATCAGAATTGGTCTGCCAATTGGAGTAAAAACGACGTTGCGAGGAAAAAAAATGTATAGTTTTTTGGAAAAACTTATTAAAATTGTTATTCCTCGGTTAAGAGATTTTCGAGGAATACCAGATAGTGTGATTGATCAGCGCGGCAACCTTAATCTTGGATTTACCGAACAAACAATTTTTCCCGAGATAGATTACGATAAAATTGATAAAATAAGAGGTTTGCAGGTAACAGTTGTTACGACAGCAAGGACAAAGGATAATGGTAAAAAATTGTTTGAAGTATTAGGGATCCCGTTCAAAAAGATCGGAACACGAAATCCAAAATCCTAAATAAACCCGTTAGAATTTCGAATTTTGTATATTTATGGCAAAAACATCAGATGAAGTTAAGTTCAAAAAAAATCAGAAATATACTGTCCGCAATCGCAATCGATGCGCTTTTTGCGGCAGGGCCAGAAGTTATATGAGAAGATTTGGTATGTGTCGAATATGTTTTAGGGAAAAAGCTCTTTCTGGCGAAATTCCCGGAGTTAAAAAAATTACTTGGTAAAAATATGAGCAGATCACTAAAAAAAGGACCGTATATTGATGACAATTTATTGAAAAAAGTATTAAAACAAAAACAAACAGGCTCATTAGAAGCGATCAAAACCTGGGCAAGAAACAGTCAGGTGACGCCAGAATATGTCGGTCATAAAATTGCCATTCATAACGGAAGAAAATTTATTGAAGTGTCTATCTCAGAATCAATGGTAGGTCATTATTTGGGAGAGTTTTCACTGACTCGAACGTTTAAAGGGCATGGCAAAATTACCAAGAAGGTGACAGAAAAAACATAATCAAAACTATGGAAAACTCATTTATCGATTTAATAATTAGAATAAAAAACAGTTATTTAAGCGGCAGAGAATCGTTAATTTCTCCCCATTCAAATTTTAGGGAAGCCTTGACAAAAAAGCTTAAAGACCTGGGTTACATTAACGATTACCATGTTCAAGGCGATGCGATAAAAGAAATTGCCATTGATTTAAAATATCATGGAAAAAAACCGGTCATTACTGACATTAAAATAATGTCCAAGCCGGGCAGGCGTCAGTATACATCTTATAAAGCGTTAAGACCAGTTGTAAACAACTTTGGTTATTCTATTTTGTCTACCCCAAAAGGATTATTGACTAATAAAGAGGCTAAGAAATTAAAAATTGGCGGAGAATTGCTTTTTAATATTTGGTAAAACTATGTCAAAAGTTGGTAATAATCCTATTAAGGTTCCGGCAACAGTAATTGTTGATTTTAAAGGTCAACAAGTAATCATAAAAGGAAAAGAAGGACAGGTAGAACTTGTTTTACCAAAAGAGCTATCAACAAAAAGAGACGGCGATATTTTAACTATTCAAAGAAAGTCAGACAAAAAAATGGTAAAAGCTCTTCATGGGCTTTTTAGAAGTTTAATTGCTAATGGTATTATTGGAGTGGAGAAACTCTGGGAAAAAAGATTGGAAGTCGTTGGCACTGGTTTCAATGTCAAACTCGAAGGCGAAGATTTGATTTTGAAGGTTGGTTTCTCTCACATGGTTATTTTCAAAAAAGTACAAGGTATCAAATATGCGGTTGAAGGAAACAATAAAATTGTTGTTATGGGAACAAATAAACAACTAGTTGGTCAAGTCGCCTACCAAATAAAGAGCATTAAGAAGCCAGATGTTTATAAGGGGAAAGGTATTAGATATGACGGCGAAATATTAAAACTAAAGCCAGGCAAGAAAGCCAAGATGACAACGACTGGTTAAGGCAGAATAGAACTATGAAGAAACATATTAATTTCAATAGAAATTTAAGGAGAAAACTAAGAGTTAGCCGAAATATTTTTGGTTTAGTTTCAAAGCCAAGAATATCGGTTTTTCGGTCGAACAAGTTTATTTATGCGCAAGCGATTGACGACAAAAACAGAAAAACCATTATGACTTTTTCCAGCGATAAATTGGAAAAAACTGGCAGGAAAACTGACAGTTCTTTTCTCGTTGGTCAAAATCTAGCCAAATTATTAATCGAAAAAGGAATTACTGAAGGAATTTTTGATAGAGGGAAATATAGCTATAAAGGTCGAGTCAAATCTGTGGCCGAAGGAATGAGAAAAGAAAATTTTAAGATTTAATTTTTTAATAAATATGATTGAAAAAAGAGCAGATGCTCAAACAGACAAAATAGAAGAAAAAATATTATTGATCCGCCGGGTATCGAAAAAAACGACTGGAGGTAACTATATTACCTTCTCCGCGTTGGTGGCAGTGGGTGACAAAAACGGCCGAGTTGGAGTTGGTTTAGGTCGAGGATTAGAAGTGCCTCAAGCTATCCATAAAGCGATCAACCGAGCCAGAAAGAGTATGATTAAAATTAATCTTGTTAAAAACACTCTGCCTCATGAAATAAAATTAAAATATAAATCAGGTTATATTTATCTTAAACCGGCGCCTGATGGAACCGGACTCAAAGTCGGAAGCGTTATTAGGATAATTTTTGATTTAGTTGGTATTTATAACGCTTCAGGTAAAATTATTGGTTCAAGAAATCAGATAACTAATACTTATCTAGTGATGGAGGCTCTTAAAAAATTACAGATTAGAAATAGAGCATAAATCGTATGGAAAAATTATTATCTAATTTACCGAAGATTGTTGAAAAAAGGAAAAAAAGAGTTGGCCGAGGCTTAGCCAGTGGTAAAGGAGCAAAATCAGGTCGAGGAACGACTCGTCATCAGAAAGCGAGAGAATCCATCCCTCTTCATTTTGAAGGAGGCCAGGGAAGAATTGTTAAGAAATATCCGTTGCTACGGGGTAAAGGAAGAAACAAATCTTTCGTAGAAAAATCGTCTATAATTGATTTGAAGAAACTTAACTTCTTTTCCGATGGCGATACAGTGGACGTTAAAGCGTTAATCTCAAAAAAAATCGTCGACAAAGATACTTTGAATGTCAAGGTACTCGCTAACGGTGATCTTAAAAAAAAATTAGTAGTTAAGGTCCCAACATCGGTTCAAGCAAAGAAGAAAATTGAGGCGTTGGGAGGTAAGGTTGAGATAGAATGAAAGAGATTAAAGAAAAAATAAAATTATTATTTGAAGATCCGCAACTTAAAAAAAAGACGATTTTTACTTTAGCAATTTTCCTTTTCTTTAGAATTTTTGCTTTTCTTCCGGTCTCGATCATTAATTTAGACAAATTACGGATCCTCTTTTCCGAAAGCCAGTTTCTTTCCCTTCTTGATATTTTTTCCGGAGGGACGCTAATTAACTTTTCGGTAATGGCTCTTGGTCTTAACCCATATATAAACGCTTCAATAATTTTACAGTTGTTAACAGTGATCTTCCCCCAACTTGAAGCTCTTTCCAAAGAGGGAGAGTATGGAAGGTTCAAAATCAATCAATACACAAGGTTTATTACCGCTCCCTTAACTATTCTTCAGGCAATTGGAATATTTGCTCTCTTGAAAAATCAGAAAATCATCGGTTACGTGACGCCGATTGAATTTTTCTCTTTTATATTCACATTAGTGGCCGGCACTTACATTCTTGTTTGGTTTGGCGAATTAATATCAGAGTTTGGATTAGGAAATGGAATATCTCTTTTAATCTTTGTCGGCATTGTCGGCCGAATCCCAATAGTCCTAGGGCGGACAGTCTCAACGATTAGCCAGGAAACGATAATTAATTTGTTGGTTTTCGCCGCTTTGGCAGTGATTGTAATCAGTGCTGTTGTTTTTATAAACGAAGCCATAAGAAGAATACCAGTTTATTATGCTAAAAGAATCAAGGGCAACCGGATTTTTCAGGGCGCAACTAATTATTTACCGCTTAAACTTAATCAGGCCGGGGTAATCCCGATAATATTTGCTGTTTCTTTTGTTCTTTTTCCCCAACTGGTGGGAAATTTTTTATCGCCATCAAAAAATAGTTTAATATCAGGAATAGCTAAATTTCTGGTGTCTGCCTTTAATCCTTCAGGTTTCTTCTATAATTTCTTTTATTTTTTGCTGGTTATAGGTTTTACTTTTTTTTATACAGTGATTGTTTTTGCTCCGCAAAAAATTGCCGATGAGATTCAGAAACACGGTGGTTTTATTCCCGGAATAAGGCCGGGTCTGGCTACAAAAGAATATCTGCAAAAAATTCTTTATAGGATAACGAGCGTTGGTGCAATTTTTTTAGGAGCGATTGCCATCATGCCAGCACTTGTATCCAAGATTACCGGGATACAAGGGTTAATGATTGGCGGAACGGGAATTTTAATCGTTGTTTCAGTAATTCTTGAAACCTTCAAGAAAATCGAGTCACAGTTAATGATGAGAAATTATGATAAGTTTGTAAAATAGAGTTAAAAGTTTCAAATTTAAATATTATGGCTAAGAAAGGTTCACGAATATTGGTTGGATTGACTTGCGGCGTTTGCCACAATCAAAATTATGTGGTTAGCAAAAATAAAATTAATACGACAGAAGGATTAAAGCTGAAAAAGTATTGTAACAAATGCAAAAAACGAACAGAACATAAGGAGAAAAAGAAATTGGGATAAATAGTTATTAATTATAAGTAATAAAACAAGAATAATTATGAAACTAGTTTTAATTGGAATTCAAGGATCAGGTAAGTCAACTCAAGGGAACTTATTATCAAAACAATTAAGGCTCCCATATTTATCAGCAGGACATATTTTTAGAGAGTTGGCTAAAGAAAAAACCAAACTAGGTCGATACATAAAAGAAACAATGAACACGGGTTTATTAATACCAGATAATAAAACTATTGAAATCGTCAATAACTATCTTTCTAGACCAGAATATAAGAAAGGTTATATACTCGATGGATTTCCTCGAACAGTCAATCAGGCCGTTAATTTTAAAAACAATGTCGATAAAATAATTTATTTGAAAATTTCGCAAAAAGAAGCCCTTTGGCGGATTAGTCAACGAAATGATATGTCTAGAAACGATGAAACTCTGCCGGCCTTAAAAAAAAGAATTGAATCGTTTCAAAAATTCACGGTGCCGGTTTTGAAGTATTATGAGAAAGAAGGAAAACTCGCCATTATTGATGGAACACAGAAAATCAATAAGGTTAATGATGAAATTTTGAAGAATCTCGGTAAGCAACTAATAAGAAATCAGGTGAAAGAGTGGCAACAAAAGAAAAGAATTTTTTTGGGAATAATCGGGTTGCCAGGAGCGGGAAAAACGACAGCTGCCAAGTATTTTGGCGAAAGAAACGGATCGGTAATTGAGTTTGGGAAGATTATTAACGATTATATTGATAAGCATAAACTTGAACACAATGAGACTAATCATAAAAAAATAAGAGAATTGTTTCGGAATAAATACGGTATGGCCGCTTTTGCCATATTAAATGAAAAAAAGATCAAAAATGCATTTAAAAAAGATCAGATCGTCATTATTGATGGTATGCGGTCTTGGGAAGAATATGAATATTTTAATAAATCGTTAAAGGGCGTAAAAATCGTACTAGTGGCTTTATACGCTGATAAAGAATTACGGTATAAAAGGATATTGGCAAGAGGATATAGAACCCATTTAGGTGGAGAAAAAAGAGATTTAGACGAACTAATTGGTATAAATATGGCTCCAACCATAGGTTTTGCTGATTTTTTTGTCGACACAAATGGATCATTGGAAGACTTGAAGGATAAATTAGAAGTAATTTATCGAGTAGTTTATTACTCTTGAAATGATTAATTTAAAGACAAAAAAAGAGATTGGAAAAATGACTGAAGGAGGGAAGAAATTAAGACAAGTAGTAGTCGAGCTTTTACCGGTAATTAAACCGGGCATAACGACAGAGCAGATCGACGACGAAGCCGAAAGGTTGATAAAAAAATATGGCGGTGAGTCGTCCTTTAAAAAAGTAAAAAATTATTACTGGTCAACTTGTTTACCAATTAATGAACAAGTTGTCCATACCATTCCCAGTTCCAGAATTGTCAAACAAGGAGATTTATTAACCATTGACATAGGATTTTTCTATAAAGGATTTCATACGGATTATGCCTTAACAATGGTCGTTGGAAGAAAACCGAATTTAGAGAAGCAAAAATTTTTGGATACAGGAAAACAAGCCTTGTTTAAAGCTATAGATAAGGTATGTGTAGGTTGTTATATTGGTGAAATATCTTCCCAAATAGAAAAAACAATCAAAGGAAATGGTTATCACA
>Ga0265292_1001268_pt1 | contig 23352 bp, 20 predicted proteins | sample Munlanlewell296A_FD_189080 | JGI IMG/M metagenome (GOLD analysis project Ga0265292, IMG submission 189080) | Leachate microbial communities from a municipal landfill in Southern Ontario, Canada - Leachate well 296A | ecosystem: Engineered > Solid waste > Landfill > Unclassified | place: Canada... | reverse complement strand
TGTATTTCCCCGGTATTGCGATCCTCTTATCAGCAAGATCAGAGGGATTAATAATTCGTTTGCTTATCAGTAATGGCCCGTTTCTGTGTCCGAGTGCACTGCCCGAATCAAGGATCAGGTAGTTCTGTGCAGCATAAGCATAAGCGTGGTAGCTCATTTTTGTGATATCAACCTCTGAAGCCAGCGCCTTTCTATTCAGTTCTTCAACATCAGCAAGAAAATAATCAAACTCAAGCCCTTCTGTATCAATTCTGCCATGCACCATTGCATCAAAAATAAATGTATCGTTCGGGCATGGCGAGAAACCCAATGTTAATTTCATCTCTTACTCCAGTGTATTTAATACTTCATTAATCTTTTCTGACAGGTTATCAAGGGCAAGCGCGATGTTCCAATTGCGTTTATTGCGGGGTTCTACCATGTTTGATATTGCCCTGAGAGCCAGAAAAGGAATATTTTCCCTGGCGCAAATATAGAAAAAAGTTGCTCCTTCCATCGTTTCAATGTCAGGATTAAATTTTTGTAATAATTTTATTCTGCTAGCTTCGGAGCCGGTAGCAGTATTGACTGTTATGGCCCTGACCGGTTTTAAAAGTCTTTTCATCTGTACACTATACCGGGGATCAGCAAAAAGAAATCCATTACTGTAAGGGAACTCATCGGCACTGGTTAGTCCAGCCTCTGACAAGGTTAGAAAATTGTCACCATCTTCAATACCGGCATCTGCAAAACAGTCAGTAACAGGCATAACTACATCCCCTATGTCAAATTCATCTTTATAACTTCCTGCTATCCCGGTGTTAATGGCAAGGTCAGGTTTTTCATTTACCGAAATCCATTGTTTCATAGCCCATGCTGTTGAGATAGAGCCCACTCCGGCAACCAGAAGACTAATCTTAAAATTTCCAAACCGGTAACCACCCGTAACAGACATCATGCCCCTGATTTTTTTAAGGACATCGGCTTCAGAAGAGGTAGCTGTAACGTATAATATTTTAAATGACATAATTATATCTGTGGCCATTTAAACAGTAAAGAGTGGGTAAATATATTGCTTTTATGAATTAAAAAGATCAAAATTATTGGTTAATATTGTATTATAAATGCATGGTAGTATGATTTATCTGACACGCAGAGAAAGATTCTGTGCCGCACACAGGATGTTCAGGCAGGACTGGTCCGATGAAGTTAACCAAAAAGTATTCGGAAAGTGCTCCAATCCAAACTGGCACGGGCACAACTATGTTTTATGGGTGACTGTTAAAGGGGAACCTTCAACGGAACATGGTTTTGTAATGAATATAAACATCCTGAAACAGATAATTCTCGATAAAATAATTAATAAGATTGATCATAAAAACATTAATCTTGAGGTTGACTTCATGAAAGGGAGGATTGCTACAACTGAAAATCTTGCTGTTGCCATCTGGGATGAACTTAAACCCTCTATTGAAAAGGGAGAGGCCATCCTCCATTGCGTAAAAATTGAAGAAACTGAGAATAATTCAATAGAATATTATGGCTAAAACAATTGAGAAGATTAATGACGGTTCCGGTATAGTTACCGATGGATATAATAAAATCGAGACCTGGAATGCTGAAAACATAGAAGAATTATCCACCATTTACTACAGGGTACTGGAGCTTATTGGAGAAGATCCTGAAAGAGAAGGACTTAAGCATACTCCCGTCAGAATTGCAAAAGCTTTGAATTACCTTACTAACGGATACAGTATGAACGCGGAGGAGATCCTGAAATCAGCCATGTTTAAAGAGGAATATAAACAGATGGTTATAGTAAAAGATATTGATCTTTATTCAATGTGCGAACATCACATGCTACCGTTCTTCGGGAAAGCTCATGTTGCATATATTCCCGACGGTTATATCACAGGACTGAGCAAGATAGCACGGGTTGTGGAGGCATTTTCGAGAAGGCTTCAGGTTCAGGAGAGACTCACCACCCAGATCAGAAACTGTATCCAGGATACCCTTCATCCGCTGGGAGTTGCGGTTGTCATTGAAGCTCAGCATATGTGCATGCAGATCAGGGGTGTTCAGAAACAGAACTCTGTAACAACCACCTCGGCCTTTACCGGCATTTTCCTCAAACAACTTAATACACGTGAAGAGTTTATTCACCTGATTGGAACAAAACTTCATTAAAACAATTTTCTTATTTTTGCACCCCGTTGGAAACAGCGTTTTAAACTAAAAATAAGTAATTATGAAGGCATATGTATTTCCCGGACAGGGAGCACAGTTTATCGGAATGGGGAAAGATCTTTATGATAAATCACCTGTCGCAAAAGAGATGTTTGAAAGAGCAAACGCAATACTAGGATTCAGAATAACCGACCTTATGTTTGCCGGGACCGATGAAGATCTGAAACAAACAAAAGTTACACAACCTGCTATCTTCCTTCATTCAACAATTCTTGCTGCTGTTATCGGAAATTCATTTAAACCCGATATGGTTGCCGGGCATTCACTCGGTGAGTTCTCTGCACTTGTTGCCAATAAAACTCTCTCTTTCGAAGACGGACTTGTGCTGGTATCAAAAAGAGCCATGTCCATGCAGAAAGCCTGCGAGAAGACTCCATCAACTATGGCTGCCATTCTTGGTCTCGATGATAAAATAGTTGAGGAGGTCTGTGCTTCCATTAAAGAAATTGTGGTACCCGCTAATTATAACAGCCCCGGACAGATTGTAATATCCGGTGCAAATGAAGGCATTGATAAGGCCATCGAAATGCTCAAAGAAAAAGGTGCAAAAAGAGCTCTTAAACTGGCAGTCGGTGGCGCTTTTCATTCACCGGTTATGGAACCGGCCCGAATGGAACTTGAAGAAGCAATAAAAAACACTACTTTCAATAAGCCGGTATGCCCTGTTTATCAGAATGTTAATGCAAAACCATCTATAGAACCTGAAGTAATAAAATCAAACCTTGTTTTACAACTGACATCCCCTGTTCGATGGACACAAAGCGTTCTTAACATGATCTCCGATGGAGCAACATCATTTGTTGAGGTTGGTCCGGGGAATGTTTTACAGGGTCTGATAAAAAAGGTAAACAAAGATATTGTCACTGAGGGGGCAACATTCTGAAAATGACACTGTTATTTAAATAACAGTGTAACATTCTGAAATACTGATTCATTCAGTGTCAGAGCGACCGGACAGGTTTTTACGCAATACTCCAGGATTTTTTTCTGCTTATCGGTATAACTATTCCCGGTAAAGTCGAATTCAATTTTGATCTCACCTATCTTTCGTGGGCTGTCGGTCATGATTTTCGTTATTTTGCAAGAGCTTCCATCGATAGAGAAGCCATGTTCCCTGGCTGCAATACCCATTATTGTAAAGATGCAGCTTCCAAGCGCTGAAGCAACCATATCGGTAGGTGAAAAATTTTCACCCTTACCTTTATTATCAACAGGAGCATCGGTTGTTATAATACTCCCTGATCTGACGTGAACTATTTCAGTCCGGAGATCGCCAATGTATTTTGTTCTTGCTGTTTCCATTATATTTATGTGTGTTTTAAAATTCCGGTAAGATTGTATTAATAATTCTTTCTTTGTGAATCTTAGCGCCTTTGCGTCTTAGTGGCATTCTTTTTTTTGCCACGAAGGCACAAAGTTACACTAAGTTTAATAGCAGGGCTTTAGAATTACCCCTTTATGATTTTTCCCATCGATCATTATCTCGAGGGGATTTACAAACCTGACGTGCCTGATGAAGTTATCTTCATAAATTGGCTCAAGTTTGTTAAGAAAATCGACATCGTAATATCCCTCATTGATATAAGGATTAAGGGTAAAATATCCAACCCTGAATGAGGTGAGGTTCTGAAAGAAATGGGTTCCCTGACTGGGATCTATTCTGTAGTTTTTTAAGCCCGATTCAATGATAATCCTCGCTGCGGAGATCTGTGGCCACTTAACGGGTATGCCGAGCCATGCATCAGTTGATCCCCATCTTCCGGGGCCAATAAGAACATATCCTTTCCCCTGCTTTACAAATAAGGCGTTTATCTTCTCAATTTCAATTGCAACACTTTTATTATTTGCCGCATTAAAAGAATCAGGCTTAACATAAACAAGGTCATTAATACCTTTAAAAACGCCATTCCCGAGGGCTGATTCTGAATAAATGATTGTTTCCTTTGTTTTAATATGATCAAGGTTGGTAGTATGTGTCTCATCTGTGTACACTATTGGCCTTATCTGCAGAAAGTTGAAAATTTTCGGGGTGCCGGCAGGTGTTTCAAGGTTGGCGGCAAATTCAATTTCAATAGGATTGTTCATCTCCTGCTGACCAAGTTCCAGAAGGGTACTTAAAATGTCGGCCAGAGGGAAAGTCTTGTGCTGCAGTATATTTGAGAATGTTATTACCCGCTTGCCGGAGTGTATAATTCCGTCACGGAGAACATTATTATTCCTGTCATAAGTTGAGGCGACATATTTCATAGCAGCTTCGTTGTTCATATCCTTAATATCTATCTTAAGTATATTCACACCATCATCAGTTGATGGAACAAAACTGTTGATATTCAGATCGAGTGCACAAAACACTTTTTGTGTATCTCTTAATGCTGCTTCGGGCGATGAAAGCTGGAGTATTTTTTTTGGATGCTTAGGTGAAAACCTGAGAGATAATCCCCCCTCAACGATCAGTTTTCCAAGGCCAAGGGCAATGTTCACAATACCGTCTTCAGCTTTTTCATAGCCGATAGGATAGTAATTTATCGATCGTGCAACACCCGATAAAGTGGGGTAATAAATTTCGCCATGCCTGTTACCGCAAACCTCCTGCAGAATGATCCCCATCTTCTCCTCATCGATCACATTGGCTGTAGCGGTCATGTATGCCTTGCTCACCTTGTAGTAAACTGAGGCATAAACCTCTTTTATAGCATCAGATAACATTTTAACCATCAGCTTATTATCGGGGAGCCTTGGGATCATATAAGTTGAATAAATGCCCGCAAATGGCTGATAGTGTGAATCTTCAAGTTTACTGGAAGAGCGGACAGCAATCGGGTAATTTCTTGAAACAGCCAGGAATGCATAAAAATCCTGGTATACATGTCCCGGAAGTTCAGCATTGATAAACCTGTTAAGAATCTCATCATCCGAGAGGTCAGACAGCGCAACGGAATAGAGGTTGTTCTGATCCATGAATTCATCGAATATGTCGGTACTTAAAACAACAGTTCTCGGGATAGTAATGAGGACATCAGGAAACTTATTAAACAGTTTATTGTTTTTTATTATCCTGTTGATAAATGCAAGTCCTCTGGCTTTTCCTCCGATTGAACCTTCTCCGATACGTGAAAAAATCTGGTACTCATCAAAGCTTGTCTTATCAAACTTCGCAATGACTCCCCTGCCCTTTCCCAGACGGAAGCTCGAGATTGCAACATAGAGGAACCTCCGCATCTCATCCATTGTTTCAAAATCCTCTTTCCTTATGTATTTGAACATCTGAGCAACAGGGAAGAGAGCTCTTGCATTCAACCATTTGGAAAAGTGGTTACGGGTTGCATGGTACTCAAGTACATTATCGGGGATTGTGAGTAATTTCTGCTGAAGGCTCTGGAGATCAGTGGCTATAGCTATAGGTTCCAGGGTATCAGGATTCCTGAAAACAAACGGTCCGAAAGAAAGGTTCTGTATTATAAAGTTCCTCAACTCAAGAGATAATGATTTGGAATACTTATTAATAAAGCCTGCTCCAAGTTCCTCTGCAATCTTCTTATGTTTTAAACTGGAGGATTGTATCAGGAACGGGACTTTGTCATCATCAGCCATAACCGCCTTACACAACTCTATCCCGGCATTTTCGTCGGTTATGTTGTCTCTTTTATAGCTGATATCTGAAATCACCCCCAGGACATTGTATTTATACTTTTTGTACAGATCGAGAGCATCGTTGAAATTGTTCGCAAGAAGAATTTTGGGTCGTCCCCTCATTTTAAGGTTCCTCTGATGTTCATTAAGTGCTTCGCGCTGAAAATCAAGAGATTGTAAAAGGACAATCCTATAAATATTCGGGAGGTATGAAGAGATATATCTTATTGAGTTTTCAACCAGAATGATTGCCTGAACACCAATATTTTCAATGTCATTATCAGCATTCATTTTGTCTTCAATCAACTTAATTATAGCCAGAATAAGAGAAGCATCACCGAGCCAGCAGAAAACATAATCAATTGCGCTGAGATCCTCCCCTTCAAGTCTAAGAGATACTTCTCTTGAAAAATATGTGAGCACAACAATGGGGATATTTTCATACTTAGCTTTGATCCTTTTTGCAAGAGCAAAAACGTCGGTCCCCTTAAGGCTAAGCATTGAGATGACAAGATCAATATTACCATCCTGAAGTATTGTAAATGCATCTTCAGCATTATCGGTCTGGACAAATGTCGGCGGATATCGCAGGTTAAGAGAAGCATATTCATTAAATATCTGCTCGTCAATTCTTCCATCCTCTTCAAGCATGTAATTATCATAATTACTGCATATTACAAGCACACGGTGTATTCGCTTCTGCATCAGAAGATCGAAGGAGGTATCGGTAAAGTCGTATTTCTGAAGATCCAGTATTCCCTCAATAATGGTCATAAATTCTGCTTATTTAATTATTCATCGAGATTACAGCCATCCCCTTTTTACCATCCATACGTATAAGAAGTGGTTTATCAAACCTTATATGCCGGAAGAATTTCCCTTTTTCTATAACCTTTTGCTTTTTAAGTTTTTTCCAGATGATTGTTCCATCCTGTGACCCCTGGTTAATTGAAAAATAACCAACATTCATTGACGTGACATTATGAAAAAAGTGAGAGCCAAGTGATGCATCAATGTGGAAATCAGGTAAGCTGACCTCCACAATAACTTTTGCATTTGATATTTGCGGCCAGGCAACAGGTATGCCCAGAAATCTGTCTTTAGTTCCCCATCTTCCCGGCCCCAGAAGGACATACCGGCGGTTTTCCCTCAGCATCTTTTCGTTTATCCTGTCAATTTCATTTGCCATCTCATTGGTTAGCATGTTGTTAAATTTTTCCGGCTCAATATATATGAGATCTGTAATATCGTTAATAACTCCATTCCCCATACTTTTTTTAGTTACAAGTATCAGGTCTTCAGAATAAATACTTTCAGGATCAATGGAATAGCCCGCACCACTTCCGACAAGAGGTTTTATCTGGAGAAGATAAAAGGAGGCGTTTCCCGTTTTGTCTTTTGTAAGGTCCACTGCAAACTCTATTTCGACCGGTGTGCCAAATGCTTCAGTAACTACATCCAATACTATCCTGAGAGTGGATGCCAGCGGGATAAAACCATATTTTAATATATCTGCAAAATTAATTACACGCGGACCAGGGGCATCCAGTCCGGGAATTATTGTATCATTATCGGTGTTTAATACTGAAGCAGAGTGTTTTAGGGTGCCATGTTTTTCTGCATAACTGATATCAAGCGTTATAAGCCCTGCACTTTCCCCTTCAAGAAGGTTCAGAACCTTTTTTGCCATATCAACAGCATAGAAACGGACCTGTGAATTTTTATACAGGTCTTTATGAGAGATGATATCCAGCGATGGGTAAGCCGGTGAAAATCTGAATGCTCGTTCGCCCTCAACGACATATTGTCCCAGTCCGACTGCCACCACAGCAAACCCATCCTGCGGTGTCATATGGGCAACCGGATAAAAATTGAATGACTGTGCAGTTCCGCTGATATGCGGATAAAATGCATCTTCAAATCTGTTACCAACGACCTCCTGAATCACAATAGCCATCTTTTCCTGCTCTACTTTGTAGCTGATGGCTTCAAAATAGGTGCGGGCATTTCTTGAATAGATTGAAGAGAACACAAGCTTTATAGCATCAGATAACTGCTTCAGTCTGATATCAGGATCCGGATTATTATTTGGAAGAAGATAGGTTCCGAAAATGCCTGAAAATGGCTGGCTCATTGAGTCTTCGAACAAACTTGATGATCGTACAGCAAGTGGCTTACCTATGAGTCTGATAAAAATCCTTAGTTCTTTTTCGAGGGTATAACTCAGGTTGCCTTCAAGAAACAATTTTTGAAGAATTTCGAAATTTTTCTCTTCTTTTATCTTGTCCCACAAATGGTTCCGCTCCATAAACATATCAAATTCATCTGTGCCGATTATAGCGGTTATCGGCGTTTTGATATTAATACCCGGTAAAAGGCGTCCAAGTTCAAAACTATAGATAAGAGTATTTACAAATGCCAGACCACGGCCTTTTCCGCCAAGAGATCCGCCTGAAAGGCTAACTACGTTGGTCTCATCAATAACTGCAGATTCCTCAAAATTAACCACTTTACCTTTATTCATCTCCTGGCGTCTCTTGCGGATAATGTCGATAAGGAACTCCCTGAGTTCTTTGAGGCTGTTGAAGTCAGATACCCTTATCGGATTTATCATTTTGGCAATTTTCACCTCCCCTCTTGCCATCAACCATAGTGAGAAATGGTTTTTCATAGCATGATATACAAGAGAATCTTCAGGCACAGTCTGGAGGTATGCCTCAAACTCCTTCATCGATTTTGCGACAGCAATCTGACGGCCTTTGGTGTCTCTGTAAACAAAGTGGCCAAAGCCCAGGTAATAATTGATGAATGACTTAAGGTCCTGAAGCAGGCTTTCGGAGTTTTTATTTATGAAATTTGATTTCAGGATATGTGCATATCTGGCGTTTTCAGGATCAGATGATTGCAGTACGGCAGGAAGATTAGGAAGATCTTCTTTGACATGCTGAATGAGATCAAATCCTGCAGTGTCGTGTAAAACACCGTTTTTCGGGAACCGCATGTCAGAAATTACACATAATAAACTGTCCTTGTACTTATTGTAAATTGTGATCGAATCTTCATAATTTGAAGCAAGCAGAATTTTAGGTCTTGCCCTTAATTTCAGTACTTTATACAATTCATCTGTTGAAACATCCTCTATCAGGTTTTTAGTCTGTTCCATCACCAGTGTGTAAAGCATCGGAAGATAACTTGAATAATATTCTGCCGAATCCTCAACAATCAGGATAACTCTTGTGAGTCCCTTTTTTGTATCATTGTCAACATTTACCCGGTCTTCGAGGAGCTTTACCATTGCAAAAAACACCTTCGACTCCCCGGTCCATACAAAATAGTTATCAAAAGGAATTCCCTGAGATTTCTGCTTTTTTACGAAGGGTACATCACCAGGACTGTTCAGGAGAAGGAAAGTAGGGATGTATGGATATTTGTCCTTAATTTTTTTACAGAGGATCATCGGGCTCTCTTTATCCACTCCGATCATAATTATAATCATATCGTAGTGTCTTGCTTTCAGCCTGCTGAAAGCCTCTTCCTCACCGGAGACTCCTGTAACTCTGGGAATTGATGTAAGACTCATCTGGTAATATTCACCCAGCATGTGGTCCGAAAACCGTCCTTCACCTTCGATGGAGTAGGCATCATAGAGGTTAGCGACAAGAAGTATCTCTTTAACTTTAAAAGGCATCAGATCGTGAAATACATCCCTCTCAGCATTGTGGCGATCGAGAAACTTCTGAAGCAGCTTCCTGCTGGAGACCTCTTTAATATCGTCATCATCTTTTTGGGTGACCTGGGTCAACCTGATGATATCCCTGGCTTTATAGCTGTTAATATACCCGGTTAAAAGGCTTCCGATATTCTGGATAAGATCTCTTTCCTCTTTCAGGAAGGGGCCCTCGTTTTCCGTATTGAATTCGGTTGTATAAAAAATCTCCATTGATCCTTTTTCGCCGTCGATGGTAATAAACTCCTGTACCATCCTCCAGTTCGTCTCCTGAAAATCGACCGATTCAAACTCTTTTCCCATGAATCTGATACGGGCAACAGTATATTCCGGATATTGCCATGCTGCAGGTAATAGAAGTACAATTTGCTGAAGCGACTCCTCAATAGGCTTACCCTCTTTCAGGATAGAAGTAGTCTGGTTGATACATGCCAGCTCCTTTAACCTCTCCTGCTGATCATGGAGTAACCGGTTGTATTCAGGACTGTTATGACTCAATTCATCCATTAGCGGCATATCGGTTGGATCAATTTTTAAAATTACTAAAATTGTTTCAGATAATGACTTTCAAATGAAAAGGAGGCAGCCTGGCTGAGACTGCCTCCTTTATGATATGCGACATGGTTTATTCAACTTCCCAAACTGATCCGCTCATAAGCAGATCATCCATGCACTTGATTTTTGCTGTCTTTTGTATTCCCTCTATCTGTTCGTGCACAGATCTTTCATAAGTAGGCCAGGGCACTGCTCTGATAACTCCCAGAGCTACAGGATATTCCGGATACATCATATTAGCGAGCATATATTGGATTCCAGGATTATACTCGAGAGCATCATGAACCAGCAGGTTCTTTTCAGTAATACCATTTTCTCCGAGCTTAACAACCTTTAGCTTTAATCCATCAAGAATAAGGCCTTTGTCGTTCCCCTTTCCGAAAATCATAGGTTGACCGTGTTTAAGAATCAATGTTCTGTCATCTCTTACCTCTTTATCGGCGATGGTATCATGAATTCCATCATTGAAAATGACACAATTCTGAAGAACTTCAATAACAGAGGTTCCTTTATGTTTTGCGGCCTCAATATAAATCTGAGTTGAAAGGGCGACATTTGTATCGACAGTACGTGCAAAAAATTTGCCTCTTGCACCTATTACGAGTTCTCCAACTGAAAAGGGTTCTTCAACTGTACCGAAAGGGGAAGTCTTTGTTACAAGTCCTTTTGTGGAAGTCGGAGAATACTGGCCTTTTGTAAGCCCATATATCTCATTATTAAACAATATGATATTAATGTCAATATTTCGCCGTATTACATGTATGAAGTGATTTCCGCCAATTGCAAGGGCATCACCATCGCCGGTAATCTGCCATACCGATAGTTCGGGATTTGCAGTTTTTACACCCGAAGCTATGGCAGATGCACGCCCATGAATACTATGGAAGCCGTATGTATCCATGTAATATGGAAACCTTGATGAGCAACCTATACCGGAAATGAATGCGAATTTCTCTTTAGGTATACTCAGTTCCGCCAATGCCCTCTGAACTGAACTCAAAACTGCATGATCGCCGCAACCCGGACACCACCTTACTTCCTGATCACTCTTAAAATCTTTCGGAGTATATTTATTTACCAGTATTTCAGCCATTTTATTTGTTCTCCAGCATTTTAATGCATTTGTCTTTTATATCATTTATCGTAAACGGGAGACCCTGAACTTTATTAATCTGTTCATAGGTAAACTCCTGGTGTTTAATCCGCAGATAGTCGGCAAACTGTCCCATATTTAATTCACATACCACAATCTTCTTAAATCTCCTGAACACATCTTTTACATTTTTCGGCAAAGGATTTATATAATTGAAGTTGACAAGACTGACCTTATGTCCGGCAGCCTGTAATTCACGAACTGCTGTGATAAGATATCCATATGATCCACCCCAACCAACTACCAGAATATCACCAGAATCGGCTCCATGAACAACAAGGTCAGAAATTTCGTTTACAACTCTTTCAACCTTCTCTGCCCTGAGTTTAACCATAAGTTCATGATTTTCGGGGTCATAGGAAACTGTACCTTTGACAGTTTTCTCAAGGCCTCCTATCCTGTGTTCCAACCCTGGTATACCAGGAACTGCCCATGATCTTGCAAGTGTTTCCTCATCACGCTTATATGGTAAAAAAGGAATCTCTTTTCTGTCTGCAAACGGGGGGGAGATTTTTGGAAGATCTTTCATCTTCGGAATTCTCCATGGTTCGGTACCATTCGCAAGGTAACTGTCCGAAAGAAATACTACCGGGGTCATATGTTCTAATGCTATTCTTGCTGATTCAAACGCAAAATGGAAACAATCGGATGGTGTGCTGGCTGCAATAACAACAACTGGACATTCGCCGTTGCGACCATAAAGAGCCTGCATGAGATCGGCCTGTTCTGTTTTTGTTGGCAGACCTGTTGAAGGGCCACCTCTCTGCACGTTTACGATAACCAAGGGAAGTTCTGCCATTACTGCAAGTCCGATAGCTTCCGATTTAAGCGCCATCCCGGGACCTGAGGTAGATGTAACTGCCAGGTTGCCTGCGAAGCTTGCACCAAGTGCCGTGCAAATTCCGGCAATCTCATCCTCGGCCTGGAAGCTTATAACACCCAGGTCTTTGCGGGCAGCCAGTTCTTCGAGAATGCCTGTCGCAGGGGTAATCGGGTATGAACCGATAAAAAGCTTCAAGCCGGCTTTTTCCGCTGCAGCCATGAAGCCCCATGCTGCCGCAGTATTTCCGCAAATATTCCGGTAAGTACCTTTTGCGATCTGGGCAGGAAGAATTTTATAAACCGGCGATAGAGCTTCAATTGTTTCAGCATAATAGTATCCGGCCCGAAGGGCAATTTTATTGGCTTCAGCCATACCGGGTTTATTCCGGAACTTCTTTTCAAAGTATTCCTCAGTATAGTCGAGTTTCCGGTCGAAAAGCCAGTAAATCATTCCCAGTGCAAACATATTTTTTGTCCTTAAAACCGATTTTGGATCAAGTCCAAAGTCTTTAAGGGCCTCCTTCACCATAAAAGATATAGGCGCTGCGATAATGTTGTAACCATCAAGTTTTTCCTCAACAATAGGATCTTTTTCATAACCGGCTTTCTCAATATTTTTTTCGGTAAAATTACCTTCATCATAAATAACTGTGCCCCCCGGTTTGATCCATTTGGCATTGGCTTTGATGGCAGCCGGGTTCATTGCCACGAGAACATCGGAAAAATCTCCGGGAGTATTTATTTCCGAATGGCCTAAATGAACCTGAAATCCTGAAACACCTCCAACAGTTCCCTGTGGAGCACGAATCTCCGCGGGATAATCAGGAAAGGTTGACAAGTCGTTACCGAATAAAGCGGCAGTGTCGGAAAACAGTGTACCTGTAAGCTGCATACCATCACCTGAATCACCCGAAAACCGGATAACTACTTCTTCTCTTTCGATAACCTCTGATTTTTTACCCATGATACCTTATAGTTTATTCTTAGTATAGTACGAATTCTAATACTAAAAATGTTTATGATGTACAAAATTAATTTTTTATGAATTGAAAATCGTACAAAAAAAGGTTTACTGTATGATGTTTAACATGTTTTTTACTTCCCACGAACTCACCGCCTAACCCTTCTCAGCTCCAGATGTCTGCTTTCTTCAGGTTAATCTCACCTTCAAAGAACATTCGTGCTATCTTCTCAAAGTAGGTTGTATAGTCGGAAATAAAAAACTGGTCTTTTACAATTCCGGAATCGTTCAGAAGATTGTTTTTTTCCAGGGTATCTCTTAAGATCATAGATACTATCCTTGCAGAATCAATTACCTCGACATTAAAATTGAAGATTTTGCTAATCTGATTTTTTATAATAGGATAATGGGTACAGCCAAGTATTAAAGCCTGTATTCCGTTGAGTGATTCATTTGTGAGGTAGGTACGAATTATTGCATTACTGATATCGTCAAATATAAATCCCTCCTCGATCATCGGAACCAGCAATGGAGTTGCCATTGAAACAACGGTTGTCGCCGGTGATTTTTCTTTAATTTTCTTTTCGTAAGTCCCGGAACTGATAGTCCTCTTCGTTCCGATGACACCTATTTTATTGAAATTTCTTGTACCCAGATAATCCACAACCGGGTCTATAACATCGATAAGAATCGCTTTTCCTTCAAACTCCTTTTTAAGAGAGTCGAAAGCTGAAGCAGATGCTGAGTTGCAGGCAACAAGGACAACCTTTGAATTATGTTCCAGAAGGAATTCGGTAATACGTTGTGAGTAATATCTTATTGATTCAGCCGATTTATCTCCATAAGGAAGGTGGGCAGTATCACCAAAGTAGATCAGACTTTCACCAGGCAAAATCTGTTTGATCGCATGAGCCACAGTAAGCCCTCCGACACCTGAATCAAAAATTCCGATTGGTTGTTCTTTCACTTTGCGGGTATATTAAAAAAATGACCATCCCGGTAAAAGGATGGTCACCGGTTTGAGATATGTAAATTATTTTAATCCAAGTTTTGCTTTGGCAAGAGGCATAATGTTAGTACTTTTTGTCTCATCAAAATAGAGAAGCGTACCTTGTGTAGTATCGAAAACATATACAAATCCATTCTCTTTGCCGATTTCCTTAATCGCTTTGTCAACTTTTATAACGACAGGTTGGAAAAGCTCTGACTCTTTCTCCTGCAATTGTGCCTGGGCATTTGTCTGGAATTCCTGAATTCGTCTATTAATATCCGACAGTTCATTCTCTTTCGCCTGCTTTACGATTTCACTAAGGTTTTTGCTTTCCTTAATATACGCCTCGTTCTTATTATTCAATTCAACTGACATTAATTCAAGGGCATTAATAAGTTCCTGTCGAAATTTAGTAAGTTTAACAGTGGCTGAATCATATTCCGGCAATGCCTGAATGAGTTCACCCTTATTTATATGTCCAAACTTCACGTTTTGCGCCAATGCGCTCTGCCCCACCAAGGCTACGAGAATTGTTAAAGCCGCTATACCTATAAATCTTTTCATTTTAATAATTTTATTAAACAATTAGTGCAAAAGTAATTAATTAATTTTTATAACCTAATTTTTCCAGAACCTGATCGCTGATGTCAAATTTCGGGTTAGCAAACAGGATATTTCCTCCTGCTGCTGTATCAAAAATAATTGCATAACTTCCTTCAACAGCTATCCCCTTAATTGCTTTCAGAATATCATCCTGGATAGGTTTAACCAACTCTTCTCTTTTCTTAAAAAGGTCACCTTCCATACCAAAGTACTTATTCTGAAGATCTTTCATCGCTTTTTCCTTTGCGATGATTGCTTCTTCCCTTTTTGTTTTCATATCCTGAGAAAGAAGAACTGACTCATTCTGATATGATTTGTACATCTGTTCAACGACAGCATAGCCGTCAGCGACCTCTTTTTCCCATTGCTGTGAAAGTTTATCGAGTTGATCCTGTGCAGTAGTGAAAGCCGGTATGTTTTTCCTTATATATTCGGAATCAACAAAAGCATATTTCTGAGCTATGGCCATAGCCGAAGTCAGAATAAATAATCCTATTAAAACACCTATTTTTCTCATAACTTTAAATTTAATAAAATGACTATCAGTTTTCTTATATGACTTAATGGTTACTATGTTTAATTTAATACCCCCTTCCCGGCCTTCCCCCAAGGGGGAAGGTGACGAGTAAATCATTTCCCCCTTGGGGGAAACAGGAAAGGGGGTAAAACGCATAATGGTGAAAGTGTTTTAATATAAGTGCTTTAATACTTAATCTCATTTGTTTCTTTACTTAATTAAAACTGTTGACCTATAACAAAATGGAATTGAGATTTATTTGCGTTTGGATAAGTTATCGGATCAGGAACAGGGTCGAAACCGTAACCCCAGTCAATACCAAGTAATCCGAACATCGGAAGATTAGCCCTGAGGCCGATACCTGCCGAACGGTTCATTTTGAACGGATTATATTCTTTAAGCTGATACCAGGCTCTACCCGATTCAAGAAATGCAAGGCCGAAGATTGTTGCCTGCGGGTTAAGAGAGATGGGGTATCGGAGTTCAAAAGTGATCTTTGAATAAACGTTACCTGATGATACCCCTCTTACAGGGTCGTTTGGCGTGAGTGATCCGTTTATATAACCCCTTAAAGCAATAACTTCACGACCATAGAAGCTATAACCTGTCATCCCGTCACCACCTAAATAATAGTTCTCAAAAGGAGATGGGCCAATGTCCTTATTATAGTGTCCAAGGTATCCGAAAGCGAATCGGGCATTAAGAACCATTTTATCATTCTTTGTAATCGGGAAGTAATAATCTGATTTAAATGTCCATTTATGAAATTCAATCCACTTGTACTTTACTTCGTCCGCAGCATTCAGCATATCCTTGCCGCTTATGGCAGAATATGGAGGAGTTGCCTGAAGTGAAAGGGTAAATGATGACCCGCTTCTTGGATAAATAAGGTTAGGGCTTGTTGAGAATCTGGTTAGTTTTGCCGTAAGGCTTAACAGGTTGGAAGCCCCGTTTTCAAAAAGGAACCTGTAAACATTATAGTTATTCAGATTGTATCTCTGGTAGCTCAATTCACCATACAGTGAGAAGTAGTCATCGGGCCAGGCAAGTCTTTTTCCCAGACCTATTGTTGCCCCATCGATGATCATTGACTGACGTCCGTCCTCACCTTTTTTCGTTCCATTTGTCATAAGTGACCTGTACATGGAGATTGAAAAAGTATTGGGATTTTTACCACCAAGCCATGGTTCAACAAATGAGACATTATATGACTGATAGATACGGCCGTTTGACTGAACCCTTATGCTTAGTGATTGGCCATCACCCGAAGGATAGGGCCTCCATTGCTTCAGGTCGAAGAAGTTGCGCATTGCAAAGTTATTGAACCGCACACCAACTGTACCGACGAGCATTCCGGCTCCCCATCCGCCTGAGACCTCGAACTGGTCGTTTGCTTTTTCTTCAAGCTTATAAAGAAGATCAACTGTTCCATTTATAATATCGGGAACCGGAACCGGATTTATCTTTTCCGGGTCAAAATGGCCGAGAACACCCAGCTGGCGGATAGATCTCATTATATTTTCCTTACTGAAGAGGTCACCCGGCAAGGTGTATAGTTCACGGCGGGCAACATGTTCGTTGGTTCTTGTATTACCTGCAATAATCACATTATTCAGGTAGGCCTGGTCTCCTTCATAAATTCTTATTTCAAGGTCGATGGAATCATTATCGATTTTCGCTTCGACAGGCGTGAGGCGCGAAAACAGATAACCATTATTCTGATACATATTACTTACAGCGTCCTCGGCACCGGCAGAACCATTCAGACGGTCGCTGATAAGTGATTGATTATAAACTGATCCCTTCTCGACATTAAAAACCTTTTCAAGATCATCCTTTCTATAAACACTGTTTCCTACCCAATCCACATCTCTGAGAAAGTACTGCTTCCCTTCATCAATCCGGATCAATAAACCTATACGGTCTTCTGAAATAGTATATAGTGAATCCGTAAGGATAGTAAAATCCTTAAATCCATTATCATTATAAAAGGTATTTAATTTATCCTTATCCTCATCGTACTTCTCACCAATGTATTTTGAAGCCCTGAAGAAGTTAAGATTCTTTTTCTTTGTGCCCTTCATCTGCCGGCGAAGCTTATTGGCATCGAAAAATTCATTTCCCACAAAGGTGATCTCACCAATTTTAATTTTTTCCTTTTTGTCGACATTAATACTCAGAATAACATTATTGGGCTGATCGGGATCATCTTTCTGAATAAAATTGACCTCCGTATTAAGGAAGCCTTTTTCAACAAAATGGTCTTTGATTATTTTATTAGCGGTATTAAGTAAGAATGCAGTTACCTGCGATCCGACAGGAAGGTTTATCTTTTCAACCAGGTCCTGTGTCTCTGAATTTTTCAATCCATTGAATTTGACAGATGATATCCTTGGTCTCTCCTGGAGGAAGATATCAAGAAAAACAGAGTCCGAAACAACTTTTGCAATAGAAATCCTCACATCGGAAAACAGCCCCTGCTGCCATAATTTTTGCACCGCAGTTGTAACCGCTTCACCCGGAATAGTTATCTCCTGTCCTAATCTCAGCCCGGAAATTCCAATAAGTGCATTTGTATCGAGAAACCTGACACCGGTAACAGTTACCCCTCCGATAATGTAATCATCGGATAACATGAAATCAATAATTTCCTGCTTTTCCTGTGCATTCAGTGAGAGACTCATTAGAGTCAGAAATATTGCTACAAAACTCCATTTTATTCTTCTAATCGCCATCATTTCATTATTTTTCCAAAACCTGTTCACTAGTTTTTCCAAATCTTCTTTCTCTTTTCTGGAAGTCAATTATAGCATTATAAAAATCCTCCTTACCAAAATCAGGCCAAAGTTTATCAGTAAAATACAATTCAGTGTATGCAAGCTGCCACAAAAGGAAGTTACTTATTCTTAACTCGCCACTTGTTCTGATCATTAGGTCAGGGTCAGGGATACCGTAAGTGGTAAGGTACTTTTCAAAATCCTCTTCTTTAATTAAATCAGGTTTCAGTGTTCCGTTGCTGACATCAACTGACATTCTTCTGGCTGCTTCAGTAATTTCCCACCGTGAGCTGTAACTGAGGGCAACAACAAGGTTAAGTCCGGTACCTGCTGAAGTCAGATTTATTGTTTCAAACAGTCTTTCCCTTACATCATCTGCCAGCCTGTCAACATCCCCGATTGCCTTGAACCTGATATTGTTTTTCATAAACGTATCAGTCTCATTATTAAGCGACTGAACCATAATTTCCATTAAAGCCGATACCTCTTCATCGGGTCTGCCCCAGTTTTCAGTTGAAAAAGCATAGAGGGTAAGATATCTGATTCCCAATTCAGCTGCAGTCTCAATTACTTCTCTCAACGCATTGACACCCTGTTGGTGTCCAAATATTCTTTCGAGGCCCCGTTGCCGTGCCCACCTCCCGTTTCCATCCATAATTATGGCCACATGAGAAGGCAATTTACCGGTATTTATCTGTTTCCTTAATGGCATAACCTAGCGTTTTCTTTTAGGATCCACATCGCTGAAAGCCGGACAGCCGCCTGATTTGCTAAATATTTTCCATGAAACTGCTATTCCTATGAATGAATACCAGTCATTGTTATGAATCCATGCAACATCAGACGGGGCAACCGGATCTGGAAAGCCGTCAAAGTTATCATAAAAAGTTTTACGAAAACCATATTCGGCTTCCAATCCCATATTTTTATAAAGATTAACCTTAAAACCATAAGAGAAAAGAATGACAGGATTGGTCTTGTGGTAAGGAATTTTGGAATCTGTATTGATATACGCAATTCCTGCTCCGGCTGCAAAATAGGGAGTATAATTCCACCGTTTTCCCTCTGTAGAATAAGGAAAGAAGTTGAACTCATACTGAAGTGCCCACTCACCTACAAATCCTTTGAATGAAGAATCTCTTGGGTTATCGAAATCCCTGTCACTTGCTCTTAAACCACCTAAGAAAATACTGGTTCTTAAAGCCTGCCGGGGATGAAAGTTATAGCGGTAAAAAATTCCGCCTGCCGGACTGGGTGAATATAACAGTCTGTTAGGATTAATATCGCCAAGGTAAGATGAAACACCAGCGAAAACACCATAATCAGAACTTCGCTGACCGGATAAGGAAAGTGAGAAGCAGAGAAACAATAAAAACCAATATATTCTTTTCATTAAAACTGATCCAGCTCATTATCATCTGAAGGAGGGCAACCCATTTCGCCCGGTCTTCGTCTTATAAGTAATCGTGAAATTGAAAAAATAATAAACGTCATTTGAGCCGGGATATTGTGAAGTAAAACCAATTTTTACCTCATCCCCCTGCCCCCTTCTCCCAGGAGAGAAGGGGGCAATGCACTGGTTATTTGCAACATAGCCCCTCCCACTTTGGGGAGGGGTTGGAGAGAGGCGGATTAATTCCTCCGGTCGGCACCCCACATCAGCTTATTTCTAAGGGTACTGTAAAAATCCCTTCCCTTCAACATTACTGTTTTAAGTTTAACCGGAGCTTTTACAATATGAATCTCCTCACTGAAGGGTAATTTTTTTGATCTGAAGTCGCATGTTACCAGGTATTCATTACTCCTCCCTTCTATCACCATTCTGAGCCTGCTCTCGCCCGAGAGAATAATAGGTCTGATGGTCAGATTATGGGGGGCTATAGGTGAAATAATAATACTCTCATCCTCAGGGGACAAAATCGGACCACCAACACTGAGGTTATATGCTGTCGAGCCGGTAGCTGTAGAAATAATCAGTCCGTCAGACCAGTATGTATTGAGGTATATTTCATTAACATATACAATGATGGTTATCATGCTGAGATCTGCCTTTTGGATGGTTATCTCGTTCAAGGCCGATGAAGAATTACCAGTAAATATTCCGGCGGGTTGAGATATTTCCAAAAGACATCTTTCGATTGTTTCATATTCCCCGTGGCATAGCATATCGATAGAATGACCTATCTCCTCAGCCGGAATATTTGCAAGAAAGCCCATCCGGCCGGTATTTACACCGGCAATCGGGATTCCAAGGTCTTTAACTTTAAGGACTGTTTCCAGAAAGGTACCATCACCACCAACACTTAAAACAAGATCCGGTAATCCTGAAATAGTGGACAGGTCGCTGAACCTCTCAACTAATTCACCACCCGGACAAATAATCGGATCTTCCGATTTATGATAGATCTGTATTTTAATTCCTCTCCTGCAAAACTCACTAACCAGCTTGTTGACTCCTTCCATGGTCTTTGAATTATTGTCCTTGCTGTATATGGCAACTCTCTCCAGCATAATTTTTCAGATATTAAGATATTTCATCAGGAGGTCAAATCTTTCGGAATAGAAGCGGTCCATCGAGTCATTATTGGTTACCCATGTTTTAACCTCATAGTTGTAACGTTCGAATGTTCTTATTACCGACACCAGGTCTCTTGTGTTAACTTTAAGCGTTACTTCCAGTTTTGTTGATCCGGGAGGTGAAGTTATATACATACTCAGGACTTTAACATTATTGCTTTCAACGATCTGGGCAATTTGCGAAAGTGAATAATCCCTTTCAATAAGTTCAAGAACAATAATACCACCCGGCTGATCCATTGAAGACAGACCTGCAATATGTCGTATCAGATCGCTGGTTGTTATAACCCCTTTAAAATGGTTATTATTATCCAGAACAGGAACAACTGAAAGCTTAAGCCGGGAAGCGAGCCCTATTACTTCAAAAATATGCTGTTCGGCATCAACATACGGTTTAAACAATGTAAGGTCATGATTTCCAATCGGTTCTTCCGGCTTATTCATGTCATATATATCGGTATCAGAAATAAGACCAAGAAAATCCTGATTATTTACAATCGGCAGGTGTGATATCCTGAATATCTCCATCCAGTTCAATGCAGTCTGCCCCAGATCGGATGTCTTCAGGGAAGGGATAACTTCTGATATTAAGTCTTTAGCGACCATACGCACTTTTATTTTCAACCAAAATAGTGAAAAAAAACTCAGTTATTGTAATTTTGCACCACATAACAACACGGATAAATCTTACATTTATTATAATGACAAAGTTAAGCGTTAATATCAACAAAATAGCAACTCTGAGAAATGCCCGGGGTGGAAATATGCCAAATGTATTAACAGCTGCAATTAACTGCCAGCTTTTTGGTGCCGATGGGATAACCGTTCACCCGCGTCCCGATGAGAGGCATATCAGATATGATGATGTCCTTGAGATCAGACCTGTTATTACAACTGAATTCAATATTGAGGGGTATCCTTCCGAAGGATTTATCACTCTGGTTCTATCAGTGAAACCTGATCAGGTTACGCTTGTGCCCGACCCACATGATGCAATTACTTCTAATGCAGGCTGGGATACGCTGAAAAACAGGATCTTTCTTACTGATATTGTCTCCACCTTCAGAAGAGAAGGAATCAGAACATCATTGTTTGTTGACACTAATCCGGTTAATATTGAAAATGCTGCATTAACAGGTACAGACAGGGTTGAACTTTATACCGAACCATATGCTACAGGGTTTAGCCGGAATGCCATTGAGGCAGTTGAGTCGTTTATAAGGGCTGCGGAAATCGCGCGCAATGCAGGACTCGGGTTAAACGCCGGGCACGATCTTAACCTTGATAATCTGAGATATTTTCATCAGAGTATCCCCTGGCTTGAGGAGGTTTCAATCGGTCATGCACTAATCTCCGATGCACTATATCTGGGCCTTGAAAATACAATCCAGATGTACAAACGTCAACTAGCCTGATACAGGCATGATGAAACTGTTTTACAGGAAGGTTACAGATTCTATTTTATCATCATTAATACCATGCAGATTCATTAACCGTAATAGCACACGGGCTATTGCCAGAACGTCTTTCTCACAATAGCGGACAATGCGTTCAAGGTCGTTTTCGCCATAGTAAATTCCTGCAATCATACTTCCATCAATATCATCTTTCGGGGTGGGAATGCCAAGTATTGAGGTAAGCAGATCGAGCGAAGTATAATTCTTATAGTCTCCGAATTTCCACAGGTCCATTGTATCCAATAGTTTAATCTCCCACGGTTTCCTGCCTGCATTATCAAGGATTCCGGGGATGATAAGTCCGTTAATTATCATCCTGCGTGCGATATATGGGTAGTCAAATTCTTTACCGTTATGAGCACACAGAAGCGCCTCTCTGTTGGTTTTCGAGAACTTCGAAAGCATAGCAGAAAAGTCGGAGAGAAGTGTTTTTTCTTCATTCCCGTAAAAAGATTTCAATCTGAAACTGAAGGGATTCTTTTCTTTAATCAGCCCAACCGAAATACAAATAATCTTCCCGAATTCGGAATAGATACCTGCCCTTTCATAAACATCTCCGGATGTCTGATCGGGAGATCTGAACTGCTTTGATTTTTTATCCCATAAAATCTGCATTGCCGGATCGAGCAGGTCATAAGATGCTGCTGCAGGCACTGTTTCAATATCGAGGAACAAAACATTCTCCACTCTTACATTATCAAGCATAATTTTATGATTTACTTTTTAATAAATGCTTTTCAATTATCGAAATCAACACCTCTATCTCAATCGGGTTCCCTTTTTTTAGTTGCTTCAGATGATCAATCAGCAATCCGAATTCGACTGAATCGGGATGATCAAAATTAATTTTCGTTTTTCCTGAACCTGTACCACCTGCTATTCCTACTATCAGCATAAATTTATATTTTTGCAGTAATAATTATCAAAAATAGTAAAAAGTTGGGAGTGCCTGGAGTTTGGAGTACTTAAAGTTGAAGAGAAGTTTGGAGTGAACTAGGGTTGTAGCCCCTCTATGTAATCTGTTTAGAGGAGAAGGACCCCTCTGTCAGCTTGGCTGACATCTCCCCCAAGGGGGAGATAATACTCTGATATTTAATTGAATTACACCAGGATACAGAAGATTAAAACTCCAAGCACTTTAGGCACTTTAACATAATATAAAATGTCAGAACTATATCCGTTAAAGTTTGAACCTGTTTTAAAAGAGAAGGTCTGGGGAGGCAATGCCCTGGTAACCCGTTTTAATAAAAACCCCACCGGCTCGCTTCATATCGGGGAAAGTTGGGAGTTATCGGCTATTGCAGATAATCAGTCAATAATCAGCAACGGTTTCCTTGCCGGAAACAACATCGGGGA
>Ga0265292_1001267_pt1 | contig 23363 bp, 21 predicted proteins | sample Munlanlewell296A_FD_189080 | JGI IMG/M metagenome (GOLD analysis project Ga0265292, IMG submission 189080) | Leachate microbial communities from a municipal landfill in Southern Ontario, Canada - Leachate well 296A | ecosystem: Engineered > Solid waste > Landfill > Unclassified | place: Canada... | reverse complement strand
ATCCTTGGAAGCTGCTCGCCGGTCGCCATGGAAAGAACGCGGCGGCTTCCAAGCAGGGTGCGGGTATAGACGCGCGGTTTTCCATTCTCGGCGTGTCCGACGCTACCGACGATGGCCGCGTCTTTGCCATGGACATTCTGTCTCATGGTATCAACGAGTCTTTCTGCGTCCTGCGCGGCGACGATGGCCAGCAACTTGCCCTCGTTGGCCATCACTAACGGATCCAGCCCGGTGAGTTCGCAGGCCGCCCTGACTTCGGCCCGCATCGGTATCTTCTCCTCGTCGATCTCGATTGTGACGCCTGAAGCCGATGCGATCTCGTTCAGGGTTGTAGCCAGTCCACCTCGGGTGGGATCGCGCAGTGAGCGGATACGCGGAGAAGCATCCACCATCTCCCGCACGAGTTTGCCCAGCGGAGCACAGTCGCTCCTCAGGCTCGTTTCGAAGTTCATGCCTTCCCGCTGGCAGAGTATGGTCACACCGTGATCGCCTATCGATCCACTAACGATCACCGCGTCTCCCGGCCTTGCTCCGGAACCGGAGATATGGATGCCGGCCGGGATCAGGCCGACACCGCTCGTGGTGATGAATATACCGTCGGCTGCGCCTTTCTCAACGACCTTGGTGTCGCCGGCCACAATCTGGATGCCGGCTTCCCTGGCCGCTTCACTCATTGAATCGATGATCCTCTCGAGATCCGCTACGGAAAAACCCTCCTCAATAATGAAACCGGCTGTCAGATATAGCGCCGTAGCTCCAACCATCGCCAGGTCATTGACGGTTCCGGTGACAGAAAGCCGGCCGATATTGCCGCCGGGGAAGAAGAGAGGTGAGACAACATGACAATCGACGGTTATCGCCAGACGCCCCTGCAGCTCGACTATCGCCGCATCGTCCATGTGTGCGAGGATCGGATTATTCAGCCTGCTGGCGAAGACGGATTCGATGAGCTCCCGGGTCAACTTGCCACCGCTTCCATGTCCAAGCAGGATGCGATTGTTATCGACCGGACTCAAATCGTCGGTTGTTCAGATTTCATATTGATAGTAAGCGGCACATGTTCCTTCCGAAGACACCATGCATGGCCCGACTGGATGACCCGGATTGCACGCAGCTCCGAAGAGGGCGCAGTCAGTGGGAATCTTCACTCCCGTCAGGATGGCGCCGCAGATGCAACCCTTCGGTTCCCTCGAGTAACTTACATCGACATCAAAATTATTACGTGCGTCATGGCTGGAGAATTCCTGCTTTAAGGACAGGCCGCTTCCGGGTATAACGCCGAGTCCGCGCCATTCTGCGTCGCAGGGATCGAATACGCTTTCCATAAGCGCCCGCGCGGCCGGATTGCCGTCGGGCCGCACAACGCGGTTGTACTGGGTCTCCACAACCGAGCGTTCTCCAGTCAGCTGGTCTGTGATCATTATCAGTGATTGCAGGATATCAACCGGCTCAAAACCGGCGATGACGCAAGGCATGCCATGTTTTTCGGCAACCGGCAGATAGGCGTTGGGGCCGATGATCGCCGAAACGTGACCGGGGCAGAGAAAAGCGTCCACGGCAAGCTTTGGCGCGGCGCAGAGAGCTTCCAGTGCCGGCGGAACAACCTTGTGTACGGAAAGAACATGAAAATTGTTAAGGCCTGCTGCCCGGGCTTCGATCAGGGCCGCCGCGACCGTCGGCGCTGTCGTTTCGAAACCGATTCCGAAAAAAACCACGTCATTGTCGGGATTCTTCCTTGCCAGCTCGACGGCGTCCAGGGTCGAATAGACGATCTGCACCCGCGCGCCCTGGCCTCGGGCCTGCGCCAGACCCATGCGCGTACCTGGAACACGCAACATGTCACCGAACGTCGCCGCTATCACTCCCGGCAGCATCGATATCTCGATAAATCTGTCGATGTCAGCGTTCGATGTGACACATACCGGACAACCCGGTCCAGATATCAACATAAGCTCCTGCGGCAGGGCCTGCCGGATGCCCTGGCGCGAGATTGCCATGGTGTGGGTACCGCAGACCTCCATGATCCTGCGGGTCGGTCCTCCTTCCAGCCGCTTGGTCAGTTCGGCCAGAAGGCCGCGGACCTGGGGCCCGCTGCGGAAATCATCCAGGAAGGGAAGAGACATCGCTTAATCCTGCAGGTCGGAAAGGTTCTTGCTGTCGCTGTCTCCAAGCTGCTCGAATAGATGCAGCGTCTCCAGCGCTTCCTTCTCATCGATTTTGGAAATGGCGAATCCCGCGTGAATGAGTACGTAATCACCGAGGGAGGCGTCGGGAAGAAGGACAATGGAAGCCTGCCGCGTCAGGCCGCCGACTTCGACCGTCACGAGCTGGTTTTCAATTTCAATGATCTTTGCGGGCACCGCAAGACACATAGACTATTTGCTCCTTATGTTAAACAGGGCCAGCGCGGCCTGTCCGAGTGCGATGCCGCCATCATTGGGCGGTACATGACAATGGCTTAAAACTTCCATGCCGGCCAGCGAGAGACCTTCACTTGCCAGCCTCAACAACAGGCGGTTCTGAAAGACCCCGCCACTGAGCGCCACCTTGCCCAGACCATGTTTTTCGGCAATTGAAATACTGGTTTGTACTATAGCTTCTGACAGGCCCAGGTGAAAGCGAAAAGCTATCCGGGCCGGATCGGTTCCCCGCTCTATGTCATCTATAACCTCACTGACAACTTCGGCCGGAGACAATATCCAGGGCTCGACGTCACTGTTGAGCATGAAGCGGTAGGGCTCAAGATTGGGTGCGCCTTCAGGCGGGAAACCATTCAAAAGCAGATCGCAACGCCACGCAAGAGCCTCCAGCTCGATAGCGGCCTGGGCTTCATAGCTGACGTTGAAACGCCGCAGGACCAGCGCTCCGATGGCATCAAACAGGCGTCCGCAACTGGAAGTCATGGGGCAGTTCAGCCTGGCTTCCAGCTGACGTTGCAGCAGCCCGCGCTTGCGTTCGGGTATCTCCAGCACGTCTGCGGCAAAATCAAGTTTCCGGGGTGCATACTTCCAGGTGGCGGCCAGAGCCGTTCGCCAGGGTTCACGTACGGCCGCGTCACCGCCCAGCAGTGGCATCTGCTCAAGATGTGAAGCCCGCTTAAAGCCGGTTTCCAGCCCGCCGGTGAAGAATTCTCCGCCCCAGATTGAGCCGTCTTCTCCGAAGCCCATGCCGTCAAGGATGACTCCGACGACATCACCGGCAACATTGTTTTCTGCCAGGCAGGAGGCCAGATGCGCCTTGTGATGCTGCACTTTAAGAGGTGACGGTTGCCGCTCCAGGCAATAGGCCGTCGACAGATAATCCGGATGGCTGTCGCATACAAAAGTTTCCGGTTTGATATTAAACAGGTTCTCATAAAGGGATTCCGTGCGTTCGTAGTGCAGCAGTGTTTCGACGTTCTCCAGATCGCCCATGTGCTGTGACAAAAAGGCGTCGTTCCCACGGGTCAGGCAGAAAGTGTTCTTGAGCTCGGCTCCGGCGGCGAAGACCGACGATGTTCCCTTCGGGGCTGCCGTCATTTCACCGGTTTTGGTGAGGTCGGGCAGTTTCACCGGCAGGGGGGCATAGCCCCGTGCGCGGCGTAGCATGACCGGACGGCCGTTTTCTACCATCATGACACTGTCGTCGTAGGTCGATTTGATCCGCCGGTCATGCATGAGGAACAGGTCGGCGATCGTGGACAGCTTGGCCATGGCTTCGTAACTAGTTCTGCAGATAGGCTCTTCGGAGAGATTGCCGCTGGTCATCACCAGGGGCGTCTGCACCTCATCGAGCAGGAGAAAATGCATAGGGGTACAGGGAAGCATGACGCCCAGGTGATCGAGGCGTGGCGCAACGGCGTCCGCGATGTCACTATTGACGAGACGGCGCAGCAAAACGACCGGGCTCTGCACCGATTCCATAAGCTCTCGCTCCTCCGGACTGACATGACAACGGAGCGACGCCTCCGCCACCGAGACGGTCATAAGTGCGAATGGTTTGTGGGGCCGGCGCTTGCGCAGCCGCAGACGCTCCACGGCTTCTTCGCTGGTCGCCAGGCAGGCAAGCTGAAAACCACCGAGTCCCTTGAGCGCCAGTATCTTTCCCGCCCGCATAGCGGACGCCGCTGCTGAGATCGCGTCCTCAGCGGGAACCGTATTTCCATTCGAGTCAGTGAGCCAGAGCTGAGGACCGCATTCCGGGCAGGCGTTGGGTTCGGCATGAAAACGGCGGTCGGCGGGGTCTTCATACTCGGACTGGCATTCCGGACACATGACAAACCTGTTCATGGTCGTCGAGTGACGGTCGTACGGCAGTTCCTCGATGATCGTGAAACGTGGACCACAATTAGTACAATTGATAAATGGATACCGGTAACGCCTGTCCTCTGGATCCAGCAGTTCCGCCATGCAATCGTCGCAGCTGCAGCTATCCGGGCTCACGAGTTGATGACCTTCCAGTCCGGCGATCGAATCGCCGATCCTGAAACCTGAGCATCCCGAGGGTTCCATGTTGACTGTCTCGATATCGATTATGTGGGAAAGGGGGGGCGCGCCCATGCGGATCTCTTCGATAAGGGCATCGATTTCGGCAGCGGGGCCCTCGACATCTATCTCCACGCCCGAAGCGGTGTTGACCACGTGTCCATTCAGTTTTTTCGCCATCGCCACCTGGTATACGAAGGGCCTGAAGCCGACACCCTGGACGACACCTTTTACCAGGATTACGGTTCTTGCAAAGCGGGATATTCCGTCATGCAGATCGGGCATGTTTACTCCCGTGCCTGGCCATTGCCGGCCGCGTCAGGATGACAACCTGGTTTTGATTTCGGTTATGGCTGTTTCAATCCAGCCGCACCAGTCGTCGGTTCCGTAGCCGTCCTTGCAGGATAACTCGATAACGGCACCGTCCGGATTAAGCCCCTCGACCACCTGGTGAAAGCTGGCCATATCGAAATCACAATAAGGCAAAAGGTCTATCTTGTTCACCAGGATCGCGTCGACTTCCTTGAATATGGTGGGATACTTGTGAGGTTTGTCATGTCCCTCCGTTATGCTCGCGATCATCACGCGTCCGGTTTCTCCCAGATCGAATTCCGCTGGACACACGAGGTTTCCGACGTTCTCAACGATCACCAGGTCCAGCGAGTCCAGGTCCAGATGGTCGAGCGCCGAACTTATCATCGAAGCCGTCAGATGGCAGGAACCGCCGGTATTGATCTGCAGCGCCGGGATATTCATGGCTTCGATGGCCAGTGAATCTATCTCGGAAGCGATGTCCCCTTCGATCACGGCCATCGCGTACCTGTCCGAGAGGCTTTCGATAGCCTTCATGATTACGCTTGTCTTGCCCGCCCCCGGTGACGCCATCAGGTTGATCATGCATACGCCCTGATGTGACAGACGCTCACGATTCTCAGCGGCAGCCGTGTCATTACGGGCGAGTATGTTCTTTTTGACTTCGATTTTCATGCGGCTACCCTTCTCGAGATTTTCTCTTCAGCTCTTCTTTTCAGAGCGGTTGGATGTGCACGATCGATCATTCAACTTCGATGCTGTCTATATATAACTCCTTACCCCGTTTGAGTTCGAACAGCCGCGATCCGCATGCGGGGCATGAATAAAAGGCATTTCGCGGTCTGAAGCCGGATCCACAGGCGCAGCACTCTGCGTTGGCTTCCAGTTTTTCAAACACCAGACAGGCGCCTTCGGCCACGGTTCCACGGGATAGCTCTTCGAAATAGAACTCGATGGAACTCTCTGCGAAACTGGATAGTTCCCCGATCACCACTTTGACTTCATCGACGCGTCTCGCGCCCGCTTCTACCGCTTCGGTCTGGACGATCTCGAGAATGCTTTCAGTTATCGCGTATTCGTGCAAAAACCCAAATCCGTTTCAATCATGGGTGTGATCAAAAGGCTGCCCTTTCGAATGTCGTTTCAAACTCGCATCCCGTTTGCAAAATCGAAACAAATGCAACATATACGATGTTTTGGTCATCATCCGTATGCACCGAATACAGAAAAAGCCGACGCTCAATCAACGCCGGCTCCGTCGGTTCTTTTTTCCGGCCGACCTCACCGGAAAGACTGCAGGTATTCCCTTTTCCTTCCCAAGAGAAAGCAGTCTGTCTTTCCCGGGCAGGTTCGCAAAAGATATTATCAGCTGGCGCTTTTTTGTCAATAATGACAAGTTCGTAAAAAAGTTTTCACGTGCAGACCCGTAAAAAGCTCTTTATGAATGGAAGGACGCCGATGCTGTTTGGCGCATCAAAATTGTATCGGCGCCTTCCAAGTGTTAGATTCTGGTAAATTCGGGCTTTATCCGGGCCTGATTGCTGGTAAAATAGTACGGTTAATTCGAAGCCGCGGTTATATATTTGCATAATCATTGCGGCAAAATCATAAGCTTGGGGATATATGTTTGAGATCGGCACCACATTGCGAGATGCCCGTGTGCGCAGGGATATCTCCCTGCAGCAGGCGGAAGAGGATACCAAGATCAGGGTCAAATACATCCAGGCAATGGAGAACGAGGATTTCGATATTCTCCCGGCCGGGACGTATGTAAAAGGGTTTTTAAGAACATACGCCGATTACCTCGATCTCGATTACCAGCTTCTCATCGATGAGTTCAATGAGCGATTCGGCAGTGGCGACCATCGTGAGCATGTCATCCAGCCGCCAAAGACAGCCAATACGGAAGCTCCCCGAAAGCGTCCCGCCAACTATCTTATCGTCGCAATCCTCGCGGTGGCGATCATAGCTGTTCTGTCATACATGGGGTGGGGGAACAAGGGCACCGAGCCGGCCACGCTGACACCGACATCCACCGAATCCGAGACCACGGCGCAGACACAGACAGCTCCGGCCATAATTCCGGCGCCGGCGGCGACTGTCCAGACCCGTCCGAGTACGCTTGAAAGCGTTTCCATCAAGGCGACGAATTCCGTCTGGGTCGAGCTTGTCAAGGCAAGCGACAATACGCCTCTAATTGAACCGCATGTTTTTGAGGCGGGCGAAATCCAGAGTCTGAACAATACGGTGATCGGCTCAGAGACCCGCTTGAAACTGACGGTTGGTAACGCCGACCTTGAAATATCAATCAATGGGCAACTCCAGCCACCGCTGAATGAGGCACCGGCGGAATATGAAATCACTGTCGCCGGCCTCAGGAAACTGGGCGGATAATGACAGGCGGGGGCAGCAGGTGAGCAAAGTGCAACCAGCTGCTTCATCTGACGTCGAAGATCGGAGGCGGTGGCGGATACCGGTTAATCTCGCCAACGGCCTGACCATCTTCCGTATCCTGCTCATCCCCGTGTTCATGGTGTTCATGCTGGGGCTGGATATCATTCCATCCTGGCTCAGCGCTTCGATAGCCGTTGGCATATTTGTCATAGCGGCTCTCACCGACACACTTGACGGCTATTTCGCTCGATCACGCAATGCCGTGACGGTTCTGGGGCAGTTTCTCGATCCCCTGGCGGACAAGCTGCTCATATCCGCGGCTCTCATCTCGTTGCTTTCACTGGGACGTATCTCGGCATGGATAGCCATGGTGATCATCGCCCGGGAGTTCGCGGTTACGGGCTTAAGGCTGGTGGCCGCGGCCGAAAGAGTGGTTATCCCGGCCAGCCCACTGGGAAAGATTAAGACTGTCAGCCAGGTCATCGCGGTCATAGCTCTCATCCTGCCCCAGCGGGGATATATTCTGGACAGGCCCTTGAGCTGGTACCTGATCTATATCGCCGCGCTCCTGACCGTGATCTCGGGAATCGATTATTTTGTAAAAGCACGGGATTGGGTTAAGGCTCCGGAGTAGCCCGCAGCCCGATCAAGGCAACAGGTCAAAGGATTTTGGCATACAGGACAATATGCGAGCTGTCATAATCACAATCGGCACTGAACTCACTGATGGCCGGATAATCGATACCAACACCCGATACCTGGCCCGCGACCTGGAGCGGCACGGCGCGCGCGTCGCCCTCACGCTCTCGGTTCCGGATAATCCGGACGAAATCGTCAAAGCTCTTGATTTCGCACTCGGTCATGAACCCGGCCTGATTCTGGTATCTGGCGGTCTCGGGCCGACCCGTGACGATCTGACTTCCCCGGCTCTCGCGAGGGCTCTGGGCCTGGAATGCAAACTGGATCCACTGGCAGAGGCAATGGTTTTAAATGCGATTGGCTCAACCAGACCGGGACCCAACCAGATCAAACAGGCGATACTCCCCACCGGAAGTATTCCTGTTGCTCCCGCTGGGACAGCACCAGGATTTATCATAAGCGGGGGAGAGGCTCTCATCATCGTACTTCCAGGCGTCCCTTCGGAAATGAAATTGATGTGGGAGGATGTAAGCAGTTCCACTCCGGTGAAGTCGATCCTCGAGGCAACCAAAGCTCCCGCGCGTAAGACCCTTTGTTTCTATGGCGTCGGGGAACCCCGTGTCGGGGAAGCGGTCGAATCGGTCCTCGGTGAGTCTCAGTCAGGGCTGGAGGTCAGCATCTGCGCACGTTATGGAGAGGTCATACTCGAAATATCAGGCAGAGAAGAGGATCAGGAGCAGATCGACGATTCGATGAAAAAAATCGGCGACATATTCGCCGAATATGTTTACTCTGACGGAAAGACGATCGCGGAAGCCGTCGCCGGCAAGCTGGTCCATGGGAAAGAGACACTGGCCGTTGCCGAATCATGCACCGGTGGCATGCTGAGTGAAACCATTACCGGCTTAAGCGGAGCCTCCCGCTTCTTTCTTGGCGGCGTCATTGCATATGACAACTTCGTGAAGACGGCTATTCTCAAGGTAAAACAGGATACCCTCGATGAAGAGGGCGCTGTATCAGAAACAGTGGCCCGGCAGATGGCAAAAGGTGTCAGGGCCGCACTCGGGGCCGGATACGGTATCGGTATTACCGGAATTGCCGGGCCCGAGGGTGGAACTCCCCAAAAGCCGGTCGGCCTTGTGTATATCAGCATTTCTTCAAACACAGAAGGCGAGGTTAGGGCTTTTAATTTTCGAGGTGCCCGCGACGACGTTCGCAGTGCGTCCGTGACCGCAGCCCTGCACATGCTGAACCGGTTGCTGCCTTAGGAAGAAATCAGCGTCCGGATGAACAGAAACCGCAGACTGGCAGGTACTGCGTCTCAAGTGCTGAGCTTGCTTCTTTAGACTGCCCCATGGTCTCCGGAGTAATTCCCACACTCAGACTTGTCAGGTAAGATTTCTGCGCTTGATGCTGTATCAGGACATGTCCGAAATGTTTTCATTCTCACGCCTTGTGGTAGTTACTGATTAGCAAATCGCTGACCAGAATGGAAAGGTGGAGCCATGAAGATATCCATCATATATTACTCACTTTACGGTCATGTGCACCGCATGGCCCAGGCTGTGGCGGAGGGAGCAGGCGAGGTCGACGGCGCTGAGGTGGAAATGCGCCGGGTGCCGGAAACACTGCCCCGGGAAGTGCTGGAAAAAATGGGCGCACTGGAAGCGCAAAAGGCGATCTCCGATACGCCGGTATGCACTATCAGCGATATCGATGAACTCACAAAGGCCGACGCCATCATATTCGGGACACCGACCCGTTTCGGAAATATGTGCGGGCAGATGCGTCAGTTTCTTGACGCCACGGGGGGTATCTGGAGCGAAAGCGGACTGGTCGACAAGGTGGGCAGCGTATTCACCAGTACCGCTACCCAGCATGGAGGTCAGGAATCAACCATTCTTAACTTCCACACAACGTTACTGCATCACGGGATGATAATCGTCGGCCTGCCTTATTCCTTCGCGGGGCAAAAACGCATTGACGAGATCACGGGTTGTTCGCCTTATGGGGCCTCCACGATTGCCGGCGGAATGGGGGAACGGCTGCCCAGCGAAAACGAGCTTGAAGGCGCAAGGTTTCAGGGAAGGCACGTGGCCGAGATCACAGCCAGGCTGATGACATGAGCGTTTAGCAGCCGCCAACCATCGCTAACGTCCTCAGGGAAAACGGCATAAGGCCGAAAGAACCGTAAAGAGAGCGCACCTCCCGCATCCAATACTTTTAGGGTGATAAACAGGGCGAAAGGACCACGATGGATACTTCAGGGAATGATTCTGGCATTGCCTCGGGCCGAATTATGCCGCGCCTGTTTCTACTTCTGGTAGCAGTGGTATTAATGACTAACCTCGGAGCGCTCGTTGACAAGGTATTTCATCCTGAAATCGAGTACTTCGATGAAGAGCATCTGATGGTGGGATTTTTTACAGGTTTGATGACGATGATTCTGTTTGGAGGTCTGGCTTTTTACGCTCGCAGTCTGGAAAAAGCTCTGGCGAAGTATAAGAAGGCCAAGTTGGCCAGGCAGCAAAGTGATGATAAATACCGCCATCTTTTCGAAACCTCTAAAGACATAATATTTATTTCATCTCCATCAGGCAGGTTCCTGGATATCAATCCTGCCGGAGCAGAGTTACTGGGTTATTCCTCGGTAGACGAGCTGAAAAAAATCAACCTCGCTCAAGATTTATATTACTCACCGGTTGATCGCGAAAAATATAAAAAGCAGATCGAATCGCAAGGTTATCTAAAGGACTGCGAAATTATTATGCGCAAAAAGTCCGGTGAGAAAGTGATTGTTTCGGTTTCCGCGGAAGTAGTTCGTGACAAGGATGGGACAGTGACTTCTTATTGGGGGATGATGAGAGACATTACCAGGCAGAAGGATATGGAAAAGCAACTACTTCAAACGCAGAGGATGGAAAGCGTCGGCAACATGGCGGGTGGCATCGCGCACGATTTCAACAATAACCTGACGACAATTCGGGGCTATGAGGAAATGGCCATGGCCGAGGCCCCCGCGGGAAGTGTCTTACGGGACTATCTGGATGAAATACGTACCGCCGCCGATCAGGCTTCTGATTTGACGGGCCAGTTGCTCATGTTCAGCCAGTACCATCCCGTGGACATGATGCCGATGGATGTCAATAAACTGGTAGCGAACCTCGTAGGCAGGATCGACCAGATCGCAGGTGAGGGTGTCACGGTCTCCACCGACCTCATTGAGGGCATGTCGATAGTCAAAGGCAACGGCCAAAACATCGAGCAGACAATCATAAATATGGTAAAGAACGCAAAGACTGCAATGCCGGATGGTGGACATATCCTTGTGAAAACCGAAAATGTAAAAATCGATCATGCTAACGCAAGCGAGCATCCGGGCTCTTATCCGGGCGAGTTCTGCTGTGTTTCAGTAACCGACACCGGCATCGGCATGGATGATGAGACCAGGGAACGTATTTTTGAACCTTTTTTCACCACTTCTGTTGAAATCGGGCGTAGCGCAGGTCTGGGTCTGTCGGTTGCGTACGGCGTCGTCACGCAACATGATGGCTGGGTAGACGTAACCAGCTCACCGGGTGAAGGATCGACCTTCCAGTTGTTTTTCCCGATGTCGAGCGAAAAGGTGTTGCCGGAAACAGTATCTGTTGAAAGTGAAGATCTCAGGGGCCATGGAGAGAAGATCCTTCTTGTCGAGGACGATGAGGCTGTCAGAAAGCTCACTGAGAGAATGCTCGAGCAAAACGGATACGTTGTAATGGGTGCAGGTGACGCCAACACCGCTTTTGATGTCTTTGCAAGAGAGAAGGGAGAATTCGAGCTAATCTTCAGCGACGTGGCGCTCCCAGGTGAAAATGGTGTGAAACTGGTGGAGCATCTGCATTCATACAAACCTGGCCTGCCGGTATTGCTTGTTAGCGGCTATACGGATGTCATTGGCGACTGGAGGTTCGTGCAGGAAAAGGGCTACCGATTCCTGCAGAAGCCGTACGTGTTGCCAAATCTGCTCCAAACGCTGAGGGAGCTGCTCGAATCGCAGAATTAGATTTATGATTCATTTGGCATAATTGATATATACAACAGGGTGTAACAGGGCGGCTGGCAAAGCCGCCCTGTTTTTTGTGTATTAAATGTGGTGAAACTTTTTTCTTGACAGGTCGATGATCATGATATATCATACGAAAAATATTACGATTGATATGACAGATTATGCCAAGACGCAAAGCCAGAACATCAATAACAATTCCCGAAAATCTGCTTGCCGAGCTTGATATAAAGGCACGGGAGGCCGGACGTACCCGCAGCGACCTTGTCTGTGAGGCGGTATCCTCGTATTTTGCCAGTGAAGAGGAGCGCCTGCTGGCCGAGGGTTACATTGAAATGGCGGAAGAATCACATCGGACGCCGAAGGATTCTTGCAGTCGTTGGCCGGAATGGTAGATCCAGGTTCCGTGGACAACAAAAAAAATTCGCGCGGTATAGCGGGTGGCAGACTGGATCCTGGCAAGATCAGGAGGGGGGAAATATACTCGGCAAGATTGTTTGAATCAACCGGAGCCGCCCAGGAGTGTAGACGACCGGTTCTGATAATACAGAACAATGTAGGTAATGAGTTCGGTTCAACGATAATCGCAGCTTGTATTACTTCAAGTGTCAGCACACGTTCTTATCCGGTTAATGTCTCCGTTCCGGACAAGCTTCTTTCAAAAGAAGCAGTCGTGCGTCTGAACCAGATCCTGACTCTGGACAAAAAACAGCTCGGGGAAAAGATCGCAAACATGCCGCCTGAAGCGATGAAGCAGGTCGACGAAGCGCTGCGTGTAAGTATCGGGTTGCCTAAATATGAGTAGGGATTATCCAGCCAGGTCTTCCAGAAAGCAGGGTCGTGGCGAACGCTACGCCGAAGGCCGGGGCCGTTGCTCAGAAGGCCGCGGAGGCCAGCGGGAGCCTTCATTCCGACTGTTTTTTGCCGTCGACATTCCGGAAAATGCCGTCAATGGGCTTGTCTTGTGGCAGCGGGAATTCCTGACATCAGAACGGATGCTGAGGATAACGCCTGCGGGGCAGCTTCACATCACCCTTGTATTCCTCGGCCAGATGGGGGAGAAAGAGAGAGATATCGCCCTTGACCGGCTTGAAGCTATCAATGACCGGAGCGCCATTGAAGCGACCGCAACAGGTATCGTCGGGCTGCCGCACGGCAGGAGTCCACGGGTCATTGCTGCAGAGATCGATGAGCCTGCCTGCCGCCTCGAGACTATCCATAACGAGCTGGTGGCAGGGTTGGAGGAAAAGGCGCTCTACAAGAGGGAAAAGAGACCCTTTTCCCCTCACGTCACCATAGCCCGGGTCCGGGGCGGGGGTCATCTGGAGCTGTCTGAAATCCATCCCGGGCCGGTAAAATTTACAGCCGTCCGGATCACCCTGTATAATAGCATCCTGAAAGCAAACGGGGCCGAACACGTGGCCCTGAAATCGGTCCAACTGAACTGATTGGAGGCAGAAGTGGAGAAAGACAAGGCGTTGGAAGCAGCAGTGAGCCAGATCGAACGTCAGTTCGGCAAGGGATCCATCATGAGGATGGGGGATGATTGCGCGGGGGTTCAGGTAGGTGTTATTCCCACCGGTTCGTTGGCGCTGGACATCGCTCTGGGAGTCGGGGGAGTACCGCGAGGCCGGGTTATTGAAATATTCGGTCCGGAGGCCTCCGGAAAAACGACCATGGTTTATCACATAATCGCCCAGGCGCAGAAACGTGGCGGTATCTGCGCTTTCATCGACGCAGAGCACGCCATGGATCCAGCCTATGCCCGCAGGATCGGGGTCAACGTCGACGATCTGCTGGTATCCCAGCCAGATTACGGCGAGCAGGCGCTCGAGATTGCGGAGATGCTTATCCGGAGCGGCGCTCTCGACATCGTCGCCATCGACTCGGTGGCTGCCCTTACACCTAAAGCTGAGATTGAGGGTGAGATGGGCGACTCCCACATGGGCCTGCAGGCGCGTCTGATGTCACAGGCTCTTCGGAAACTTGCCGGCACCCTCAACAAAACAGGCACGGTCGCCATATTCACAAACCAGCTGCGGGAGAAGATCGGCGTCATGTTCGGTAATCCCGAAGTCACTCCCGGTGGCAAGGCGCTCAAGTTCTACGCCTCGGTACGGCTGGACCTGCGTCGCATAGAGACGCTCAAGGAAGGCACCCAGGCCATCGGCAACCGTGTACGCGCAAAAGTAGTCAAGAACAAGATGGCGCCGCCGTTCCGCCAGGCTGAATTCGACATTATGTATGGTGAGGGCATCTCACAGGAAGGGAATATTCTCGATTTGGGTGTTGCTCATGGAATTGTCGACAAAAGCGGGGCTTATTTCTCTTATGGCGATGAGCGTCTGGGACAGGGCCGCAATAACTCCAAGGCCTTCCTTAAGGAAAACCCTGACCTTTCGAAGACGATTCTGGCTGAGATTCTTCATGCCGCGGGTGTGACGATTGCGCAGAACATAGAAGAGATGACCATGGAAAGCGAAGAAAAAGCTGCAAAAGTATAGGTTTTTCCAAAATCGGTGCAAGATGTGCCGCGGAATCAGGACATGGCAACCAATACAGAGGTGCACTTAGGTGCGCCTCTGTTGTCTGTTGCGGGGCGGTATGCGGTCAAGCCGTCCCGCACCGCCGCCTTCATTGACATCCCTGTCTGTCGGGAGCTAGAATTACAGTGTTCTACTTATCTGCTCACACATCGATAGATCGATAGTTATTTCGATTTCATTGTTCTTCAAGGCATTGGCAATAAAAGTAACAGCCATCGGGCTTAGTGAAACAGAACCAGAGGTTCACTAAAAAAAATATCCCGGCGTCAGGTCGCTGGAAAAATCAGTGATACGGGACGTGCCTTGCAAGGGTGCCAATGTGCCGAGCAGATGCTCGGCTTTTTGCGTTTTTATGTGCAGAGAAAGTCAACGGATTGCGGGGTATTTGGCCGGTTTCCCGGTCATGGAACCGCTAAATGGAGATTGGAGCAGGTATGGAGAATATATTGTTCGCCGTTCTGGCGGCAGTCGTGTCAGCAGTTGTTTTTTTTATTATAGGTTTTTATGCTCGCAAGAAGATTGCGGAAGCGCAGATCAGTTCAGCGGAGAGCGAAGCAGACAAGATGCGTGCGGATGCGGTCAAGGAGATCGAGACCATGCGCCGCACCGCGCAGGTCGAAGCGCGTGAAGAAGTACAAAAGCTACGCGAGGTAGCGGAAGATGAGCTTAAGCTCAGGCGTGCGGAGGTTCTCAAGGGTGAGCAACGCCAGGATGACAAGGAAAAGAACCTTTCCGAGCGTGACAAGGATATCCAGCGCCGGGAACAGTCGCTGCAGGACCGTGAGGCAAGCAGCAAAAAGATCGCAGAAGAGCTGAGCCAGTCGCTGGAGGAACAGCGCCGTCAGCTCGAGCGTGTTTCAGAACTCACCAGCGCCCAGGCGAAGGAGCTGCTGCTCAAGCAGGTAGAAGAAGAGGCCAGGCACGATATGGCCAAAATGATCCGTAGCATTGAAGAGGAATCAAGGCGCGAGTCCGATCGCAGGGCGCGTAACATACTCTCACTCAGCATTCAGCGTACCGCGGCCAATCACGCGGCAGAGACTACCGTCTCGGTTGTACCACTGCCATCGGATGAAATGAAAGGGCGCATCATCGGCCGTGAGGGTCGTAACATCAGGGCCCTGGAGAACATTAGCGGCATTGACGTCATTATTGATGACACGCCCGAGGCCGTGGTCCTTAGCGGTTTTGACGGCGTCAAGCGGGAGATCGCCAGATTGACGCTGACCAAGCTCCTGTCGGATGGCCGGATTCATCCGGCGCGCATCGAGGACACGTACAAACAGGCTCAAGCCGAGGTGGAAAAAACCATCATGGAAGCCGGCGAGCAGGCGACACTGGATACCAATATCCACGGATTGCCTGAAAATCTGGTCAAATTGCTGGGAAGGCTCAAATACAGGACGAGTTACGGCCAGAACGTTCTTGCCCACTCACTGGAAGTGAGTCATCTCGCCGGAATTATGGCCGCTGAGCTTGGCGCGAACGTGAAGATGGTGCGCCGGGCGGGCCTCCTGCACGATATCGGCAAGGCGGTTGATCACACGATTGAGGGAACGCACGCCGCCATCGGCGCCAGTCTGGCAAAGAAGAACAAGGAAGCACCGGCGATCACTCATGCCATCGAAGCCCATCATTCTGACATCGAACCGCAGACAGTGGAAGCCGTGCTCGTGCAGGCAGCCGACGCTGTCAGTGCCGCCCGTCCGGGCGCCAGGCGAGACAGTCTGGAGAGCTATATCAAGAGGCTGGAGTCACTGGAGAGCATCGCTGTCAGCAAAAAGGGCGTTGAGAAGTGCTACGTGATGCAGGCCGGACGTGAGATCCGGGTTATGGTAAAGCCGACCGAGATCGACGACGACGATGCCTCGCTGCTTTCACGCGAGATCGCCAAGGAGATCGAGAAGCAGCTGGATTATCCCGGACAGATAAAAGTCACGGTTATCCGTGAAAGCCGCGCCACTGAGTACGCGAAGTAGGCGATTCTGATTTCACGATATCGGCGGAACGGGATGGGGAGATTCTGCCCCAGCGAGGATACGCGTTAAAAGGATCCCGCAAATTAGACGGACGCATCCGAGACGCCAGCCGGATATCGGGATGTGCACGGTGAGGGATCGGGCTGACTGAGATCGGAGCTCGTTGACGATTGTTCCAACGGCAGAGCGTACGCAATCGTCCTCTGTCCTGATACAGCCATGGGATCGTGCCAGAAGCTGTAATATACAGTAATCCAGATGCATTACCATCTCACCACATTCGGCTGTCAGATGAACGAGCACGACTCGGAGCGCATCCGTGGTGTGCTGGAAGAATGCGGCTGGCGGCAGTCCGGTGATCCTGAAGAGGCCGACCTTCTGGTGTTTAACACCTGCTCTGTTCGCGAGAGCGCCGACAGCCGGTTGCTGGGGCGTCTGGGGGAGGCCCGGCGGCTCAAGAAGGAGCGCCCTGAGCGGATAGTTGCGCTCGGCGGCTGCTTCGCGCAGAATCTTCAGACAAGACTTTTCAGTGACCTGCCATTCCTCGATATAGCCTTCGGCCCGCAAAACATCGGCGAGCTTCCCGCGCTTATCGATGCTGTCGCGGGTGGTTGTGGTCCAGCCTGGTCTTTTGATGACAATCCCTTGCCCAGCGCCTCGCTGCCCTCGCGCAGATTGAACCAAGGCCGCGCCTGGGTGCAGGTCATGACCGGCTGCACCAACTTCTGCAGTTACTGTATAGTCCCGATGGTGAGGGGTCCTGAACGAAGCCGGCCGTCATCACAAATAGTAGACGAGGTAAAGAGCCTTATTGATGACGGCGTGGTAGAAATAACACTACTCGGTCAGAATGTAAACGCATATGGTCTCGATCTGAATACGGCTTCTACCGTCAGTGAGAATTTTACGGGACTGCTGTCGTTGCTCAATGACATCACTGACCTCCAGCGCATACGTTTCACAACATCTCACCCCGGGGACCTGGGTGACGATCTTATCGCCGCCATGCGCCATCTTCCCAAGGTCTGCAAACATCTCCATCTGCCGGCCCAATCGGGCTCCAACCGTATTCTCACCCGCATGAAACGCGGTTACACGCGGGAGCACTATCTGGAGCTCGTCGAAAACCTGTACGCGGAGGTGCCGGGCGTCGCCCTGACAACTGACATAATCATTGGTTTTCCCGGCGAGAAGGAAGACGATTTTCACATGACGATGAAGCTTGCGGGAAAGTGTCGCTTCGACGGTGCCTTCACTTTTCTTTTTTCATCGAGACCGGGAACCGAAGCGGCCGATCTTCCCGGGCGTGTTCCCGAGAACACGGTGAAACGCAGGATGAGGGAACTTCTGGGACTTGTGCAGGGCATCGCCGCCGAAAAGAATGAAGCTTTGATCGGCAGCAGGCTGGACATCATGATCGAGGGATACAGCAGACATGGCGACGGCCTCTTGCGCGGACGCACTTCAAGTAACAAGATCGTGAATTTCAGGCCTCTTGCGCAAGACGGAAGTTGTGAACCGGCCGGGGCGGTTGTTTCTGTCGAGATAGCGTCGGCTACTTCCACAACGCTGATAGGAGAGCAGGTAAACGCAGATGGGCAGCGGAATCCGCATTGACCGGGTCGCTTAAGTGAATCTGCATCGGGTTATCCGCCGTTAATCGATTGACAATTGCTTTTTTGGGGAACCATTAATAAAAACGCAAGTCGGACTCAGGAGGCGGCAGACATGGATCCGTTGATGTCACCTGTACGGAATGCGGCAGTTGCCGGTCAGTTCTATCCCGGCAAACGCGATGAACTGGAGAGGACGATCAAGAAGATGATCGGTCCCGGGCCGGCGCGGAGCGCGCTGGGTGTGATTGTTCCCCACGCGGGTTACATTTATTCCGGGTCCGTTGCCGGAGACGTTTACGGCGCAGTCGAACTTCCCGATACATTCATAATCCTGGGGCCCAATCATACCGGCCTCGGTCCGGCGGCGTCGATAATGACCTCGGGCATCTGGAATTTGCCCGCGGGAGAGTCATATATAGATAGCGATCTGGCGCAGTCAATTCTTAAAAACAGCAAAACGCTGACCGCGGATGAGTCAGCACATGTCTTCGAACACTCAATCGAGGTGCAGATACCTTTTCTGCAATACATGGTCGGCAATGTGAATTTCGTACCCATAGTCCTGATGCTCACAAGCGCTGATTCCTGCCGTGATGTCGGCGAGGCGATCGCGGCGGCTCTTAAGGACCGGAAGGGAAAAACGCTGATCGTGGCCAGTTCGGACATGACCCATTACGAAAGCCAGGCGATAGCTCAGGAGAAGGACAACCTCGCCCTTGACAGGGTGCTGGATCTTGACCCCGATGGCTTGATCGACACGGTTCACCAGAACCAGATTTCCATGTGCGGCGCAGCTCCGGCCGCGGCCATGCTGTACGCCACCCTGAAGCTCGGCGCCAGCGAAGCCAGGTTGCTTACGTACCAGACATCGGGAGATGTAACTGGTGACTACTCGCAGGTAGTTGGCTACGCGGGTGTAATAGTAACTTAACATTCTTTTTTTAGACATTATTAATTTCCAGAGGATGGGATCATGACAATCACACCCAGCACAAATCCTGCATTATTCGCCAGAGAGGTCGTGAGCGCTGCGCTAAAGTTCAGCCATCTGCCGGATCCCCCCGACGGGGAATTCTACAGGCAGCGCGCCGCATGTTTCATAAGCATAAAGAAGCAGGGCGAACTGAGAGGATGCATCGGCACGCTTGAGCCCGCGGAGCCGGCCCTGGGCCAGGAGATTACGCGGAATGCCCAATCCGCGGCCTTTGGAGACCCGCGTTTTAACGCGGTGATCGAGGAAGAGCTCGACGACCTTGAATTCAGCGTGGATGTACTGAGCGTTCCCGAGCCGGTCCAGACGCCCGACCAGCTGGACTGCAAGCTGTATGGCGTAATCGTCAGTTGTGATTATCGCAGAGGTGTCCTGTTGCCCGATCTCGAAGGCGTTGACAGTACCGATGATCAGATAGGTATCGCCTGTCAGAAAGCCGGGATCAACTCGGAAGACGAGTTCGCCTTGCAGCGCTTCAAGGTATCACGCTTCGATGAGGGCTGGCAGCCGGAAAGCGGTTAGCCGGTCCGGACAAGTGTTTTGATCCTGCAGAGACGTTGCATCCGGCGTCTCTGCTTATTTTTATGGTTTAATCTTTCAGGTGGGATTCACTTCAACGACCGGCAAATATCATGGACAGCGTGTTTCAGAACAGGATTTTCATCGTCGCCATCTTCGGTCCGACTGCGGTCGGTAAAAGCCGCATCACCGTAGATGTGGCGCAGGCTCTGGATGGGGAAATAGTGTCGGCTGATTCCATGCAGCTGTACGCGGGTCTGCCAGTCCTCACGGACCAGCCGGACGCGGAGTTGCTCGAAGCTGTTCCCCATCACCTGGTGGGAATAATCCCGCTCGACAGGGAATACAGCGCCGGGCGTTACGCGCAAGAGGCTGCTGAGATTATCCGTGATATCGACAGAAGGAAGAAGCTGCCTCTGGTTGTTGGAGGAACCGGATTATATATTCGCGCCCTCCTCGGTGGTTTCAGTTTCGCGGGCACGGGTGACAAGGAAGCGCGTCGTAAATGGGAAGAGCTTGTTGAAGAGCAGGGCACCGCGGCGGCCCTGGCACAACTGAACATGCTTGATCCGGAAGCGGCGTACGCGATCGACAGCAGAAATCACCGGCGTCTGGTGCGGGCCCTGGAAGCAACTGAGGGAAAAGGACCTCAAGAGACTTTTGAACGCGACAGGCTCTGGTCTTCTGATTCCCCTTACAGGGTTCTATCCATCGGTCTCGTTGAATCGCGCGATGAACTGTATAGAAGAATCGATGAGCGCGTCGACAGTATGCTGGCAGGCGGGGTTATCGATGAAGTGAAAAAGGTACGCCGGATGATGGTCTCGAGGACCGTCTCACAGGCAATAGGTTTTAAGGACATATGTGAATATCTGGCCGGACAGGCAAGTCTTGAGGAGACCGCCGCCGCGATCAAACAGAAGAGCAGACGCTATGCCAAACGGCAGCTGACCTGGATGCGAAAGATGCCCGATATTGTTAGAATCGACCTTGCCGGGTGCTCAGCGTCCGAGGCCGCCGAAGAGATTATCGAACTTATCGGGTCCCATCGGCAAAATCCACCTACTGACGGGTTTTAACTTTTCATGAAATCTCAAACAGAATTTTCAAAGTGGCAGGGTCTGGGCAACGACTATGTGATTTTTGCGGTATCCGGTCTTGATTTTGATATGACTCCCGCGCGGGCGTCTTTGATATGCGACCGTCATTTTGGTATCGGCTCCGACGGCATCCTGCTCTGGAGCGGCACCGATGGGGCGGGGTTCCGTCTGGACATCTACAATCCTGACGGCAGCAAGGCGGAGATGTGCGGAAACGGCATTCGCATGCTGGCTCGTTATCTTGACAAGCGCGGCTACGTAAGGGATTCGGTCATTTCAGTTGATACGGACGCGGGCATCATCGCGCCCGTTCTTTTGTCCGATGGACAGGTCAGGGTCGACATGGGTAGAGCCCGGCTGGGCGGCAGGGGAATCGTCGGTTTTGAAGGCGTCGATGCAGAGAGCGAGGCGATAGGACAGAAGCTGACAGTCATGGGTGAGGAATTTGAGTTTACTTTTGTTGATATGGGAAATCCACACTGTGTTATCGAGACCGGCGACCTGGAAGATCTAAGCCTCTGGATGATCGGTCCGGCCATTGAGCGTCACGAGCTGTTTCCCAACCGCACCAATGTCGAATTCATGAAAGTCACTGGTTCCTCGGAGGTTGAGATGAGGGTCTGGGAGCGCGGTGTGGGGGAGACCAACGCCTGTGGCACGGGAGCATGCGCCGTTGCCGTAGCCGCCTTGCGCACTCGCGGTGTCAAGAGCCCGATAACAGTAAACCTTCCCGGCGGAAGCCTGTTGATCGAGGTTGATCTTGAATTGAACGTGATCATGACCGGGCCGGCCGAAGAGGTTTATTCCGGCACAATCTCTGATGAATTTATCAAACAAATCAAGGAGCTCTAGAAGATGAGGTTCTCGCGGCGCATGGACGGCCTGCCACCATACCTGTTTGCTGAAATCGAGAGGAAGGTCTCAGAAAAAAGAAAGCAGGGAGTCGATGTCATAAGTCTGGGCATCGGTGATCCCGACACGCCCACACCTGCGCATATAGTTGAAGAGATGCAGCGTCAGGTTGCCGACCCCGCCAATCACCAGTATCCCAACAACAAGGGTCTGGACGAATTTCGCGAGGCCGTGGCCACCTTCTACAAGAAACGCTTTGATGTCGACCTGGACCCGGAGACCGAAGTTCTCCCGTTGCTGGGCGCCAAGGAGGGGATAGCCCACATCTGTTTCAATTTTCTCGATGAGGGTGACATTTGCCTGGCCTCGGATCCCGGCTATCCCGTATATTCCGGCGGTCCCATTCTGGCCGGAGGGACGCCTGTTTCCCTGCCGCTCAAGCCGGAGCTGAATTTCCAGCCGGACCTGGACGCGATCGACGCATCGACGCTGGAGCGCACCAGGATGCTCTTTGTAAATTATCCGAACAATCCCACCGGCGCTGTTATCGAGGATGATTTCTTTACGCGTCTCGCTGATTTCGGCCGCAAACACGACATCGCCATTATCCATGACAACGCGTATTCGGAGATTACATTCGACGGGTATGTCGCCCCAAGCTTCCTTCAGACCCCCGGGGCCAAAGATGTGGGTATCGAGTTCTATTCTCTTTCCAAGACCTATAACATGACCGGCTGGAGGGTGGGCGCCGCCGTCGGCAACGCCACCATCATAGAGGCTCTCTGGCGGCTCAAGACGAACATGGACTCCGGCATGTTCCAGGCGCTGCAGCGTACATCCGTCACGGCGATGACGGGGCCGCAGCAATGCGTCAGTGACATGTGCGCGCTTTATCAGCGCCGGCGCGACCTGGTCGTGGGCACGCTGAAAGAAATAGGAATCGATGTCACTCCGCCGAAGGGAACGATCTATATCTGGATCCCCGTGCCCGAAGGATATACATCCGCTTCATTCGCCGAGATGGTTCTGGAGAAATGTGCGGTCGTAGTACCTCCAGGCTCGGGTTACGGTCCCAGTGGTGAGGGTTTTGTGCGCATTTCACTGACCGCGCCGGACGAGCGGATCACGGAAGCTCTGGACCGGATAAAGGACAACCTTTGATTATCGCGGAGATCTCCCGCGACTGATCGTACGCTCAAGGAAAACCTTTGACTGTCACCCTGAGCGAAGCGAAGGCTCTTTCTGATAAAAAGCGTTGAAAAAGCTTATCTGATAGCCGTCCTTTCGGGCCCTTCCCGCATTGAGGACGGTTACGAGCCGCTTGCGGAGCTGCGTGAATTACTTACAACGGCCGGCGCCGAATATACGGGCCAGATGATACAGCGCCTGGACCATCCCGTGGCACATACATACCTCGGCAAGGGAAAACTTACCGAGCTCAAGCAGGAAATCAGCCGACTTAAACCTGACTTTGTGGTGGCTGAAGATGAGCTGACGCCCACGCAGCAGCGAAACATGGAAGACCGGCTGGGTGTTCGCGTCATAGACCGCACGGCGCTGATTCTGGACATCTTCGCGCAGCATGCCCATTCAGCAGAAGGCAAGCTCCAGGTCGAGCTGGCCCAGCTGGAATTCAACCTGACCCGTATGCGGGGCAAGGGGATCGAGCTTTCACGTCTCGGCGGAGGCATCGGCACCCGTGGCCCCGGTGAAACGAAGCTGGAGGTTGACCAGAGGGTTGCCCGCAATCGCATATCGAGCCTCAAGCGGCGCCTTAAAGATGTATCTTCGTCACGCGAAGTAATGCGTCGCTCGCGCCTTGCGTCGCGCCTGCCCCTGGTGGCGCTGGCGGGCTACACGAACACTGGCAAGTCAACTCTGCTGAACTCGCTCACGAAAGGGGGAGT
>Ga0265292_1001266_pt1 | contig 23390 bp, 15 predicted proteins | sample Munlanlewell296A_FD_189080 | JGI IMG/M metagenome (GOLD analysis project Ga0265292, IMG submission 189080) | Leachate microbial communities from a municipal landfill in Southern Ontario, Canada - Leachate well 296A | ecosystem: Engineered > Solid waste > Landfill > Unclassified | place: Canada... | reverse complement strand
TCTGATCGCAGCTTGAGCCGGCGAGTTTGCACTGATTGATTGACGAATCATAAACACAGCCGCTCCAGCAACCCGGCAAGGTATTGCAATAAGTATCGCCGCAACTGCCGGTCACGGCGTTGGTTGACGATTGGCACTGGCCGGGCGAATTCGGACAGGCGCCGGCCGCCGAGCAGGCGGCGGCGCCGGAATAGCCGGCGCAGGTGGCCGGCGTGGTGGTGGAAACGGCGGTAGTAAAAGTCCAGGCAAAAGTGCAGGCGGCTAAAGTACCCTCGCCGCAAGAGCCGGCGGTACGGCAAATACCGTCAAAAGTGCCGCCGCCGCAACACTCTTCCCCGCTCTCGCAGTCGCTTACCGCCGCGCACTTGCCAACAGTAAAATTCAGGCTGTTGCTGATATTACCGCCGCTGTCTACCACCCTGTAAGGCCCGGTTTCGGCGCCGGCCGGTACCGCGCTCATTACCAATTGGTTCGCCCAGCCGGAAACGAGGCCCGGCTGGTTATTATAAAATCTGGCGGTGCCGGCAGACCCGCCGAAATGATCGCCATTCGCCTCCACCGTCTGCCCGACCGGACCATTATGCGGCACCAGGGCGCACAAGCCCGGCCCAGGCGAGCCGGTCGTTACAGAAAAATCAACTAAATTGCTTTGGCGAAGCAGCTTGTTGGTAACCGAAACCTGCCAAACGGCCAACGATACGCCGGTCGGCACCTTTACTATAATATAGCGGTCGCGCCACCAACTATTCTGACAGGCGGCCGGAAAATCAATATCGGCGTCAATCGCGGCGCCGCCATTCTCAAACACCACCCGGCTCGCGCCTGCCTGATAATCTTTAAAATTGCGACCGTAAATCGTTACATATTGGCCGATTGGGCCCTCGGCCGGGTCAAGATAATCAATTAGCGGATCGTTGTTCGGGTCAGACGCTATAGTAAAATTTAAAACATTTGAACTCTCGCCAGCGGCGCTTACAAAAACAGTATTCCCGCCCGCGCGGATGTTTGGAATAGCGGCGGTCGCGGATAAAGCAGATAAAAAATTTACGTTGTCGGCGCTGGTGGAGGCGGCTGGACTGCCAAAAAGCACGTCGCGTCCGGCGCCGTTAAAATTATTTCCTTGCAAAGTAAAGCTCGCGCTGAAGGCGCCGGCGGCAGGATTGGCTAAACAGAGCCCGGGCCGGACCGTAGAATTGATTATAAAATCATCGACTGCCGGTCCGCGCGCGTCATCGGTTTCGTCCTGCTGTCCGTCCGCGCGCGCCACCCGCACCGCGCTTAACGGGGCGGCGCCGGCCGGCACCACTACGATAATTTGCGTTTCAGACCAATTATTCGTACAAGCCGGATTGACTGTGTTCGGAAATTGCGCCGGCACGGTGGTAGATCCGGTCGTATCAGAAAAATAAACCGCGCCGGTGGTAGTACCGAAGTAGCGGCCGCCGATAGTGATGAAATTGCCAACCGCGCCATCTAGGGGGCTTAGCCATTGAATCACCGGCGCGCCTTCGCAGGTACAACTACCCGTATCGCACTCAAGATAAGCCGAACACATAGTAGGATTGGGTTCGCAGGCGGCGGTGGAAATGTCGGCATCGCAAGGATCCCCCACCACGCCTGTTGGCTGACAGAAACAGCTTGAAGTATTGCAAAATTGGCCGGTGGGACATATGGTGCTGTCTGGATCGCAGGCCGCTGTCAGCGGATTGCTATCGCAAGAAATCGGCGCCGGACCAGGACCCGGACCCGAACCGGGTATGATGCCGGGAGGAATTGAGCCTGTACTTGGAGCGTCGGTAGCGGAAAGCAAACTGCTTAAAATAAAGGTAACGATGCCCCAGGCCGAAAGAATAATCAATAGACCGATGCCGGCACTGATCAACAATTTTTTCGCCTTCTCCACCCTGCTCGCGTCCCCGCCCGAGGTCAGCCAGAGCCAGCCGCCATAGAGCACCAGGCCGATGGCGATGATACCCAAAAACCCGAGCGCCACCCGGATAATCTTGGCAACCGTCACCCGAGGATCCTGCGCACCCAAACCAAGCGCATTTTGAATCACCGTTTGTTGACCGCTGCCGCCGAAAGGCTGAACCTGGGCCAAAGCGAAATGAGCCAAGCTGAAAAACAGCAACCAAACGCTAATAGTAATAAAAACTATTTTTACTGTCTTTGATGTTTTGATGCCTTTAAAAATCATTTAGGTTTTAGGTTTTAGGTTTTAGGTTTTAGGTTTTTAAGAAGAGCCGTTATGCCCCTCCTCTAAAACCTAGCACCTATAACCTAGAACCTAGTATTTACGGGCAACTCACCGTCCCCCAGTTAGTATTTGAAATAGCCGAGCCATCGCAACAGGAAGGATTGATCGTTCGATCAACCGGACAGGAAAGGCCGCCGCAGGGTTTGTAGCAATTTTGGTAAATATCCTTGATGCCTGATTTAAATTGCGGGCTGTAATTGGTCGTATCCGTAAACGCATCGTGGTTTATTATCGCAGTCGTACCGCCGCTGGCGTTAATCTTGGTCAGCCAATATGCGGTCGCATTAATCAAGGTAATGTTCATACTGTCCAGGCTCGTGGACATCAAAAAACGGTTGAATGATGCCTCGACCGGATCATTGGGAAGGACGCCGGTCTGACCGATACTCGGACTGATTGCAGTAATCACCGGCGCTTCAAGCTCAATCTTATCGTTGGTATTAAACTGCCAGGCATAGTCGTCGGTCGGTGAAAATTCCGAGCTGCCGTTGGCGTTGCCATCCAAAGAATTATCCGCCATATCAACCACGCCGTCGTAGGGAAACGGCACCGGATCGCTGCCGGCGCGTATATATGGTTCAAGCAAACTATTTGCCGGCAAACAATAAATCGTCTCGCCGCAAGAATTCACACCGCAGGGATCATCAGTAATAAATTCCACGGTGCGATACTGATTGGAAATATAAAAAGTGCCGTTCACCGGAGTGCCGGAAGCATTGACAACAATATTGGTAAAGCCGGGGAAAACACCGCTCGCCGAAATCGGATCCACCGCCTCGCTGAAGTTTATCTGCACCGCCACATTGCGCGGTTCAGTTGAGCCGGCGATTGGAATTACGCTCTCCACTTGCGGAGGCGTCAGATCAACCACGGTGCTGACTTCAAAATTCCAGCTGTAGCCGAGACCGCTGCCTAAACTGCCGAAAGCCGCTTTGCCGTTGGCTTTTCTGATATTTTTACCCAAACCAACGCTATACCAAATATTTTCCGATGGGCTTCCGAGCAGCGCCAGCGGTTTGAAGACGAAAGTTTTTGAGCCGGAGGCAACCATGGCGCGCACCTCGGTTATCTTCGGTCCGGCTTCGCCGTCCGCTGTTTTGAACAGCCAGACATTGGCCGCATTTATCCGGTCGCAGGTCGCCGGATCGGCCGGATTGGTGCAGTCGCCAAGAATTGTGGTGCCGTTGGTATCGCTGATTAAATCGTCTGCTCTGACCGCTTCTTTGAAAGTTACGGCAATCTTGGTGTTGCGCGGAATATTGGTCGCATTTCGCGTCGGATAATGAGATTCAATGATGCCATTCCCCAGGGCGGTCAAGCCGCCACCGGCGCCGCCCGGCGCACCGCCTCCAAGCCCGCCTCCTCCACTTGCGCCAAGCAAGGCATTAATAATAAAGGTGGCGATGCCGAAAGAAGCAAGTATTATGGCTAGGCCGATAACCGCGTTTTTCAAGACCTTCTTGGCATCCTCAATCTTCTGTTCATTGCCCTCGGAGGTCATCCAAAGAAAACCGCCATAAAGAATCAGGCTGACCGCTAAGATTCCCAGAAAACCAAGCGCGACGCGAATTATTTTAGCGATAGTAACGCGCGGATCCTGTTGACCGAGGCCAAGTGCGTCGCGGATTACCGATTTTTGGCCGCCGAATGGATCAACCTGGGCCAAGGCCGGAGCGGCAAATAAAAAAATAGCCACGCAAAAAATGGCTAAACAAAAAAATAATAGCTTCCTTGATCGTTTCATTTTTTGCATGGGAAAATGAAGAAGGTTTTAGGTTCTAGGTTTTAGGTTCTAGGTTTTAGGGACAAAGCCTTATTGATTGTTTGCCTAAAACCTAATACCTAAAACCTAAAAACTAATTTTGACTAATCCACAACTAGATAGTATTATTATAACATAAAAATCAAAAAAAACACAAAGCCTAGCATCTAAACTTATATGACCATCAAGCAAATCATCAATAAGGTCAAGGAAAATGAGCCGCGAGCCGACACCGAGCTGTTGGAGCTGGCATTTGAGTTTGCCCGCAAAGCCCACCAAGGCCAGAAACGCCGATCGGGCGAAGATTATCTGCAGCATTCACTTAATACCGCTTTCACTTTGGCGCAAATCAAGGGTGACCTGAATATGATTATTGCAGGGCTATTGCATGATGTGCCGGAAGACACCGAGGTTACCTTAGATGAGATTAAAAAAAATTTTGGCGAGGATGTGGCGATGCTGGTTGAGGGCATCACCAAACTTTCTAAAATCAAATACCGCGGCGTGGAGCGTTATGCTGAAAGCTTGCGCAAGATGTTTATGTCAATGGCCAAAGACCTGCGCGTGATCTTGATCAAGTTCGCCGACCGACTGCATAACCTGAAAACCCTGGACGTACTCACTCCGGAAAAACAAAAAAGAATCGCCCAAGAAACTTTGGAAATTTACGCGCCGGTCGCCGGACTTTTGGGCATCTGGCGGCTGAAGTGGCAGATGGAAGACCTCTGTTTCAAATATCTGTATCCGGAGGAGTTCAAAAAACTGGAATATAAATATGAGGTGGAGCAGAAAGCGGAGCGTAACCAATATATTCAGAAGATAAAAAATATTTTGGATCAGAAGCTGGATGAAGCAGGCGTTGAACACGAAATTACCGGACGCTTCAAGCATCTTTATTCTATCTGGCAGAAAATGCAAAAAAAGGATCGCCGCTTTGATGAAATCCAGGATGTTTTTGCCCTACGCATCATCGTTAATTCAATTGAGGATTGCTACAAAACCCTCGGCATCATCCACACGCTCTGGAAACCGAAAACCAACCGTTTCAAGGATTACATCGGCGTGCCGAAGCCGAACGGCTACCGCAGCCTGCACACCACGGTTTTCGGCATTGACGGCAGACCGACCGAGTTCCAGATCAGGACGCCTGAAATGAATGAGGAAGCGCTCTACGGCGTGGCGGCGCATATTTATTACAAAATGAAGGCCACCGACAAAGAGACCAGCCGCCAGCCGCGCTGGATCAAGGAAATTTTGGAACTGCAACGGAATTTGGCGGACACCTCGGACTTCATCAAGCAAGTAAAATTGGAAGTTTTTCGCAATCGGATTTTCGTTTTTACCCCGAAGGGTGATGTCTATGATCTGCCGGAAGGCTCAACGCCGGTGGATTTCGCCTATGCCGTGCACACCGACATCGGCAACCAATGCAGCGGCGCGCTGGTCAACGACCGGATCGCCCCCCTTGATAATGAATTAAAAAGCGGCGATCTATGCGAAATTATTATCGAAAAAGGGCGCAAGGCGCCGAACCGCGACTGGCTGAAATTTGTCAAAACCAGCCGCGCGCGCGATAAAATCAAGTCGCTCACCAAGCGCTCGCCCTTGGAGCAGATCAAACGTTTCATTCCGGGAATCAAGAATTAGGTTTTAGGTTTTAGGTTTTAGGTTTAAAAAACGCCTCGATTACATCGAGGCGTTTTTTAAAAGACAACTATAACTCAATCGGCTGTTTTGAAACCTAATACCTAAAACCTAAAACCTTCTTGACCGCCTCCCCCACCCGTTTGCCATCGGCTTTGCCCTTTAGCCGCGTCATCGCCTGTCCCATTGTTTTTCCAAAGTCGGTTGCACCGATGGCTACAATTTCTTTCACCACCGCTTCAATTTCTTGATCGCTCGCCTGCTCCGGCAGATATTTATTAAGCAAATCGATTTCCGCCTGTTCTTTAGCGGCCAGTTCCGGCCGCTTGCCGGCAGTATAAGCCTCCACTGAATCCTGGCGCTTCTTGATCTCTGAAGCGATCACTTCCGTTGTCTGCTCGTCAGATAGCACCACTTCCACACCCTGCCTCAAAGCAATTATTTTATTCTTCAGGGCGGCACTAAGCATGCGCAACGTTGACAGCACTACTTCATTTTTATCACGCATCGCCTGCTTAAGATCAGCGCTGATTTGTTCCTGCAGATTATTCATATTGATTTCCTAAAACCTAAAACCTAACACCTAAAACCTGATGCTTACCACCGTTTTCTGGTCTCTTCTTTCAGCTTGCCGATTTTCTTCAGATATTCAGCTTTGCTTCTTAACTTTCTCGCTACGAGCGCGCTTTCTTTCTGTCGGTTGCGGCTTTTTTTCGCCTCGCGATGTTTCAATTTCCGTGCTTTAAGCAGGTTGCCGGACTGCTGCAACCGCTTATTAAAACGGCGTAGAAAGCTCTCAAAGCTTTCGTCTTTTTTTCTTTTGGACTCTACCACAATTCCACCTCGCTTTCTTTGATCCTACGAATTACAAATCAGTTACGAATCTACGAATAAACTTCAACTAATACACCAATGTTTAATAAGGCAAAAGCAAGTAAAAATCGTATTCGTATATTCGTGGCCCTATTCGTAATTCGTAGGGCTTTTCGTAATTCGTAGGTTATTTAATATTTAATCTCTTCTCTAATTCTACCTTGATTTTAGTAAAATCCACGACTTCTTGCACGCCAGATTCCATATCGCGAATTAACGCCGTGCCGTCCTGCAGCTCCTTTTGTCCCAAAATCAAAGTGAATTTTACATTCAATTTATTGGCTTCTTCCAGCTGCCCCTTCAAACTTTCTTTAGTAAAAGCCTGCGCCACTTTAAAGCCATGCCGGCGCAATTCCTCAAATAATTTGATTGCTCTGCGGCGCGGCGCCTCGCCGAGCTGGGCGAGGAATACTTCGGGCGCGTCTTCTTCTTTCAGGGGGATGTTTTTTTCTTTGATTTTGCCGATTGCGCGCTCAATGCCAATGCCGAAACCGCAGGCCGGCGTCGGACGGCCACCCATAAACTCCACCAAATTATCATAGCGCCCGCCGCCGCCGAGCGAACTTTGGCGGCCCTCATTGTCGCCCAGAGGCGATATTTCAAATACCGTACGCGTATAATAATCCAGGCCGCGCACCAGATGCGGTGACAAGTTGTAATTCACGCCGGCCTCATCCAGATACTCAACCACCTTGAAAAAGTGATCACGGCAAGCCTCGTCAAGCGAATCAACAAGCTGCGGCGCTTCGGCTCGCAGCTCCATGCACTTCTCTTCTTTGCAATCCAGGAGCCGCAACGGATTTTTGGTCAGACGCTTACGGCAATCGGGACAGAGCTTGGCGACCCTGCCTTTTTCCCGATAATATTTGACCAGCTTAACCAGATACTCTTTGCGGCACTCTTTGCAGCCGATGCTGTTTACCTGAATCACCACCTCAACCTGCAGTTCGCGAAAGAAATTATAAGCAATCAAAATCAACTGCGCGTCGGCTGCCGAACCGGCCTCGCCGAACATCTCCAGATCAAATTGCGTGTGTTGGCGATAGCGGCCGGCCTGCGGCTTGTCGTGGCGAAAAACCGGACCCCAAAAAAACATCTTTACCGGCTGGGGCAGATTGAACATGCCGTGTTCAATGTAGGCCCGCACCAAGCCGGGCGTGGCTTCCGGACGAACCGCCACCTTATCACCGCCCTTATCAACAAAATTGTACATCTCCTTGGTGACGATATCCGAAGTTTTGCCGCTGGAACGTTCATAAAGTTCCTGTTTTTCCAAAATCGGCGTATCAATCCGCTTAAAACCGTAGGCGCGCGCCAAATCGGCGGCTTTTTTAAAAACCAAATCCCAATAACGATATTCGTCAAACAACACGTCTTTCATCCCGCGCAGACGGGCGAAAGTTTTAGCTTTCTTGCCACCCAGTTGGGATTCCGGTTCCACTGTCGGTGTTGCTCTTCTGCTAAAAAATTTCTTACTCATGTTTTATTCCTGCGAATTATCACCGCCCTGGCGGGATCCCGCCCTCTTTAATTAATATAAGTGGCGGGACGAATCAACTACGAATATACGAATTGAATTGAATCTTATTTGTATATTCGGTTCTTATTCGTAATTCGTAGTAGTTAATTGAATTGAATTGAATCTTATTTGTATATTCGGTCTTTATTCGTAATTCGTAGGGTTAATTGAAGCTGTACTGTTGGTTACCAAACAAATTGACTCGATTGAACGGCCAGCCGCGAAGCATGACCTTGCCGATGACAAAACTTTTGTTGACCGGCCCGAAGCTGCGCGAATCTTTAGAAGAATTTCGGTTGTCGCCTAAGACAAAGAACTCATCTTTGCCGAGCGCGATAATCTCTTCGCTCAAGTTGTAAGTTTTCACCCCATCTGCCAGGTAAGGCTCGGGCAATAACGCGCCGTTCGGCTTCTCCTGATTATAAATATAAATTTCGCCGTTCTTAAGCTGTACCTTTTCGCCCGGCAAACCGATTACCCGCTTGATGAAATACTCCTGCGGATCCTTGGGATAGCGGAAAACCGCAATATCGCCGCGCTTAGGCGTCTCAAAACGATAGCTTATTTCATTGATAATCAGATATTCGCTGTCAAAAAAATTAGGCTCCATTGAGGCGCCCTTGACGTAAAATGGCTGAATCAAAAAATATCTGATCGGAATGATAATCACCAGCGCGATGACTACCATTTTAATCAGCTCAAAAACGTATAAGAAAAAATTACGAATCATAGTTCGGCTACGCTCACTACAAGTCTAAAACGAAAATGCGTGAACATAAATAAATAATTTGTTAAATATCTCGTCCTGAGTTTATCAAAGGAATCATACAGCTCCTTTATTTAGCAAAAATTACCGCATATATTGAGAAGAATTTTGCCAAACAACTAAAAGGCTTAAATTGCCCACCTAGTAGCGAGTAAAGCCCAAATTTATAATAAAATATCTTACTTAACTAGGTTTAACTATAACAGCTTATTAAAATTTAATCAAGGTCAGGCTGGCAGCTTGAAATATCCGGCAAATAGATATATGATAGCAAAAGGACACAGGCTGCCCTATTTTTATTTATATTTGAACGCGCTCGTGTTATGCTGAAAATGTGCCCCGCTTGAAAATATAGGTCCTTTGTTGATTGCTTTATTAAAAAGAAATTTACCATAAATCGCCTAAAAAACAATTTAAATATTAAATTTTCTGCGGGGTATGCCGATTGTTAAGGGTTCAAACGAAAAATTAGACGAGATTATTTATTCGGAGACTGCCGAAAGGACGACGCCGAATGATTTTCCGCGCCTTAAAAGAGCTTTGAAAGTTTTGGCGCTGGTAATTTTAATGGCGGTCGGCGGCCTGGCGGTCTCGGCCGGCTGGCCGGTAAAAACCGCCGCCCCGATAGAAAATACCACCAACCAGCCTGCCGGCACTTGGTCTTGGTTTTCCAACTTTTCTTTAGTCGGCCAGCTTCGCCAGCTGGCACAAAGCTCGGGCGAAAAACTCAAGGGCGAGGATCGCGACCGCATCAACATCCTGCTCTTAGGGATAGGCGGCAAAGACCATGATGGCGGACTTTTGACCGATACTATCATGCTCGCGAGCCTCCGGCCCTCCACCAAAGAAGTCGCCTTTGTCTCAATTCCCCGCGACCTCTCGGTGCCGATTGAGGGCATGGGCTGGCGAAAAATTAACGGCGTCAATGCCTACGCCGAAAAAGATAATCCCGGTTCAGGCGGCCTGGCAGTCAGCCAGGCGGTCGGACATTTGTTGAATATGCCAATTGACTATTATCTGACCGTTGACTTCGCCGGTTTTATAAAAATCATTGATGAGCTCGGTGGCCTGCGAGTCTATGTGGATAATACCCTGGATGATTATAGCTATCCGATTCTCGGCCGGGAGGATGATCCTAATTACTACTCCCGTTGGGAATATCTGCATGTGGACGCCGGCTGGCAACAGATGGATGGCGCGCTGGCTTTAAAATTCGCTCGCTCGCGCCATGGAGTCGGGGTTGAGGGTTCTGACTTCGCCCGTTCGCGGCGCCAACAAAAAATTTTGGAGGCGGTCAAAGATCAGTTGCTGTCATTGAATGTGCTGTTTAAACCAAAACTGATTACTAGCATTATTGAGGCCTATCGCGACCACCTATCAACGAATCTTACGGTTATGGAAATGGCCAAGTTGTGGAGTATGTTCAAAGACATCAAATCCGAACAGATTATCAATAAGATATTGGACAACGGTCCGAACGGCTTGTTGGTTGAGGTAATCGGCGAAGACAACGCTTATCTGTTGACGCCGAAGAGCGGTGATTTTTCGCAGATTGAATATCTGGTCAAGAATATTTTTAACTCCGCTCCGCCGGAGGCCAAACAAAAAATCACCAAAGAGGAAGCGGCGATTGAGGTGCGCAACGGCACCTGGATCAATGGCCTGGCCAACAAGGCCGCGCTGGATCTGGAAAAATACGGCTTCACCGTACTTTATACCGGCAACTCCAGCCAGCGCAATTTTCAAAAATCAGTAATTTATGATCTGACCAGCGGCGGCAAGCCGGAGTCGCTCGCGCTTTTGAAAGAAAAAACCCGCGCCAATGTCGCCTATGGCCTGCCCGATTGGCTTAAGGGGGATATCAGCCGCGCTTCCAGCACTCGTGATAAGGCGAAACAGTTGGATTTTGTTTTAATCTTGGGAGAAGAGGCGAACGTACAAAAATAAAAAATTTTAATTTTTTAAAGTCAAAGCTCAAAACTCAAAGCTCAAAACCATAACTTAAAAGTCAAAACTAGTAGATTTGTAGATTTTAGTCTTGAATTATGCTTTTGACTTTTGACTTTTTAATACATGAATATTGAAAATAACATAAAAAATAAAAAACAACTTCCCTTAGTTGTAATATTTGGCAGAACCAATGTCGGGAAATCAACTCTGTTCAACTGCCTGACCGAATCGCGCCAAGCCCTGACGTCGGACGTGGAAGGCACCACGCGGGACGCCAACCGTTCTACCGTCAACTGGCGGGAAGCGATTTTTGAGTTGTGCGACACCGGCGGCATCATTGACTTGGCGCATTTTGCACAGGAGATAAAAAAAATCAGCCTGCGTGCGGCGAGTGGAAAAGAAATACAACTCAAAGTTGAAGATCAGGCGCGGTTGTTACTCCGCCAGGCCGACCTGATTTTATTTTTGGCAGATAATAAGAGCGGCCTGACGCGCGAAGACCGGCTGATGGTTGGCATTTTGCGAAAAATATTGCCGGAAAAAATGGATCATGTTTTACTGGTTGCCAACAAAGTTGACAGCCGCACGCAGGCCGCGCGCGCCAGCGAATTTTCTCGGCTCGGCCTCGGTGAACCTCTTTTGATCTCCGCTGCCAGCGGTGCCGGTACGGGCGACATGCTGGATATTATTCTGGATAAATTACCGAAAGCAAAAAAACCCTCCTTCGCCAAGGCTACGGAGGGCGAGCCCTCCTACGCTTCCTCCGCCGCTGAAGCTTTGGAGGACAAGTCGGAGGACAAAAAGGCTACGGAGGGCGAGAAAAATGAAGAGATAAAAATTTTGATAGTCGGCAAACCCAATGTCGGCAAGTCAAGTTTATTAAACAGCATCTTGGGCGAAGAACGAGTGATTGTCTCCCCCATTCCCCACACTACCCGAGAACCTCAAGATACGCTCTTGGAATATGGGGGCAAGACTTTCCGGCTGGTGGATACTGCCGGTATTAGCCGCGCCGGCCGGCAAAAAGTGTTTAAAGATAAAATTTCCGACAAGCTGATAAAATTCGGCATCGCCAAAACACTTGGCCGCCTGCGTGAAGTTGACCTGGCGATTATGGTGCTGGACGCCAGCGCTCCGCTGACGCATCAGGATGCCCACATTGCCGAGGAAATCGTTTCGGCCGGCAAGGGGTTGTTGATTGCGGCCAATAAATGGGATCTGATCAAAGAAAAAAATACCAAAAATTTTACCAGCCTCATCTACGGCAAACTGCCTTTCATCGCCTGGGCGCCAATCCAGTTCACCTCCGCGCTGACCGGCGCGAAGGTAAAAAATATCCTTGATCTGGCGCTCACCATCAATGAGGAACGGAGAAGGAGTTTGACAGATAAGGAAGCGGATAATTTTTTAAAGATGGTGGTTAAAGTTCACCGGCCTTCAAAAGGCAAGGGCGCCAAATATCCCCGCCTCTATGATTTTAAACAGATTGCCATCCGCCCGCCCCGTTTCTCCGTTCGCATCGGCTCCAAAGAAGACCTGCACTTCTCCTATATCCGCTTTATGATGAATCGCCTGCGCGATAAATACGGCTTTAACGGCACGCCGATTATTATTGAAGTGGAGAAGAATAAGAGAGTGCATGGGTCACATCAGTGAATTTTCAATTTACAATTTTCAATTTTCAATGAATGTTTCAATTTTTCAATTTTCAATTATAACATCTGAGACTTTAAAATTTTTAATTGAGTAATTGAAAATTGTTTGAAAATTGAAAATTATAAACGTCTTAAATAATTAAACTTTACTATGAAATTAATAGTTGGGTTAGGTAATCCAGGAAAAAAATACGAGCAGACTCGCCACAATTTCGGTTTTATGGCGCTGGATCTGCTGGCAAAAAAACTTGGCACGACCTGGCGGGATTCAACCAAACTCAAGGCCGAGCTGGCCAAAACTGCTGAATACATTTTAGCCAAACCGACAACTTTTATGAATCAATCCGGCTCCGCAGTTTCGGCTCTGCTAAAATTTTATAAGCTCACCCCTTCCGATCTGATCGTAATTCACGACGATCTGGATATTGATTTTGGCAAGTGGAAACTTTCGTCCGACTCGCGCGCCGCCGGACATAACGGCGTCCAATCCATCATTGATCAGCTCGGCAGCAAAAAATTTTCGCGTTATCGCCTGGGTATACGCGACGCAGACCTGCCCGCCGATGAGGCGGATGAGGCGGAAAAATTCGTCTTAGAGAGATTCAATCCGGAAGAAATAAAAGAATTGCCGGGCATATTGGAAAAATTGACAGTTGAATTATTAAATTAAAAAAATAAGCCTCTCGTGATTGAGGGGCTTATTTTCGTAGTTTGCAGGGTTTTGCCTAGAAGCTAGAGGATAACCCCTAAAGCTCTCTAGTAAATCAAAGGAGGAAAGATTTGCCAGATTGCGAACTCTAGGCAAAACCCTGAAGACTACTGTTTTTCGGACAATGTACTACTTACCAAAAGGGATGAAAATTAAATAAATGGACAAGGAGGAAAACCATTTACCTGATTACACCCTTTAGTAAGTAGTAAGCTAGCCGCAAATTTTTTTAAATGGATAGATTAACTTATCAAAAATTTATCCGCTTGTCAACCCCGTAACTTAATTCCGATAATATTCTAAAATCACCATACTAAGACGAAGTCGCTCCGCTCTTATTTAGGTGATTTATAATCAGTACTAATACATAAGTTACGGGGTCAAGGATCCGTCAGACTAATTATTTTGCCTTATGGCTAATCAACAACAAGACTTGAAACACTGGCTGGCGCTCGGCCGTTTCAGCAAATTCGGACCGGCGCGGCTCGGCAAATTACTGGTTTATTTCGGCTCGCCGGCAGCAATCTTAACAGCCGCTCACAGCGAACTCATCAAGGCCGGGATTGAGCAAGGTCTGGCGGATGAATTTACCGTAATGCGCGCAAGCTTAAACCCGGACCAACTGCTGGCGGAACTGGAGCGTGAACAGATTAAAGTGCTTTTGTTAACGGACCGGGCTTATCCGCAAAACCTCAAGGAAATCCACGGCGCGCCGCAACTTCTATATTATAAAGGCAAATTATCGGCGCCGGAGGAAATCAATCTCGCGGTAGTTGGCGCCAGAAAGTTCAGCGCCTACGGCCGGCAGGTAACAGAAAGCCTGGTTTTTGAACTGGCCAAAGCCGGACTGACAATCGTCAGCGGCCTGGCCTTGGGGATTGACTCTTTGGCCCACCTGGCCGCGCTGGCCGCGGGCGGACGGACGATAGCCGTGCTTGGCAGCGGTTTGGACCGGCAAAGCATCTACCCCTCCTCTAACCGCTATTTGGCCGACAAAATTATCGCCGCGGACGGCCTGATTCTCTCTGAATTTCCGCTCGGCACCCAGCCCTTAAAGCACAATTTTCCGCAGAGAAACCGCCTGATCTCCGGGCTCTCGGTTGGCACGCTGGTAATTGAGGCGAGCGAAAAATCCGGCTCGCTCATCACCGCCAAATTCGCGCTGGAGCAAAATCGCGAAGTCTTGGCGGTGCCCGGCTCCATCTACAGCCCAACCTCAACCGGCGCCAATCAGCTGATTAAACAAGGCGCAGCCGTCGTCACCAAAGCCGAGGACGTCCTTAATGCCCTTGACTTGTTGGCAATTACTAATTATACTCAAAAAGAAAAAATAATTCCCCAAAGCGAGGTGGAAGGCACTATCCTTCCTTTTTTAAGTCGTGAAGCAGTTCATATAGACCAGCTTGTCAGACAGTCAGGGCTGACAGCCGCTGAAGTTTCAAGTGAACTCACCCTCATGGAAATGCGCGGAGCAATAAAAAACTTGGGCGGAATGATGTACGTGCTCGCGCATTAGCGCGAAAGTCAAAAGTCAAAAGTCAAAAGTCAAAACTGAATTTCTAAATAATATTTATTCGTGAGTTTTGAATTTTAAGTTGTGGTTTTGAGTTTTGACCTTTGAGTTTTGAGTTTAATTTATCTTGAATTTATTTTATGAACTTAGTCATCGTTGAATCACCGACCAAGGCCAAAACTATTGCCAAGTTTGTAGGTAAGGACTTTGTCGTGGAATCATCCTTCGGCCATATCCGCGATTTACCGAAAAGTACACTCGGAGTTGATACGGAAAATAACTTTGAACCAAAATATATCATTCCAACCAAGGCCCGTAAAACCGTTACCAATCTGAAAAAACTGGCCGCCAAGGCGGATAAGATCATTCTGGCTTCCGACGAAGACCGCGAAGGAGAAGCGATTTCCTGGCACCTAACCCAAGCTTTAGGCTTGGGAAATTCTAAATCCGAAACTCGAAATTCGAAACAAATCCAAAATCCGAAATCCAAAATCCAAAATGTTGAGCGGATTGTTTTTCATGAAATAACCAAAGAAGCGATTCAACACGCCCTAGATAATCCACGCGCTCTTGATATGAATCTGGTTAACGCCCAGCAGGCGCGTCGCGTACTGGACCGTCTGGTCGGTTATGAGCTATCGCCATTCTTATGGAAGAAGGTGGCCAAGGGCTTGTCGGCCGGCCGCGTTCAGTCGGTCGCTGTGCGCCTGGTCGTGGAGCGCGAGCGTGAAATACAGAAGTTCAAACCGGATGAATACTGGGATGTTTCCGCCGAACTGGAAACCGGCAAACAGGAAAAAATAACCGCGAGGCTCTATAAAGAAAATAATAAAACCCTGGACAAATTCGCGATCAAAAATGACGCCGAGGCGCAAAATATTCTTAAAGCGCTGGAGGGCGCGAGCTATGAAGTCGCCGCCGTGGAACAGCATGACGGCAAAAAAAGCGTTCCCTCGCCCTTCACCACCTCAACCCTGCAACAGGCGGCCAACCGGATGCTCGGTATGAGTGCCAAGCAGACCATGACTATCGCACAAAAACTTTATGAATTCGGTTTCATCACCTATATGCGCACCGATTCATTTAATTTATCTGATAAATTTTTAACCGAAGCGAAAAGCTACTTGACGGCAAACCTGGGTAAAGAATATGCCTTGGCCGCGCCGCGAAAATTTAAAACTAAATCCAAGGGCGCGCAAGAGGCGCACGAAGCAATCCGTCCGACCGAAGCGGCCAATACCCCGGAAATGCTTGCCGGCAAGCTGGATGGCGGACAGCTCCGTTTATACAAATTAATCTGGCAGCGTTCTTTGGCAACGCAGATGCCGGAGGCGATAATTTCCAATACTACGATTGATATTGATGCAAAGGACACGATTTATCAATTCCGTACCACCGGTCAGGTTTTAAAATTCCCGGGCTACTTGAAAATCTATCCGGAAAAGACGCAAGATGTTGAACTGCCGCAAGTAATGGCGGGTGAATTGCTGGATTTGGCTAAACTCGAAAAAACTCAGCATTTCACCAAGCCGCCGGCGCGCTATTCCGATGCCGGTCTGGTCAAAATTCTTGAGCGTTATGGAATCGGCCGGCCCTCAACCTACGCGCCGACTATCGCCACTATCGAAAGCCGCAATTATGTTTCCCGCGACGAGGGTAAAAAACTGATGCCGAATGAAATCGCCTTTACGGTAATTGATTTATTACTGGAACATTTTCCGGAAATCGTTGATTATCAATTTACGGCAAAAATGGAAAACGGCTTTGATGAAATTGCCGCCGGCAGTATAGAGTGGCAACCAATGATAAAAGAATTTTATGGACCATTTCATGCTAATTTGACCGCAAAATATGAAGAGGTGCAAAAATCAGACATCAATCCGGACGCGGAGACAAAGGAAATTTGCGACAAGTGCGGCTCGCCGATGATTATCAAAACCGGCCGCTACGGCAAATTTCTGGCCTGCTCCAATTTTCCGACCTGCCGCAATATTAAGTCCATGAACAGCGATGGCACAGCGAAGGAAAAAAGCGAGCAAGAAAAAGAAATCGAGGAAAAATACAAAGATGAAATCTGCGACAAATGCGGCTCGCCGATGGTTCTGAAGTCCGGCCGCTTCGGTCCGTTTCTGGCCTGTTCCAGCTACCCGAAATGCAAGAACATTAAGAATATCAAAGAGAACGGCAGCGGTACCGGTATCACCTGTCCGGTCTGCGGTGAGGGTGAGATCGTCCAAAAACGCAGCCGCCGCGGCAGCTTCTACGCCTGCAACCGTTACCCCGATTGCAAGACTTCTTTTTCTTCTAAACCCACCGGCGAGAAGTGTCCGGATTGCGGCTCACTCTTAGTTGAATTTAAAGATGGGGGAGTCAAGTGTTCAAATAAGGGATGTGAATATAAGAAAGAGGGATCAGTGAACAGTAATCAATAAACAACAATCAATTACATTCTTTTTCTGTCATTCCCGCGCAGGCGGGAATCTTACCCCGATTCATAACCCAAGATTCCCGCCTGCGCGGGAATGACAAGCAAGAAAAAAACCCCGATTCATCGCGAATCGGGGTTTTGTGTATCCTAAGGATAGAGGTCTTTGATTCTTTGTCTCTGCTCGTCTTTCTGACGAGCTTCTTCAAGCGCGTTGACGATCATACCGCGCGGCGAGATGCCTAGGCCGCTTATCTTGCCCGCGGCAACCGCCTGCTCCTCCCTGCCTGCTTTAAACATTCTCGCCAGACTGACAAAGTACATGAAAAAACTCCAAAGCGCGAGCAAGAGACAAACCGGCACTAACAACAGTATCGTGCCGTGAACGAAGCAGAAACCGCCATAAATCAGATGAATATCTCCCCAATTGAGAGCGGCCAAAATCAACAACAAAATGGCGAACGGCATAGCCAGCTTTTCAATCCTACCCTCTATCCGGTCCAATAAGTTCGGCATCCCTGTCCTCCTCCTTGTCTATTTGTAATGAGCCTCTTAACTTTTAATATATCATTCTTTCTTCTTCTTTTTATCCTTCTCCCAATACTTCATCGCCAACTCGGCTAGTTTTTTCACACCCTCGCCGATGAGCAACAGATACGAAGCGCTGTTTTCAATCTTATCTTTGAAAGCCTGAATCGCCTCGTCAATCTTATGGATCCGCAAGCGCATCTCTTTGGTTCCCAAGTAGGCCTCGCGCACCAGCATAGTCAGATAGTAAAGAAAAAAACCAAAGGCAATCGCCAGCACGAAAACGGCGAACGCTTTCATTACATTTAATAAATCCCCGCTAGTTTGTAGTAATTGCATAATATTATTTGTCATCCTGGAGCTCCGACGCGACGTCGGGGCGATAGGATCTCGTGGTTAAAGGATAAACGAGATGCTATCGCTTCCCTGCCTGCCGGCAGGCAGGGCTCCCAGCATGACAATTTAGAAGTTTCTAATTTTCGCTCCAAACTTTTCCTCTAACCGTTTAATAATTCCCTTCTCCAGCTCATCCACTTCCGTAGAAGTCAACGTACGGTCAGGCGCCTGATAGATAATATGGAAGGCGAGGCTTTTGTTCTTCGCCCCGAGCTTACCACCCTGATAGACGTCAAAAAATTCTACCCGTCGCACCAATTCGCTCATTCCCGCAATCTCCTGCCTAAGATCACTATACAATATTTTTGCGTCCACCACAAAGGCCAGGTCGCGCGTTAAGGGCGGATATTTTTCAAATTCCTCGAATTGACTCGCGGCGGCACGGTTGATTGACAAGCTCAATTGAGGCAGGCTGATTTCAGCGAGCGCCACACCTTTTTTCAAACCCAGGCTTTTGCCGATTTTTAAATTGAGCAGATTTACCGTACCGAGCATTTTCCCGCCGACGATTATTTCCGCGCTTGTTTGCCCCTCCGCCCAGCTCGGAGCAATCTCGCTGTCCCGCCACAAAACCGCGAGGCCAAAATTATCCAGTAAATATTCAACTGTGCCTTTAAGCCGCCTGAACAAATCGCCTTTACTCGCCTCGCTTCCGCTCGAGCGAAGCGGGCCGTCGTTGGCAATCACTAAACCGAGCCGTTTTTCCTGATAAGGCAGCCGGCCGCCGCCGCTATTATCCTTCAGCTCCTCCCCTTCGGAAGAAAAAAAGACGCTGCCGATTTCAAACAAGGCAATCTCCGGGTATCGCGGTTGATTGGTTTTTATGTTGTCTAATAAATTTGGAGCGAGCGACTGACGCAACAGCGTTTGATTTGAAGCAAGCGGATTGGCTAGCGCCAAATGAGAGCCCGAATCAATCAGTAATTTCTTCAACTGCTCCGAATCGACAAATGAATAATTGTAAACCTCGGTCATCGCCGCCCCGCCGGCTAATAGTGTCTTTATTTTTCTGATCGTTTGGCCTTCCTGTCTCAGCTCCGGCGGCGTCATCCGCGCCAGAGGCAGACGCGACGGAATATTATTATAACCGTAAATCCGCGCCACCTCTTCGACCAGATCTTCAGCAATTTCAATATCGCGGGTAGCGCGCCAGCTCGGCACCGTAATCGACAAGCCCTGCTCTTTTTCTTTAACCTTAAAACCAAGGCTGGTTAAAATTTGAATGATACGGCCTGGTTTGATGCCCAAACCAAGCATGCGCTCAAGCCAGGCAAGATTTAATTCAATGTGTCTCTCTTCCTGCTTTACCGCCTTGAGATCTATAAGCTCGCTTGTTATTCGCGCCTCCGGACAGATTTTCTTGATCAATTCCACACAGCGAATCAGACCGGCTTCCGCCAAATCTCGGTCAAGCCCTTTTTCAAAGCGCATTGACGATTCGGTGCGCAAACCTAGTTTCTGCGAAGTCTTTCTGATGGAGGCGAAATTAAAGTTGGCCGCCTCAATAATGATGGATGAGGTATCTTTAGAGATTTCACTGCTAGAGCCGCCCATTATGCCGGCGATAGCCACCGGCTTTTGAGCGTCAGCGATAACTAATGCGTCACTATTCAATTTTCTTTTTTCTCCATCTAAGGTTTCTATAATTTCTCCATCTTTCGCTTTTCTCACAACTATCAATAATTCGCGTTTATTCGTTTCTTTATTCGCGTTAATTCGCGATGCATCAAAGGCATGCAAAGGCTGGCCTAGCTCAAACATCACATAATTGGTTATATCCACCAGATTATTAATCGGCCGCGCGCCGATTGCCACCAATCTTTTTTGCAACCATTCCGGTGATGGCTCAATTTTAATCCCTTCCACCACAATCGCCATATATCGCGGACAAAGGTCAAAATCTTCCACCCGCACCTCCAGCTTGTCTTTCGCCTCAACTTTGGAAATTATTTTTTTGCTTGCCTGATAGGGCGTGAATTTTTCATTGAAAATCGCGGCAATTTCCCTGGCCATGCCCTGATGGCTCCAAAGATCCGGCCGGTTGGAAAGCGACTTGTTGTCAACTTCCAACACCACCTGATTAAGCCCCAAAAACTTGGCGAGCGGCTCGCCGACCTTGGCGTTCTTGCCCAAAATCAAAATACCGCCATGGTCATCGCCGAGGCCAAGCTCGTCCGGCGAGCAGAGCATGCCTTCGGATTTTACGCCGCGCACTTCTGTCTCAAGAATTACCGCGCCGTTCGACCCGCCTGCCGGCGAGGCAGGCAGTTGCGCGCCAATCAGCGCCACCGGCACCAACTGGCCCGCCTCGATATTGGACGCGCCGCAGACAATTGACAGTTCTTTGGCGCCGATGCTGACTTGAGCCAGTTGCAGGCGGTCAGCATTCGGATGCTTTTCAACTTTAAGAATCTTGCCGACCACCACCTCGCGATACTGATCCGCCTGGTTGCTGATTTTTTCCACCTCAACCGTATGATAAGTCAGCTTCGCGGCCAAATCTTCGGCCGTAAGCGAACGCGGTAAATTAACGAATTCTTTTAACCAATCTAAAGATAGTAACATATTTTATAATATTCTCGGCTTATTGATTGAATCTAGTTCTTGCTTTTTTACATCGCTTCATCGCGAATTAATACGAATAAAATCGAATGTCACGAATAAATTCGCACCAATTCGAGATATATTCGCGATTCATTCGCGATGTTAGAACTGCTCCAAAAACCTCAAATCTCCTCCATTCAACAACCTAATATCATTAATATTATATTTAAGCATCGCTAAACGAGTAAGGCCGAAGCCGAAAGCGAAACCCCGATAAACTTTCGAGTCCACTCCTCCCGCGCGTAAGACGTTCGGATGAACCATGCCGGAACCGACAATTTCCAGCCAACCGCTATGTTTGCACAGCCGGCAACCGGCGCCCTTGCAGATAAAACAGGTTACCTCGCCATTATTGCCCGGTTCAACGAACGGAAAAAACTTCGGGCGCATCCGCAGTTTAGTCTCCGGGCCATAAAGACGCTGGACGATCACCTCCAGCACGCCCTTCATGTCCGCCCAACTGATATCTTTATCAATCATCAGGCCCTCCAGCTGATAAAATGTATGTTCATGCCGCGCGTCAGTCGCCTCGGAACGGAAACAGCGTCCCGGCACCACGCAGCGAAGCGGCGCGCCATATTTTTGCATCGCCCGAATCTGCACCGGTGAGGTATGAGTTCTCATTACTAAATCGGTGGCGGATTTGTCCGCGTTAGTCCGTGTAGAGTCCGCATCAGTCCGCGCAACGTAAAAAGTATCCTGCATATCGCGCGCCGGGTGATATTTCGGAATGTTCAGGGCTTCAAAATTAAAATAATCTGATTCCAGTTCCGGACCGTCCAAAATCATAAAGCCCATTGAGGTGAATATATCTTCCAGCTCGTTCTGGACGATCGTCAGCGGATGCAAATGTCCGCGCTTTATATTTACCCCGGGCAAGGTCAAATCAACAAAATCATTTTTCTTTTCGCTTTCCAGCATGTCCGCGACCTGCCTGAATTTTTCCGCCAACTCCAATTTCAGGTCGTTCGCCGCCGACCCGATATTTTTTTTCTGCTCAAGAGATAAATCGGACAGCTGACGCAACACCAAGGTCAGCTCTCCTTTTCGCCCAAGATATTGTATTTCCAAGTCGCGCAAAGTCTGACTGTCCTTGATTTCGGACAATTTTTTTAAAATATCTTCTTTTAGTTTTTGCAGATTATCCTTCATTGACAAATGTTAATTTTCAATTTAATAATTGCATCATTGAAAATTCATTGATAATTGCCCGCCCGCTTCGATATGCGAAGCATTTCGGGCAGGTAAATTGATAATTGAAAATTATTGTGTTCCCCGTTTATAACTTATCATAAAAAACTCCAATGCCGACAGCCCGGCAATCAAAAAAAACAGATTCAGCCAATTGAACAAATTTTTTGAAAGCAGGAAGAGCGAGGCGGAAATCAGGAAGGCGAACAAAAAAGACTGGCGGAAGGCATCCCTGACCAGACGAAAGGCCAGAGCTTTTTTAAGGGCAATGAATCTGATGACAAAGCCGACAATCGCCGCGGAACCGGCCAGCGCCAAAAAAAAGGAAAGGTAAAAAAGAACAAAGCCCAGCCAGCTAGCAACGTCCGGATTGACGGTAAAGATTACAAACAACCAGACGAGCCAGCAAACAACCGTAATTAGAATCATGGTAATGAGATAGAAGCGGAGAGTCATGCGGTCAATTTTCAATTTTCAATTTTCAATTTTCAATTCTAATCTAATTGAAAATTTATTCATTGAAAATTGTTTGATAATTGTAAAATGCCACCGCCTAGGCGGGGTCCCGCTGAGGCGGGAATAATTGAAAATTATCTTTATTTTACCACAAATAATGAATCTATTCAAGCACAATATTCAGCTAAAATTCAATCAATATTAGCCCTGCCTAAACTCGCAGATATCAAAAAAATCGCACCACTTGCAGAGCATGGAGGGTTTGGGCGGGAACTCGCCTTTTTTGATATCTTCAATCGTGGTAATTATTTTTTCTTTCATTTTCAGAAGCTCCTCGGACGAGCCCAAAAACTCCACTTCGGTGTTGTCGTCCAGATAATAGAAAACCAGCGAGCTAACTTCTTCACGGTATAAACTCGGCACCGCAAGCTGATAAATAAAAAGCTGTTCTTTTTCTTCAAAAGTTAATTTATCTTTTGGCGCGCCGGTTTTATAATCAACCAATTTAAGTTTGCCGTTTAAAGAGTCTATCCGATCAATCCGGCCCTGCACCGTATAATAAGCGCCATCGTTAGCAATTTTCAATTTGAAACCCTGCTCGGTGACCTTGACTTCCGGCCAGCTGTCTTTATGTTTTTCGTAATACACTTTCAATATTTCTCTGCCTTTCTGCCGATACTCCGCTTTTTGCTTTTTTGATTCAAACCAGTCATCCTGCCAGCTAGCCTCATACAATTGATATATTTCATCCAATTCTACCCCATTAGAAATGATATTTTGTTCCCTTTTTATGGCCTGGCCATCTCCATGCGACATTTCTCCAAAATTTAACGTTTCATTTAAATTTCTAACGGGGTGAACGGCCGGATTTTTATTCGGCTCTTTACCCGCACCGGCGAACAGTGCGGCCTGCCCGGTTAGATCTTTGTCAGATTTAATAACTCCATCTCTCTGATTAGCATATAAATCTAACGGGGTCTGGCCCAATCCGCGCCGCTCGGCAAGCAGTTCATATAACTTCTGCAGGGTGGCATGCATAGTTTTGCCGAAGGAAAAAACACCCTTGCCCCGAAGCGGCACTTTCAAAATATGAGCAAAGCGATATTGATACGGGCACTTGGAAAAAGCGGCCAATTGGGTAT
>Ga0265292_1001265_pt1 | contig 23402 bp, 10 predicted proteins | sample Munlanlewell296A_FD_189080 | JGI IMG/M metagenome (GOLD analysis project Ga0265292, IMG submission 189080) | Leachate microbial communities from a municipal landfill in Southern Ontario, Canada - Leachate well 296A | ecosystem: Engineered > Solid waste > Landfill > Unclassified | place: Canada... | reverse complement strand
TGATGTTGGTCTGGTGGGTTTGCCAAATGCTGGCAAAAGCACTTTATTGTCTAAGATTACCAAGGCCACGCCTAAGATTGGAGATTATCCGTTTACAACCATTGAGCCAAATCTAGGCGTCTTAACAGTGGATAGATTAGGCGCTGATTTTGCTCAAGTGAGTAATAAAACCCGCCAAGATATCGTGATAGCGGATATTCCAGGGCTGATTGAGGGCGCTAGCGAAGGCAAGGGCTTGGGGCATGACTTTTTGCGCCATATTGAGAACTGTCGCCGGTTAGTTTATGTTTTGAGTTTGCCGGAAGCGGTCGTTTTTGACGAAACTTTATCGGATGAAGTTAAAGCTCAGCAGGTTTGGGATCAATATCAGACTTTAAAACAAGAATTGGCTGATTATGGTCAAAAAATCTCTCAGAGCAGTATTTTGTCACAGAAACCATATACATTGACGTTAAATAAGATAGATGTATATAGTCCTGAACTTATTGATGCAGTTATTAATATATTTACCCAGAATGATGAAGCAATCTTGCCTTTCAGTGGCTATACCAGCGATGGTTTGGCCAAAGTGGTGACGGAGCTCTTGTTAGCCAGTCCACCTGAACCTATTAAAGCTGAGTCTAAAAATCAAGCTTTAACTGAAGCAGACAGTTTTATTGATGATGATCAGGATTTAGATGATGAGAGCTAATCTCGGCTATTTTTTTGCTTGAATTGTTAGGTTAAATCCTCTGAAGAACTCCACTAGGAGCCTTGAAACCGGCCGACTTTGAATTTCCTGAGCATTTATCTGTGGGGCGCGTCCAGCTGCTGGCGCGCTAAAGCGCTGACCGAGGCCGCTTAAAATATGCCATTTTGAAATCTAAAACACTAAGCTCAGTCTTAGGCTAGGCTTTTCAAGCTGTTTGCCACGAACTCTTATTACTGGGCTGAAGGAGCGTCAGTTGGGATAACTGGGGCGACAGGATCAACTGGATTTTGGCCACTACCAGGCAGGCTCTCGCTTAGAACTTTTTGTGAAGAGTCTTTGGTCAGTCTAAGTAGGGCTGATTCTGTAGCGTCTGGCTCAGCCACAGCTGGTTCAAATGGTTGACCCTGTGGAGCTTGTTTAGCGCTCATGGTGGCAGCAATCGCAGCTCCAATTTCCTTTAAGCTAGTTTCAACTGCGCGATATTCCTCTGAATTGGCAGGTAGTAAACTCAGGGTTTTTTTCCAAAGCGTTTGGGCTTGATCCAGTTGATTATTAGCTCTGAAGACTCTACCTAGTTGGAAATAGCCACCTGGAAGGTCTGGTTTAAGCTCGATGGCTTGGTTGAAGGTTTGGCTGGCATCAGCCAATAGGTTTTGGTCAAATAAAACCTGACCCAAATCCAATCTTAAATTGGGGTTAGTCGGATCAGTGCCAATGGCTGAAACCAAAGCCGAAATGGTCCATTGGTTAGCGTCCTTAGTGGCGGTGCCTAGGTTGCGATAGATTTCTGCCAGAGCCACCCAATTTTGAACGTTGGCCGGATCAATTGCTGTTGCTGCTTTAGCTTCTCTAATTGCTTGACTAACCAGTTGGGTAATCTGGGTTCTGTCAGCCTCAGTTAAGTCTTTGTTTGAAGACATAGCTAAAGCTAGCTGCAAATTAGTCATGGCATACTGGCGTCTAATTAAATCAATGTATGGACTAGCTATGACGGCCAGACGTTGTTCATCATATAGTTTTACTGGCTCATTTTTGAAGGCGGCTTTGTCTGCACTAAATAGATGAGAGTAGGCAGATACTGGTTTGGCGTAATACCAGCCAACGGCGCCGACTCCAACTACTAACAACCAGCCCAAAAGCACTGGCCACCAGTGTTTGGGTCTAATAAGGATTACTTGAGCCATGTTGGGCGAGCTACTGACTAAACTAGCTAAAACTAGCACTTGGACTAAGAAAATCACGGACTGAAGTGGCAAGACTAATTGAAATAACAAACTCAAGCCCAAGATACCAACCAATGGTAAGAGTTGTGGCGATGCCTCTTGACTAACTTTGTGGCCAACGGCCACTAACCAGGCCCATGCCAAGAATCCCAAGACTCCTTGAGTCACCAATAAGGTGAACGGCCAATTACTAGCAGTACCGAAGTTAAACTGCCAGTTTTGCGTGCCGTTAACCCAAGCCGGTTTGAGTCTTGTTAGGGTTGTGGCATAACTTTCAGTGCCAAAACCAATCAGAGCAGTTTTGGGAGTTCTGAGAGTATCTAAAACCAATGACCAGCTAACACTCCATTTAGGTAAAATAATTCCAGATACATTATTGGGTAACATGGCCCAGGTATTGAGAGCTAAGGTTAGCGCTCCGCCCACAATAAAACTGACGGCCATCGGACTCCAATGTTTCTGTTTCCAAGATAATAAAATCCAGCCAACTAAGGCTAGGCCACCCAATTGAGCAGCCGCTAATGGCGAGCCGGCCAAACTAAATCGTAGGTCTGTTGGTAGGTTGATGCCTAGCAATGTGTTCATCCATCTAGCAGGGCCAAAGCCAATTTGTTCTAAGGCACCAGTGATGGCTAATACCAAACTAACCAATCCTAAACTAGTCAAAATTCTGTATTGAAGCTGAGTTGTCCAACTCACTAATTGGCCTCTGTCTTCAGCTGCCTCGGCCTCTGGCTGAAGCAAAGAGGAGAGCAACCAGCCGGCAATGGCGGTCCAGAAAATAAATCCACCCAAACCGAACAAGCCATTAACTGGATATGGTTGGGTAAAAAATACGGTGGCAGCAGTGGTTATGGCAATTGCTGCTAAGGCACCAGTGATGGGAGTTGTGACTAGAGTTACTTTGTTTGAGAAAATAGATTTAGTCGCAATGACGCCAATTAATACCAAGCCTAAACCTAGAGAAATGAGCAACTTACTTACAAAGGTAGTAGCAAATAGGACTGGCACAATTAAAAGCCCGCCTAAGATGATCCCGACTATGATGAGCCATTGGATTAAAGAGGGTTGTTTTGTCATATTTTTTTTGTAAATTGTTAGGTCTTATAAGCGGGTGAATGGTTTGCTTTTCAACTCTATATCCACTACCATGAAATACAGTATCAGCGTAGCAAATTTTCTATCAAAGTGCCAGGTCTAACTCAATCTTTTAAGTCCAGATTTAAAACTGGTTTTACCATGATAGAGCTGTTGATTGTGGTGGCAATTTTGGCTCTGCTGATTATCTCCCTGTTTTTAGCAGTCAATCTTCAATTAATGAGGTCTAGAGATGCTCAGCGCAAAGCTCATTTAGAAAAATTAAGACACGTTTTCGAAAATTACTATAACGACAACCAAACCTACCCGCCAGAGGACGTATTTTTTAATGGTGGGACCGCACCTGATCCAGCCATTTGTGATAAATCTATTCCAGCTCTTGCAGCTTATCTGGATAAGGTCCCTTGTGATCCGGCGACCAGACAGCCATACAGCTATTATTCTGTTTATCATGGTCTAGTGGTGGACGGATATAGACTTTATACGGAGTTAGAAGATAAGAATGATAAAGGCATTACTTCGGTAGGTTGTACTAGTGCTGGCTGTGGTGACTTATCTGATTTTAATTATGGAGTTTCTGTTGGGGGTGAGCTAGCTGTTAGAGGCAGCGGTGTCATTTCTGATAGCCCCACTATTCCTCCAGGCATGCCAACAGGTTATAACGGCGAGTTTTCTTGTAGTCCTAATTCAAACATCTTTTTCAATGGTGGGTTGCCTTATTGCAAAGGTTACTCGGATCCAGTTGGCAGTGGTTGTAGCGCCTCAACCTTGACGGCAGAAGTGTGTAATACTTATTGTTATGTTGACTCGCCAATTATTTGTGATTTTTGAAAACATCTAAATTTATGTACTTTTTCACCTTATCACCTATAAATAGCTCAAAACAGAGGCGGTCTTTTCAGATTAACCAGGGAGGTTTTACTCTGGTAGAACTCTTAATTGCAATTGTGATCATTGCTCTTTTATCTGTCATCGGAATTAATAGTTTTATCGCTTCTCAGATGAAATCCAGGGATTCACAGCGGAAAAGTGACTTGCAGCAAATTTCTAAGTCTTTAGAGATGTACTATAACGACAAGGGTAGGTATCCAGACGATAACGGGGCTGGGCTTTTACAAGTTGGGGGCGCAAATTTAGAGTGGAATGCGAGCTTTTATGACTCCACAGTCACCAATGGCGCCATTTATATGGCCAGATTGCCCAAGGATCCGGGGTCAAGCAGCTATCACTACGTAGTGGTGCCACCTCAAGGAGCGGGATATAAACTCTACGCCAGGCTAGAAAATATTAGAGATGGCGGCGTGGTTAAGGATGTTAACGGCGATCCAACTACTTACACAGGTATTAGTTGCGGCGATGGTGAGTGCAACATGGGTGTTTCTAGTTCAAATATAAGTTTATAAAAAATATGCCTAAAATTTTTACCACCTCCAAAAAATCCGGTTTTACCTTGATAGAACTTTTGGTAGTGATTTCAATTATTGGAGTTTTGTCAGCCTTGTTGATTACAAACTTAGTTGGAGCTAGAACTAGAGCAGCTGACGCCAAGAAGAAGGCTGACATGTCTGCTTTGGCGACAAGTTTAAGACTTTACTACAATGACTATCAGGCTTATCCCCCCGGTAGTGGCAATAGTTTCATGCAAATCAGTGGCGCTAATGTGGCCTATGGAGCGCCATTCGAACTTGCTGGCACTAGTTATATGAAAGCGATGCCAGACAACTATTCTTATTATTCTGCCGCCCCATACGATAGCTATATCTTGTTTGCCAGATTAAGTAATGCTTCAGATGATCAATTAACCAAAAATTTTAATAAATGTTGCCCTTCAGGGAACACAAAGTTGGGTTGCCCAGTCTCTTTAACATCAAACCAATACATTCTTTGTGAGGATTAATACATTTGTTCGTATAGCTAAAATTGATCTTTAGATAGGGAATAATTGAGACTTATTCTTCATTGACAATGGGCGTTTTTTTTGACTACAATTAGCTTAATATGCCCAAACAAAATTTGCGATCAAGTACTACTCGAGTCTCATCAAAAAGTAGTCGGGTTGGCTTGTCTAAGTTTGGCTTGTTTGTGGTTTTAGCTGTAGCAGTTGGTCTCACAGGCTATTTGTTGCTGCAGATTCGTAACTATAATCAAGTGGGTTATGACAGGACAGGATCGGTTCAATTAGCAGAGGATGAAAATCCTAACTCGATGGCCAAATTGTTTGCTAAAAAAGCTTCTCCCACCTCAGCTCCTAAAACCGCTCCCACCTCAGCTCCTAATGCCGTGCCAACATTTGAACCTCGGCCTTTGCCTAAGGGTGAGCAGGAATACAGTATTAGGCTTGGAGACGAAGCTAAGGGACCAAAATTCATGACAGCTAAAGTCAGTGAATACACTTTGTCTAAAACCTCTAAACAAACTGTGGCGGTTTTTATTGATAAATCTAATCCAGCTACAGCTGTTACCGGCTCACTCGCCACAGATTCTAAGGAAACACCTCTCAACTTCACTTTGGTGGGAGAAGAAAATAACACTCAAAAATGGCAAGCCGACTGGGTACTAAACGATAGTGTCAATGTGACTTACGGTTTTAGATTTAGTGCAGTTGGGGCTGGTGGTCAAACTAAAGCAGCGATAGGAGAGCGCTAACATATGACTACAAAATTTTCTAGTTTGAGAGTGGCAGCCACAGGATTTATCCTCGGATTGGGATTGATGCTAATCACGGCAGTTTCAGCTCAAGCAGCGACTTGTTCCTCGTCGATATCACTAGTTCCAATTATGACCATTTCAGGAACCGGGTGTACTTTTGGAGAAAATGTTAATGGCTTTGACAATGGTTCAATAACTGTCCAAACAGGCTCTTCAGTTTCGTTGGGAGCCAATCAAGTTTTGGCTTTTTCTAATTCAATAGTTCTTTCTGGTACAGCTAGTATCGCTCAAAATATCACTGCTGGCCAAAGATCATCCATAAAAAAGGGCTATATTTATGTGACAGATGCGGATGGAGATGGCTATAGAGTTAATAGTGCTTCCGATGCGGTTTTTTCAACCGCTGCTTCAGGTGGTGTGGCAGGGAAAGTTAGACTACAGACGGCCCTAAGCGGAACTGATACCAATGATGCTCAATCTTGCGCTTCGGCGGCTAACCCTGGAGCCTGCACTCAATGTGTTAATGGCGCTTATTCAATTATTACGGCCGGAACAGATCCAAAAAGTGAGTGCAATTTTGCTGGCTGGAACGGTTGTCCAACTCTTTGTCAAAAATCTACTACTCAGCAAGCAAATTGTAGCGGAGTGGCAGTCGCTTCAGTCAGTCGCTGCCAAAACGCGGCTGATTCCGGCGGCACGGCCTTTGTAGCGGCAGGTATGATTTGTAGCGGTGGGTCTGAAGTGGCGGGAGCTTGTGCGGCCGGTTACACCTGCAATGGCAGTGGTGGTTGTTGTTACACCGATATTTACGGTCAGCACTGTATTTGGTAGTTTATAATTCAGAAACTTGCAAGTTTTAGCCGGAGGTTACTCCGGCTTTTTGGTCCTGGTCTGCATCTAGTAACCCAATTTAATTAAGTTCCTTTATGGAGGGCGCGTCCAGCTGCTGGCGCGCTAAAGCGCTGACTGCGGCCGCTTAAAAACGGCTTTTTGCTATTTAATTCAGGAGATGTGTAGCTTGTTGGGTGCAATTTAGCTAAGTTGAAAGTTGGTGGCAACTTCGACTGCCAAACCCTTGAACCTAGTAGCTAGTTAACTAACCACCAAGTAAAGTCGACATCCTGAGTCAATACCTGGTCAACCGCGACCTTGAACTCGCCCTCTTTCTCTGGTGAGTCAGAGTTTTCTGGGGTTTGGGCTTTGACGTATAAGACTTGGTTGCTAGTTGAGCCATTGGGGGTGATGTAGATGAGCGTGTTGGCGGTAATTAACTCTGATTTGATAGTCAGCTCAGCTTGACCAGAAGCAATTCTAGCTTTGCCGGTGGCTTGCAAGGCAGTGACTGTTCCAGATGGAGTTCCAACCTCAGTGCTGATTAGATTGTCACTAGCTAATTTAAGACTGCTAAAGCTGCCAATGCCGCTGGCAGTAATATTCTTGGCTGTTACATCTTGTGTTGTGGTAATAGCTCCGCTGGTAGCGATAGCTGCGGTAATCAGACCTTCGGAATCAATTAAATCTATATTGCCGCTAGAGACAAGCTTATTCCTGAGGTTGGCTTGACCAGAGACATCGAGGTTACCATCTAGAGTTGTGGCACCGGCAACGCGTAAGTCAGCGTGGAGCTCAACTACACCGGTTTCAGTGATGGTTAGTCGGCCAGCCATTAATTCCAGTCTGCCCAGGCCACTCGGTTGAATCTTGAAGACAGTTTCACCGCCTTGAGCAGGTTGATAAGCCAGCTCATTACCACTAAGCTTTAAGCCATCGCCGATGACTAGGCTACCGCCAACACCAACATTACCAGCCAAATAACTGTTACCAGCGACTTCGAAATAATTCTTTACAAAGATGGCTGATGGATTGATGACGACGTCAGTTTCAGTTAGGTTGAGCTCTGCTAAAGTTTGTTTGATCTGGGCGGCTGAGCTGGCAATTTCGGCGGCGCCAGAGGCGACTGGAACTGAGACGGTGGAAACTTGACCAAACAAGCTGGCTATTAGCGAAGGTTGCTTGAAACTAGCGGCCACTTTGGCATCAAAGTCAGCGATATTGTTGGCATAAAGCGTGCCGCTGATAGTAGCAGTCATGGCTTCAAAAGAGGTGACTTTGGCGGTCTCTAGTTCAGCCATTCTGGACTCGAGGTAGGCAATTCTGCCGGAGCTGAAGCTGGCGGCGGTAGCAGTAACTTTTTCAGCAGTTAGTTCGCCACTGATAGTGGCGGTGGCGGCTAATAAAGCTCCCAGTCTGGAGGTGCCGCTGATAGTAGCGGTTTGGGCGGTGATGGTTTCAGTGGTGATGGCTTGAGTGGTGACTGTTTCAGCAGTTAGGTCTTGAGTGGTGACTGTTTCGAAGTTGGCTAGAGGAGCGGCGATAGAATCAGCGCTCAAATGGTTAGTTTGAATAAAGCCAACTCTTAATTTACCGATGACTGCTTGAGTAAAGGCCGTAAATCTTTCAATAACTTGACCTTGCCCATCTACTAGGGTGACATTAGCATCAGTTTGAGATGGGTTTAGGGCGGTGGTTAGTTGCATGTTGCCTAGTTGATCTAGGGTAAATTCACTAGTTTGATTCAAAGCCGCTAAGAGTTGAGCATCAGAAACACTTGAGGCATTTCCAGGAGTATTACCAAGTTGATAAGCGCCAGGTCTGAGGCCAAAAGCGTCATTGTCCAGAGCTGTGTGAGGCCAATCTGCGTGATCAAACCGGAGAGCAGTTAAACGATAGGAAATTTCGGCTGGGGCAGTCCCAAAGAAGATTAATTGTCTTCTGGCTAGGTCTTTTTTGTAGAAAACTTTAGCATCACTATCACTAGACAAGAGGACGGTCAGGTTTTCCATGGCTGGATCCAGGTCAATGACTCTGGAGAAGAGCCACATCTGAGAACCTTCGACTAAGTTATCAAAATCGATGACATATTTATAGAGTTTTGGATTGTCGGTGGCCTGAAGTCTAACGGTACTAGTCATTTCTTCTTTTAAGCCCACCATACTCGGGACAAAGGTGGCGTATTTTTGACCGTTAATCCAGTATGGCGGATCGATGGTGGTGACAGTGACTTTGCTAGCTACCAGAGTTCCGTTACCGCCGGTACCAATCGAGGTGGTGGCGCCAGAACTACCGATAGTTGGTCCAGTGCCACCGAAGGTTAAGCTAGCGCCAGTAATACTAGTGCTGGCGGTCATGGCGATGTTACCCAAGATGTTGAGAGAGGTAGCGCCAGCTGGCTCTACATAGTAGCCAGCGCTGTTGATGTCTCTGAATTGTTTAGCGTCGATGTAGCCATTGGAGCCATCGATTTTAACTACGTTAGCCCCGGAATATGTGCCGCCAATAATCTGGATTCTGGCTGTGCTAACTGTGCCATTTGAGCCCAGGGCTAGGGTGGTGGTACCGCCCTGAAGGTTGCTGTTTCCCATCCAGATTCCGGAAGTAAAGTCCGCGTCCTCATTAAGTCTTAAATAAGAGTCAGAGAAACGGAACATAGTCTTAGAATCACCCTCTAAGACGGTGCCATTAAGGTAGGTTTCACCGGTGATGGTCGTGTCACCATCAACCAAGAGGTTGTTGTCTCCAGGATCTGAGTCGCCGCCGATGTGAACGCCGCCATTGATGGCCAGTTTGGCTAGTGGAGCGGTCGAGCCGATGCCGACATTGCCAGAATTTTTGATAGTTAATGTATCTGACCAATCTGAAATATCTGCATTTACTGTTCCACTTGGGGCAGTTCTAAATTGCAAATCACCATCTGTTTCGGCAATCAACATAGAAGGCTTGTTGGTTGCACTAGCACGCATAAGGGTATCGTTAGTGGTACTACTTAAGTATGAATAGAACGAAAGAAATGGAAGTCCACCTGCTTCATAACCACCTAAAGTGGAAAGATATTCAGTATTTGAATGTCCAAAAAAGAGACTATTACCACCACCTCCAATGCCGCCCGTAGCACGTATATTTGCAATACGGCCACGATTTGCAGTACCAAGTACTTCTAAATTGGATGTGGGCCCAGTTGTTCCGATACCAACATTCCCAGCTATATTCATCCCATCATCAGTTTGCAAGACACTCGCAGCGCTTCTATAGAAATTAGTATCTGTCCCGAAATATAAGCCACCAGCGGCAGTGGTAGTGTTAGTGCCGATGGTTACGATGCCATTGGCTACAGCGGAACCTGATCCAAAGGCGATGTTTTGGGCTGAATTCCAGAGGTAGGGGTATTCTTGCTCGGAACCACCTCCTTGATTTCCCCAGCGAGCAGACAAAGCCTTGATGGAGCTAAGTAGGAGAGGTTGGGAATTGGTGACGGTAACAGTTAAGCGATAATAAGTTTGGGCGGAAATAGCGCTAGTTTTGAGCCAGACAGGACTGTAATTTGTCGTATTGCCGGTGGATGTATGAACGGTGCTCCAGGTGGTGCCGTCGGTAGATATTTCGAGTAAAAAATCTTTGCTAGAAGCAACAGCGCTGTAGGTAATGCCGAGAACCCACCACTCAACACCTGAAAATGCGGCTTGACCGCTATTCCAAGTCCAGCGAGCAGCAGTTTTTGTCGTGCCATCGATGACTGTTATGGCTTGGTTTTCTTGTTGAGCATAAAGAGCTAAGTTATCTGTACCAGCACCCCAAGTAGTGGTACCGCTATCATAAGTTTCAAATGTGGGAGTGCCCCAGGATTTACTAAAAGCCAACCGATCGTGCCATAGATATTTTGAGACAGGTGAGTAAGCAATGTAATTTCCAGCGGTGCCCATGATTGGATTAAAGAAGCTGTTGGTGGCGTTGGTGGCAGTGTAACTATTTAGTCCAGGTGCAGTTATTGTGCCGCCCACAGTCAGGTTGCCAGTAGAGCTGAGCGTAGTGAAAGCACCGGTGTTGGGTGTGGTTGAGCCAATAGTCCCTGGGGCAGCCCATGTTGCGCTTAAAAGGAGGTTGCTATTGGCGGCTAAAGGAGCATAGGCACTTGAGTAAGTTGAGGTTACATAGGATTGATTTACAGCTAAAGTTATGCCATTTCCAAATCTAATATTACCATTATCGTTATTTCTAACAGCGATTAAGACCCAATTAGCTGGAATGTCCACATCTGCAGTATAAGTAACCAGTCTAAAGTTAGCAGCTACTGACGTAAGACCACTGCCTGTTGGCAAGATGTAATACAGCGCGTGCCAAGCTGGCAAAGTTAGGCCTGATGCAGTCCAAGTCGTGCTGGTAGCTCCACCCACACCAGTAATTGCTGTCCCGGCGGCTGGTTGGTCAATATTAAAATATCCTGCTGTAGAGAAGTTTGTCCCCCTGCCTGTAGCCATAGCAATAAATCTAGCTGTCCAAGTCACATTTCCTGAGCTGTCCACGGCAATTGTGCCACCGCCAGTTAAGTTATTCTGAACCTTTAATGATTCAACCGTAGTGATGCCGGCGATACCAGATAAGTAATCCGCATTAATGCTGCCTGAAAAGGCTGCGCCTGATGAATAGGTCAGTGACCCTCCAGCTCCAACCACCATGGCAGCGATGGTGTTAGTGCCAGAGGTAATACCAGAGAAGGGAATGGATGCAGCCGAAATACCTACAGTACAAGTTAGTGTTCCAGTTGCATTGGCAATAGTACAACCAGTTGAACCGGCTCCACCACCAATTAAGATGTCGCCGGTGCTAGTGCCATTTAAGTTCAAAGCGTCAGCTCCCTTTGAATCTATAGACAGAGCAACGTCTACGTCGTCTCCAGAAGCAGCTAGAGTAACCACACCTCCAGTAGCAGCATTAGTTAAAGTAGCCTCATTTACAGCTGAAGCTGTGGTTCCTAATCTAATTGATTCGTTACCATTACTGTCTAAGATGTCTCCACCGGTAACTTGGAGATCATCGGCAATGATGGTCTTGGTGCCGGTGTTATCTATGGTGAGATTACCGGAACTATCCATAGTTAATTGAGAATTTGTAGTAGCTGCGCCATCGGCATCGTTGTAAGTCAGTTGAAGATTGTCGCCGGTGGCAGAGTTGATTTCTAGAGCTGCATCAGGTTGAGATGTGCCAATACCTAGCTCACCCGCGTTTTCTATCCGGAGATATTCGGTAGAGGCAGTTCCATTCCAACCATAAAAAACCATATCGTAGGCTGCGCTGGTAGACTGCCGCTCTGTGGCTATGCGACCACTTTTATCTAGTGGACCAGCACCTATATCTCTATGCCAAAACTCAATACCTATATCAGTATCTGCATTTGTACCGGTCTCTTGGAGTCTGAGCAAGGTATTGGCCTCGGCTCTGGTTTTGGAGACTGTCAAAAGCTCAGACGGCGTTAAAGTGCCAATACCAACATTGCCCCGACTAGTCACAAGGGCGTAATTGTTTGTAGCTCCATTAGTATCGAAAAATCCACCAATATTGGTAGAAGTTGTGCCCGTATTTAATACGGTAGATACAATGCCGTAGGCAGTGTGAGACGCATTTACATTAGCACCAGATCGTGCCATAGATAAGAGAGTGGTTGCGCCGCTGGCACCACCAGCAGTAGAAGTAGAGTTTAATCTGAGCGTGGCCCCTGTGGTCATAGCATCTGTGGATATAACTGCACCGTAGGCAGTGGTGACCGAGTTGGCATTGTAAGTCAGACCATTTGAAATGGTGCCGGTGTAGTTGTAGGTATTGGTAAATGCACCCTGGTTGGTGATCAAGTTGGCATCAAAATCCATGGTGTCCTGGAATTCTGTGTAGTCGAGAGAGTCTGCTGTGATTCCGCTGGCCCCAAGTGTGGCCCAGGTTAAAGTTCCCGATCCGTTGTTAGTCAAAACACCATTGGTAGTGTGCGCGCTTGGCCAGGCGTAGGTGAGATTTTTCAGTTTAATAATGTCGCCAGCAGTATTTACTTGGAATTGATCTGTGGCGCCGACTGTAAATAATGATGTGGGAGTGGTATCGCCAATTCCGACATTGCCAGTGCGAGTGATTCTCATTGCTTCTGTAAGCACAACATCTGTAGCCAGGGCTTTGGTTGAAAATGAAAGGTATCCAGTGGCGCCCGCAGCACCATTGGAGACAAGGGGAGCTGAGATAGCAGCATAAGTGGCTGATGCTTCTGTAGCACCGGTGTCAATTCTTCCCATAAAACTTAACTCGCTACCGGCATCAGCCGTAGCACTGTTAGTTTGCAATCTAATATTTGTATCAAGTTGTCCCAAGACTGTCGATGTACCCGTGTCATAAACATGAACCTTTTGAAGCGGCACAGAGGTGCCAATACCCAGATTACCAGTAGAGGTAATTCTCATTTTTTCTACTAAAGCAGATGGAAATGACTGAGGAGTAGAGACAGAAAAGGTGAGCGCAGTGCCGCGCGACCCACCGGTGACGCTATCTGTCTCAGCAGCAATGGATGTGAGTTCTCCATAGTTGCCACCCGCATCATTGTCGTTGTTGACTCTAAATATAAGATTAGCACTATTGCCTACAGCTGAGGTCAGGTTGCCATTGGTGATTCTGAGACCAACTGGGTCAGTTGTAGTATCGTTAAACATTTCTAATTCACCCGAACTATTTAAAATAAATTGAGGAGTAGCTGTAGAGCTAGAGGCTGTCAAAATAGAGGGGAGTTTATCTGGTGAAGTATCATTGGCATTGTTGGTAAATCCTAGATCAACGGTTAAGCTGGTATTTGAGGCAATAGAAGTAACAGTCCTGGTCTCACCCGTTACCGTGATCTTGTCACCTACGACTAATTCTGAAAGAAACAGAGTACTGACACCTGTCACAGTAGTGGAAGCAATAGGGTCTATAGTTCCAGTAAGTACCGAAGTTGCAGTTCCGATTGTTCTCGATGATCCGGCCAGGTCAAGTTTGGCCAGTGGACTAGTTATCCCAATACCCACATTGCCGTTGCCTAGAATTGTCATCTTAGCTATGTCGGACACATCTCGGAATTCTGCAATTTTATTAGAATTGTCATTTCCGGCCGAAACTAGAAGGCCGTATCCTGATGTCGCGTCGGTATTTCTAATTCTACTAGCCCACACACCTCCATTTGTCTGGAGCAAATCAAGTTTAAAACTTGGAGTAATCCCTATCCCGACATTTCCACTTTGATCAATCACAAATGGAGTAGTATCTGATGCTTGATCCTCAACAAGTAATGCATTAAATGCACCAGTTTGTGTTAGAGTGAGTGCAACTGATGCAGAAGTTGTTGCAGATATTGTATCGTTTAAAGTAAGTGGCGAAATATTTCCTGCTGTTCTTGTCCAGTAGTTAGTTCCAGTTGCAAAAGTAGAGAAGTCAGTTACGCAGTTAGTTTCGCCGTCTCCAGTACAGAACTGAGTGGCTTCCACCGTTCCATCAGAGACAGCAGTTTCAAATAGGGATAATCCATCAGAAATATAGACATCACCGACAACGTCAAGTGGTGCATCTGGAGTGGTATCACCGATACCGACATTGCCTGTTGAATCAATCGTCAGCTTGGCACTACCTGCAGATGATAATTGTAGTGCATCTGTTGCGTTATTGTATCTAATTGCACCTCTATGCTCTGCATCGCTATCGCCTAAATACAAGCTAGATGTGCCGGCCGTACCTGACAATATTGTCATTCCGGCCCAATTACCTGATGATAAAGCTTGATTTAACACAAACTGAGTACCACCATCTAAAGTAGGTAGCGAAGCTACACCAAAATGATTAATCTGTAGTTTTACAGTAGGAGAGGTTACATTTATTCCAACATTCCCATTATTTAGTACAGTGAGTCTTTCTGTATTTCCTGTGTCTCCTCCGACTGAAGTGGAGATGCCAAAGGCACTTCCGTTTAATGCATGGATATAGTTGGTGCCGCTCCCTCGCATGACGAGGTGGCCTGAGACAGATGCATCACCAGCCACGTCGAGTTTGGCGGTGGGGGCAGATGTTCCAATACCCACATTTCCAGCATTTGTAAATCTAGCTGTCTCTAAACCGTTCCACAAAACTATATCGCCTCCACCAGCTTCTTGTATTACTAAATCATCTTGTACAGCAGCTACTGTATATGCGTTGCTTGTGCGATACATATATCCATCACCTCCGTCGCTAGTCAGTTGGATTCCAGAGTAAGCTGACGCACCAGCGTCAGTATTGCTAACTAAAATGCGCGTTCTGAGATTTTGATTTTTAGATAGATGAAGTAATTCTGTGGGTGTTGTTGTCCCAATTCCCACATTTCCAGTCCCATTCGGATTTAACAAAATGTTCCCAGTTGAGTTCGAATTAGTCGCACTGTTGCCTAGAGTTAAACTAGTTCTGTTGGTGGTCATGATATTGCCGTTGCCATCTATGGCGGTGGCCACATTGGCGGTTGTTCCAGATATAGAAGCGGTGGGTGTGCCAGAATTCATATTCAAAACTGCAAACTTGGCACTGGCGGTGGCTTGTGAGCCTAACAAGAAGTCTTGGGTCGAGTTTTTCAGGAAAATTGAGCCTAAATTAATGTTCCAATAATTTGTTCCAGCCGTGATTAAAGCTGGATCAGACCAGTCAAGTGTCCCACTGCCATTTGTAGACAAAATGTACCCACTTGAGCCGGCTCCAGCTGGCCAAGTTAAAGTTTGAGAGTTAAATTGCGTGGTGCCGATGTTCAGTAGATTACCACTAGCATCAATTCTTTGAGTGCCAGCCCCAGCTCCAGTATTTATACCAGTCGTGGCGTTTAGAGTGGTGAAGACGCCTGAATTAGGTGTGGTTGAACCGATTGTGCCTGGAATGGCCCAAGTTCCTCCAACCAAACTTGAAGCATTGATGGTGCCAGTCCCGGTGTAGTTGAGCGTAGCGCCAGAACCAACCACCATGGCGGCAGTTGTATTGGTGCCAGATGTGAGATTAGAAAAAGCCAGGCTAGTAGCAGCGCCAAAATCAGCCCAGGCAAGACCATCATCCGAGTACTGCATCTTGTCCGTGGCAGTATCGAATCTGATTCCAGCGTTATTACCCGTGCCATTATCGAAATAAATATATCTAGTGCCATCTGTGGTGCCCAATTGTAGGTTGCTAGCTACATTCAGATCCTGTTCTGGAGTGATGTTGCCAACGCCAATTTGACCTGAGCTAGTAATTCGGCCTAAAACGGTGCCGGCGCTGGTGACCCATTTGGCAATGTCGGCAGTTGCGCTCGGACCGGCCTTGAGAGTGAGGGCAGTGCTGCCAGCTGCATTAGCGCTTAGGGTAGCTCCAGGAGCAAAGATAAAATCTCGGTTGTCTATCAAGCCGCCGACGCCAGCATCGAGAATAATATTTCGATCAGACGAAAGAGTGATGTCTGTTGCTGACCCAGCAGTTGTTTGAAGCGTTAAAGCTTTGCCTTCGAGGGTAAAAGTTGTGCCAGTAGCCTTGATCTTTGGATTGGTGTTGCCTAGAGTAACTTCTCCAGAGTTATTCATGATCAGGACAGTATTCTCGACAGCGCTAGCCGAAGCCGGAAAACCCTGGAGAGTTTCTGCGTTCAAAGCGTAAGCCACAGTTCTAATTGGCTGGCGGGGGGTTAAGGTTTCGGCACCAATGGTGACGTCTAACCAAACATTGGAATTATTGGTAAACACATGGTCGGCCACCTCAGCTCCACAGTTGATGGTGTCGGCCCCAGCCCCAGCTCCAGCACCCAAATTTGCTGAAAAAATTCCGTCTATATCTGGTGTAATTGAACAAGTATTTGAGTCCCAAAGCAAAGTTCCGGCTGTTATGTTGTTGTAGAGTTTAAATCGCATCGTCGTGGCGGTGACGATGGGAGTGTCAGCTGGATTGGTCAGCCTGCCTTGAAATGACAGCATTCTGTTTGGTCTAGTCAAGACAGTTGGGAAGGCCTGGACCAAATCTCCTTGTTTGAATTGCTGGTAAGTAAAAATTCCCAGGCCTATGATGAAAATTACTAAGACGAGCAGATTAAAATACGGCAACCACCGGCTAATCAGGATATCTGGCAGAGTGGACAATTCCAGCTTTGAAAAGGCAGAAGCCTTAGGAGACAGTTTCGGGGCAATCAAGTCTGGTTGATTTGGAATTTGTTTCGGAGAAATCTCTGCTGGAGCGGTATAAGCAACAATATCTGGTGTCTCGGCGCGGCTCAAGCTCTCAATTAGCCGCTTGTCAGTGATAAGTTTGCCTTTCCTGGCCCAGGCAGAGAATTGGGCAATGCCAATTAACTTCCGCTTGATTGAAGATGGTTGCAGACCTCGATCAGTTTCTGCTTGAGCAAACTCGAGGAGTTTGGGTTTTGTAAGAATCGAGTTTAGGCTGTTTTCGTTAGCAAATTCACAAAATTGCTTGATATCACTCTTATAATTTCTGACGGTTGATCGCGAGCAGTGATTCAGCTTGAGTGCTAAGACATATTCTTCAATGGCCTCGTTGATCTGGGGAGCCAGCTTCGGTTTTAATTCAGGCCTGATTGGATCTCTTTGCCAATTTTTATGACCAGTTATTGCTTTGGTTGAAACCTCATCGTTTATTTCTAGTTCAGGAATTTTATCTAGTCTGATTCCAATCACCTCATCGCTGAAATTTTTGGTTGGTTGGTCTGTCGAAGTTTGGGGGTGATTTGTTTCGCTAATTGCTGCCTCAACATCAGTTCCGGCCGGTTTTGGGTTGGTTGCGTCAGTCACTTGAGTAGAAACTGGTTGTTCAGGGGAGTTTGGCTTCGCGCGAGAGTATAAGCCCGATGTCAATCCGTCAGCATTAATCCCGACCGGGGTTTTTTTCCACAAACGCTTAATTAAGCGACGAAAAGGCTGGAGAAGTTTAATTGCGGCAAACATGGGCAGGCTTAGTAAATTTGAGTGTGTAATCCAGGCATAGATAGCTGAAACCGTGGAATCCAGACCTGTCATTAAGTTTAGATAATATCGAGACCAGACACAACACCAGGCTATGCGGGCGTAATGCGCGCGCCCACGCGTGTGAGGTGGACCTCAAGAGAAATGAGCCCAGGGTCAGAATGTTTTTCACTGGCTTTCAACCTGATCAAACAGATCAAAGCTATATCACTAAAGCGACTCTAAAATTTGATTATCCGGGGATAACAACAGAGTTATCCCCTAAAATTGATTCTGGGTATTTGTTTTGATTTAATGTTTTATGTGTATGAAATATCAAATATTCGCGTTATGATGGTGTTTGAAATAGCTTAAAACCTCAAAAACCGGTTTTATCCAGGCTAGACCTAATTTGATAGTCTTAGAGACTCAGAAAAACCGCCAATTTAGCTAGAATTTGGTCAAAAAATAAGGTTTGGGTTTTTAGACTGTGGATAACTTTGGCCTTCATCTGGCTAGAATCACAAATTTAGACATTAATAATAGTTGCATTTAGCCGCAATAATACAAAAGACTCAATATATGATCAAAGAAAACGCGAAACGAACTCTAGTATGGCTCTATAGCGCCACTACTGAAGAAAGATGGCTGTCAAAAGACCGAATCTCGCTAATTTTGGCTCATTTAACTCCAGCTGGTGTTCGGTCCCTGCTTTATTCTCTGGAAAAAAAGCAACTTGTTTTCAGTCAAAGAGTTGGTGGAGAGATCAACTTTGCCTTAACTAATATCGGCAAAGCCCTAATTGAGACGGAAATAATCGGTCTGAGCGCCTCTAGTCAAGCAGAACCACAGTGGTCAATGTTAATCTTTTTGAAGCCTCCTAAGAGCGACCGGAACTTTAGATATCTGAGGTTGTTGCTCTTGCAGCAACACTGGCTAACAGTTTCTAGGGGAGTCTTCATTTCTCCTGCCCAGCCAATCGAGTCTCTAATTCAAGTGATTGCCAAGCTTTATGCTCAGTCAGTGATTGTGCTGGGAATTAAGGATTGGCGGTGGGGTGACATTAGGCTAGTTATAGGCCAAACAGTTGGAGCTAGCCAAGTAGATGACATTTACTCTGGTATTAGCAGAGAGATAGATAGACTGATAAGTGAAGTTTTAAGTAAAAATGAGCTAAATCATCAGGACAAAAGCCAGATTCTTTCAGTCTTTGATCGCCTTTATAGCACTTTAAAACTTGATTTTACTCAAGTATTGCTTAAAAAACGTGGCAATGCGAGCGGAGTTGAGCTACTCAGCAAGCTGCAGTTATTGGGATAATTTTAGTGCTAGAAGTTTCTGATTCTTTGTCTGCCGAAGTTTACTTGGCTAGACACCCAAAGCACTACCCAAAGTTTCGGATTAAATTTGGTAAATTGTCTATTTAGACAGGCTAGCGACCATCGGTGAAGTTTCGGTCAGGCTCTATTCGGGTCAAACACTTTTGTAATCTACAATGATGTTAAGATATAAAAAGCTATACAAATAAGTTTCTAATTGGGTTTGCGGTAAATAACTACCAGATTATGCGCTAATAATGCGCTAATAATGCGGGAATAAATTATCACCAATCTTCGGGGCTTAAATCGTCATATTTCGTTAAAATTGCGGTATTAGGCTGGTTTGAAAATATGATTTTTTGACAGAAATTACCTGTATTTTGACGGATTATTTTATAGCCGAAGTTTCTCTGACAATCGTTTTAGTTGGCCTGCCGCACGGCTTCAGTAGTTAGATGTTCTGCTTGGATGGAGCCAGTGAGTCGCCACGAGACTTAAAATTGGTGGAGCGATGTTAGGTGGGACGCAACTGCGATTTCGAAGTCGAACGAAGTAATAAGTACCTAAGAGGCGAGAGTTGAAAGGTTTATTCTAGCTCGCATTCTAATCTCTCAGTTAGCTTTGGTTGAGCTGCTTGAGTTGCTAGATTCACCTCCCAGGCTTCAGGGAGATGATTAGCCTTTTTTTGGTCCGGTATCGGATAAACTCTAATGTCTTGGATTTGGTTGGGCAGCTTGATTTTCAGGTGACTCAAGCCTGACGAGCTATCGTGAGTAGATCTGACCCACCAACTATCGGCCGGCTGGATTTTGGCTGTAATGACAAACCAATCGTTGTCAGGGTATTTTTGGGGAAGTGACAGGGTCCATGAGGCAACAGCTTTCTTAATATGTTGGCGATTTATTGCAATTGAGATGAGATGAATTGTTCCCAGCCAATTTAACCAGCCGCCCCAAACACTACTGATTAAGCCACTCAGGATTAATAAGATTGGCAGGTAGGCCGAATCTATCTGGGCCCATCTGGTCAACCAGATTCCTAATTTTGTGGCTGGTTGAGTTAGATTTTGATAATCAATATCATCAGGCGCGAGCTTAGCGCAAACAACTAGGGTCGGGAATTCAAGGTTTCGATTCAAGCTTAGCCAACTGCCATAATATTGGTGGTGCCAATAGCTAAATGCGTTTAGTGGTCTTGGCCAGGTAATCTGAGGTTGGATAAACTCAAGTGATTGATTGGTTTTTTCTCTTTGGATGAAAACAGTTAAAGAATATTGCACTGATCCGACCAAAAGTTTTGGCGATGGCCATTCAGGTAAGGCAAATTGGCCAGTCTGGTCTGAGAAAATCGTCTCAACTACCACTGGGCTTGGATCTGAATTGGTTTTGGCTGTAACGATGATTTTAGCCATCTGAATGGGTTGAGGCTTTCCAACTGAGTTGCCAGATTGGTCAACTTTGAACCCCAGCAGCAGACCCATTTTTTTAGGCCGTTGCCAGCCTAGTATCTGCCACCACGTCCTTAAGCCAGATTTTCTCCAGGCTTCGCCCCATTTTCTCCACCACCAAATCCAGGCTAGTGCGAGAATAATTAAGTAGGCTCCAACTACAGCTAAGCCCCACCAAAATGGCTGCTCGATTGGCGGTGTAGTTACAATTTGTCGAATTGGTTTAGCTAATGAATCTGGCAGCGATAAAGACAAGGTTAAGATTAACTCTTGAATCCATGGTAGTGACGTTCTGGTGGCTGTTTCTCCGCCAGGCCAACTCCAGGTGAGTAAGCCGGTAACTATTGTTTTGGGAGGAATAAGTGGCGTTGGTTCAGTTATCGGCGGAGTAGGTTGTCCTGGGGCTAAAGTCGCTAAAGGCTGGGGAGTGATGCCGCCACCAATGAGGGGCGGTATAAAACTGGGGACAATTAATTTTATATTCTCTAAAATTGAAGTTAGGCCAAAACTATCAGTGACTAAAAAATTTAAGGTTATTTCGGTGTCGCGCGGAACTACGCCAAAAGTCCCTTCCCAGATTCCAGCGCTGGAACTCGAAGAGGTAATAGTTTGTTGAATTGTTCCTCCCCAAGACAATGTGGCCACAACTTGACTATTTGCCTCTGTAGTAGCGACAACTTGAATTGGGTTATCGGTGACACTGATAACCGTCAAAGGCCAAGTGGCCTCATCCTGGGCCGAGATATAGGTAGTTACGTTACTTATCTGCGTTACGATAAAAATTGGCGCCAGCGTATCAATGGTGAAATCCCAGACAGCCGAGGTGTTTGAGTTTCCAGCCGCATCAAAAACCACTATTTTCCAAGTATGAGTCCCATCAGTTAGCGAAATTTTAGGAGTAATTTTTAAACTCCCATCGCCACTATCGATGACCAGCTTGTAGGTACTAGTCTCACTGGCGGTAGTTGGGATATTTGCGATAAAAATTACGCCATCGATATACAGCTGATAATAGGCAACTCCAATATCATCACTGCTGGCATACCAACTAAAGTCAGGGAACGAGGTCGTTAGCGAACTGTTATCTGCCGGAGCAATTAAGATTGGCGCACTGGGAGGCGTGTGGTCTTTAACTGCGGCAGAAACTTTAGTGGCGCTGTTTGTGGCGAGCTCATCAGCGTTAACAGGTCTTGTGGGTAACAAAAGCAACAAGCCGAGACAAATAATCCAGAAACATAACCGTTTCATGAGGGACCAAGCTAAATCTATTTTCTCTAGTTTCACTCTCAGTTTGTTAACTAGGATCAGAGGTGGTGCTAGAAGGAGTTGATGAGTCATCGGCACCTGTCGAATTTGTTTCGCCCATCTTTGGTGGAGTACCACGTCTGCGCTTCATGGCCACAGCTCCGGTAACGGTGGCGAGAATTAGGATTAAGACAGCGATGATGATCGACAAGGGAATCAACCAAGCGGTCGCTTGGGCTGAGACCATTTTACCTTGACTACCATAACTAACATTTAAGATAGCTTTGTACGGTCCAAAACCCCAGTTAACACCCCAGATTCCTGAAAAAGCTCGTTGAGTGCCAGGGAAAACATTTTGAGTTTCGATTACGACAGTATCAATTTTCTGATTGAAAAGATTATAAATCTCCATGGTGGCGTTCGGTCTAATGTGAATATCAGACTCGTTATCGATACCGTAAGAAAAGGCCATTGGACCAAACTCAGCTATATTAGGTGTAAAAGCGAAATCTCTAATAAAGGCCTCCTCGTTAATTTGGCCCTCAACGGTGACATAAATTAATGAGCCGACTTGTTGGTTTACGCCAGTACTAGCTGGCTCTTTTGCAGCTCCAGCAGATCCGGCTGGCTGATGAATCACCATGGCATAGTGACCGCCTGGGCGAGCATCTTTGGGAACTTCGATCAAAACATTCACAGTTCCAGCCTTGCCAGCTTTAAGCATTTGTCTGGATTGGCCAACTGCTATCCAAGAAGCTAGACTCCATCTATCATCAACAGATTCTCTGACTTGAATAGGAGTCTTGGCGTCTTTATCAATAATAAAATCTTTTACAAATGATTCGACTTCAATATCTTTGTCAGAGGAATTCATGATTCTGACAGTGGTCTGGAATTTTTCACCCGGTTTAATTTTTATTTCGCCTAAATCACCAATTCTGGGTGGAATAGCTGTCAGAGAGATGGAATTTTCAGCAGTAGGCATGGGAATTGCTGTCTGAGCGTAAACCTGATCTGGAGATACAAGACTAAAGATGCTTGGCATTTGCCAAGAACTGGTGAAAGCAGCTAGGGAAAGACAAGAAGCAAAGATTAAAGCGGTAGAAGAGCGATGTTTGGGCATAGGCAGTAGTGGTTTAGATTAGGTTTTTTAGAATGTGGCGGTAGCAGTGTAGGTGATGTAGTTTTCGTAGTTACCAGCAGCTGTAGTGGCGTCTGGAATAACTCTGTAGCAAACATAAATATTGTCATTGCTGGTCACAGCTGTATCACTGAAGATTGTGACTGGAGCTTGACTGTTTTCAGCGTCTGCAAATTGTCTAGCTGAAAATGTTCTAGCACTTTCATTGTAGGCGAAGGCTTCTGTGGTGGTGCCATTTACATCTGAGAGGGCGTAACCGAAGCCAACACTGGCTGGCAGAACCCATTCATTGCTTAGGGTGTCAGATGCGGTACTGGCGTCACCTCTAGTATCTTGAATACAGTTGCCATGGGTTGCTGTTAGAGCGTCTCCAGTACAAGTTCCGCCATTGCGGCCCAACTGGTCATTAGCAACGGCAGTGACGGCGTAGCCTCCAGGAGCATTGGTGGCAATTCTCATGGCTTGAGCGGCATTCTTAAAGGCGGTTAGCGATAGCTCTCCAAAAGGAACTGAAGCAGCTGTAGTCACAACATCGGTGGTGGCGCCGCAGGCACTAATGCCACTGGCCAAGCCAATAATTTGAAAGGTCAATTGAGGCGCAACATAAGCGGTAACCTTAACTGCTTCGACAACAGCGATTTTAGCAGTTGTGAAGTCAATGACGTTGCCAGAATTGTCTAGCTGTTGAACGATAATTGAGTATGAGTCTGCCGTGCCAGTCATGTGACCGGTGGCTGGAGCTGGGTTAATTAAATTGTTTATCAAGACGTATGGACTAGTTACGTTGTCGAAGGCTCTTCCAACCGCACCTGTGC
>Ga0265292_1001264_pt1 | contig 23421 bp, 14 predicted proteins | sample Munlanlewell296A_FD_189080 | JGI IMG/M metagenome (GOLD analysis project Ga0265292, IMG submission 189080) | Leachate microbial communities from a municipal landfill in Southern Ontario, Canada - Leachate well 296A | ecosystem: Engineered > Solid waste > Landfill > Unclassified | place: Canada... | reverse complement strand
GGCATTTTCTTTCCAGGCGGACTCTTCCTCGCGTGTCCGGTAGGAACGGTTGTCTGAAGCCCCGTGGCCGTACCAACGGTAGGTCTCAGCCTCGATAAGCGTGGGGCCTTGTCCTGCCCGCGCACGTTCGATAGCCTCTTTGGCCGCCACATGCACCGCCAGCACATCGTTGCCGTCCAACCGGACGCCTGGAATTCCGTAGGCTGCTCCGCGAGCCGCTATGGAACCGCCGGCCAGCATTTTTTTGATGTTTGTGCTCAGACCATACTTGTTGTTCTCACAGATCCAGATCACCGGAAGTTTCATCACAGCTGCCATGTTCAGTGACTCGTGGAACGCTCCGATGTTGGTGGCAGCATCGCCGAAAAAACAAGCGACGACAGCGTTTTTATCAAGATACTGGCAGGATAGGCCCACGCCGACAGCGATGGGTAACCCGCCACCTACTATTCCATTGGCTCCGACGATGTTTAGCTTAACGTCTGCAATGTGCATCGATCCACCGCGTCCATGGCAGTAACCGGTCTCCTTGCCCAGTATCTCCGCAAGCATCCGGTTCATGTTGGCGCCCTTGGCTAACACGTGTCCATGCCCCCGGTGGGTGGTCAGCACATAATCCTGTGTCTTAAGGTTTTGGCAGACACCAACTGCAACTGCCTCCTGACCGACCGACAGATGGGGGCTCATCCCCGGAACCTGTTTGGCAAGGTACATCTGATATAGGTTTTCCTCAAAATGACGAATTCGCAGCATCTGCCGCAGAGTCTCAAGGTGGTCCTGCTTATTTTGTTTCATGAACTTCCTATATTAGTTTTACGTTTTTATCTACATAAGTTATATGACATCACATATATTTCGTATTTGAATGCTTAAGCGTCCGCTTCCCGATGCACCTGCACCATATAATAAAATCTCAATTATTTTTTTCCTCCAATATACTGTGCAGCTACAGACTTCATTGCTTCAACGCCAGAAGCAATACCACCTTTAAATTGGGTTATACCGGTACCTGCCAGTACCATAACTCCGGTTCCGAAAGCTTTAAGATTTTCCAAAAGATTTTTCGGTGAAAGACCGCCAGAAAGAGCCGGCACCATGTCCTTGATATTTTTCATCGGTCTGCACATAGTATCAATTAAGCTATGAATTTCTGGTTCGCTACCTCCTACAAGATATCCACCCAAAATATTTGAACGGAAAAATTCACCTCCCATCAGACGGGCAAATTTAACAACAACTTCAGGACTAACACCTTGTCCCTCAGCTCTTCCAAAGGCTTCTTTTCCACCACAATGAATATAAATTGGTACATCAAAATTGTCTCTGAGTATTTTAATTGACGAAAAGCTACTAGCAAAAATGTTCACCATAAGTCCTCTTGCGCCACAATTTATAGCTTTTTCGGCAAACCTTTGGATGTTTTCAGGTCCCGTTGTTATGTGTGGTGTATACAACACACGTTTACCAGTTTTATCTTCAGCACGTTTAATAGCGTTCATAACCTTCGTAACGCGTTCATCCAGAGGACAATAAGCAGTATTCATCATCTTCTCATCATCTTTAATAAACTGAAGACCGCCTACTGCAAAACTATAAGCCATCTCAGCCACCTCGTCAGGGGTAAGTCCTGCAGTTGGTTTGATAATCGTTCCGATAATAGGATCATCATCAGAAACTCCTAAGTATTTCTTTGTTCCATCTATTCCCCATTTTGGTCCAAGAAAATATTTGTTATATTCTTCTGGAAATTCAAAGTCAACAAGTCTTGATTTGTTATAATCTATCAGTGCATGCGTGGCACCACCAATCATATATAGCCAGAAGGATGAAAAAGCACTCTCTTCCATATTGAAGTTTATCATTGGATATTGTAGCGAGACATATCCTTTACCAGGCTCGATTTCCTCAACGCTTAACACACTGCCCTTACATGCATTATAGAGGTCGGTTGGTTTCTTTTCGAAGCTCCATTTGCCGGTAGTTTCCATTTCGACAAGTGTTTCTGCAACGGCATATAAATTTTTTGTAGTTTCAAGATAATACTTAGCAACCAGGCTTTCATTTTTCTTAGTCATAATTAAATATCTTTCTTTTTTAGTTTTTTGACTTTATTAAAACTTAAACAGGACATGTACAATTAATCAAACCCATTATTTAGTTAAATAACCCTTTTTTATTATTTGCAAATAACTTTATCTTTTCAAAAGCAAGTTCATATCCTTTTTGTTTTGCTTTTGTAAAAAAATCCGGCACGTTATATCTGAATCCTTTTGAATTTTGTGATTCCTTATAGGACTTGCCGAATGCAGCTATAAATTCAGTACATATATTCACTTTTGCAATACCACTTTCTATTGCCTCCACAATCTTATCTTCCGGGGTTCCGGAGCCGCCATGAAGCACAAGAGGCTCTTTAACCACTTCCGCTATTTCCTTTAACCTTTTAATATTTATCTCCGGTTTGAATTTATAAAAGCCATGTGCAGTTCCAATTGCAACTGCTAAAGCATCTATACCTGTTTCTTTTATAAATCTTATAGCTTCTTTAGGTTTAGTTTGAAGAGCTTCTGATTCGTTATGGCTGAAATTACCTTCTGTACCTGCTAATACTCCTAATTCAGATTCAACTGTAATTCCAAGATGGCGGGCAAGTTCAACAACTCTGCATGTTTGCTCCACATTTTCTTCAAATGTGCAGTGTGATGCATCAATCATAACTGAAGTAAAACCTGCTTCGATAGCTTGTTTTACCTGCTCAATACTGACACCGTGATCAAGATGAAGTGCTACCGGAATATCAACATCACAAGCAGCTGAGGATGCTATTTTATACATTTTATCATAACCGCCGGCATGTTCAGCTTCTACTTGTCCTGCTTGTAAAATTACTGGCATATTTAACTTTTGAGCTGCCTGTGTTATTGCCTGCGCTGAATCAAGCGACCAGAACTCAAAAGCACCTACTGCATAACCATTTGCCCGGGCATTTATTAATAATTGATTCATCGGTAATAATTTCATTTAATTTTACTCCTTTTAAAATTCAATACTTAATTTAGATAACAAACTGCCTTTTCCGTAATAAATTCTTTGTTATTTATTTGATTTTCAATAAAATCAATAGTTTCTTTAAAACTAACCGTATTTGTTGTGGCTCCTAGCTCCCTGATACAAAAATTAGAAACAGCACCCGCAAAAACAGCACTTTTATATATATCCCAATCGTTGAGAAGACCTACTAAATAACCTGACATAAACGCGTCACCTGCACCTGTTGTATCAACCACATTGTTACAATCAAACGGTGGGATAATATATTCTTTTTCGAAATCTGTCACATAACAGCCCTTAGACCCAAGCTTAACACCAAATTGTTTGACACCGTATGCTGCAATAAATTCTCTCATTTTATGTACTGATTTTTCTCCTGTAATCATAACAGCTTCATCATAGCTGGGGAAAAATAAATCAGTATATGGTAAAGAATCTTTTATTTTTGCTAACCATAAACCATCGTTATCCCATGTTGCATCCATTGCCGTTTTAATATTATAGCTTCTTGCTTTTTTAAATAACGCAGTTAAACCATTCCCGTCAATCCCAGCAAGTGACATTGTACTTCCAATGTAAAGCAATTTGACATTCTTAATGCTTTCTTCAGAGACCATAGTATAAGAAAATGAATCATTGCTTTTTCCGTAATATGCAAAATGACGAGCACCATTTGATTCGGTAAGCACTACGCTTGTAGAGGTCGCATATATATCAGAAATAATTACACCTGATGTTTCAACTCCAAAACGGCTTGCTTCATCAACAAGGAATTTCCCCGAAGGGTCATTCCCAACCACACCACAAATACCTGTATTAATTCCGAGCTTAGCAAGATTTATTGCTACATTAAGTGCATCTCCACCTGAAGTATGCTTGATTGTATCAAGTCTTACCGAATCCTTCTCAAAAATGCCGGCATCAACAGGATAAATTATAATATCTGCCACCATTAGCCCTATTGATAATACATCCATAGCCTATCCTCCATAGTTATATAGAAACAATCATTTTCTCAACTCATTAAGTACATCTGCAATTGCTTGAATATTTTCAAGAGGTGTGTCTGGATAAATATCAGCTTTGAACCAAAGACCGCCCTTGTGACCTTCCATGACCTCATAAATTTTTATTATATGACCTTTTAATTGTTCCGCAGTAGCAAAAGGCATAAAATACTGCCTGTCAATATCAGCTGAAACAGTAACCTTATTTAAGCATAAACGCCGTAACTCCTGCAAGTCATTACAACCTGATTGAATATTAATTATATCAGCACCGGCTTCGATTAAATATGGTATAACTGGAAGTAGATGCCCATCAGTGTGAAAATAGACATATTTTCCAAGTTTTTTGGCATGTTGGAACATAGCTTTATAACCTTCAAAAAAGAAATCATACCACATCTCCGGGCTAACCATTAGACGGTACTGTTCTCCCCAATCGTCCTGAAAAGCTACACAGTCTAAATCGTCACAGTCAATATACTTTGATGTATTTTCAATATTATACTGTACTATCATGTCAATAAGCTTTCTGATCCTTGGGTCATCTTCTGCCATATCTATTAAAGAATTTTCATAACCGCGTAAAAAATGAACACGTTCCCATAATCTTTCTGGAGATCCTGGAGTAATAACAAATTTATTGCCATCTTTTAATGCTTTACAATATTTTTTAAATGCCTCAATGTCGAATCCTGAATATAAATCTGCCGTTGTTTTTGGATCGGGACATTTAAAATCTTCAAATGAATCCCAGCTTTCAAGAGGAGATTTTGAGACTATTCCCTGCATTCCATTTACCTTATTCGTCCATTCGCATCCCCAGGCATCAACAAATATTTCACCAGCTGCATATCCCTTAGGAAAACTATCATAATCTGGTGGGGTTGACATTGGAAAGTAAAAATCGCTGGGGATTTGTATTGCAATAGGAAAGAGTTTATCTCTATAATGGTGCCAGGTTGCAGCAGAACAATACGATTCAACTACTGGACCTTTCGGATTATCCCATCTAAGACTACAAAGTACTCTTTCTCTGCATGACATTGCTGATTCGCTGTGATTGTTCATAAAATTATATTTAAAAATCTACTGGCTTCATACCAAGGGTTTCCTGTGCTGTCTCAAATAAAATTTGCTTTGCAATTATTAGTGCTTGTTCAAAAGTGTATTGTCCCTGCTCAATTTTATCAGACAAAACAACGGCAAACTGTTTTCGTACAATTAAAGCTTTTGCATAAGTCCAATCTACACAATAAGCATCTGAGAAAAAGCCAAACTGCTTATTTGCTGCTATCATATCAAGACGTTCGTTAATAACCTTACGAATTGAACCAGGGAAGAAATTATGCCACCAATATCCGGCCAGAGAAACGTTTGGTAATTCACGCACTAAGGTACAAGCTGCCTGATTTTGATGTAAATTAGATATGAAAAGTGAGAATTTAAGAGACTTATGGCGCTCAAACAGTGATGCTAACTCAAAAACTGTTTCAGTACGCAGTTTACTCCCGGTTTCAAACGGAAGAGGTTCTGCTCCTAATGAAAACTGCAATGTAAGATTCCCCTTTTTTCTTGCAATTTCATTGAAAAACATTTCGGATATATAATTTGCGAAAACATCTCTTTCCCAAGGCCCTGCATTATCTCTATTGGCAAGTGCCTTAATCATTTCTTCATTTGTCACAATTCGATATTCGATATCGGTTGAAAAATGTGACGCTATGCTTAATATATTATCGTATGGTATCCTTTCACAATAATGACATATAGCTTTTGAAACATCCTCTAAGTTTTTGATAGTTTGTTTAAAATTAAGCTTGCTTCTATCAATCTTCACAGGCAAAGGTGCACCCGGGACCTCCTGATTCCATGCATACTCTAGTTCCAATAGCGCTGTATCAAATTGTCCCCATTGGCAACGCGTAAAAAATGCCCATTCCAGGCTGTACTGTAAAATATCATCAGCTATATGATTATGCCCTCTCCACAATTCAGTACCTATGCGTTTAACTCCTGATTTTCTGAGTATTAACCGGGGCCAATTATTATCCTTATTCTTTTCTCTGATAATGCTATCTAACTTACGCCAGTTGTCAGTAGTAATTTCACTATCCCATCCGTAAAGATCCTTTAATATTGTTTTTACACCCCAAAAGCAACTGGTATTCTGAATATATTTAAGATATGGAATTGCACGTTCAACACGGTATGCTACCTCAGTTTCATCCGGACTTTCCGACATTCTTGAACCATCCGGGCAACCCGCACTATATAAGTCTGAAATTACCATATGATATAGAAGTATATCGTGAATACCTCTTGCAGAAAGGTGAGTAGCATCTATATGCGTATGGATATCAATTAGTGGAACTTCACAAAGACTTTCATAAAGTTTTGAAGTTAAAGAATTCATAAATGTTCTACTTTTTCTTTTGATCATAAACTTGTTAGGGTGTACTGTACAGGGTTGTTGGGTAAAACAAACTTGTTATGGTATATTTTGATGGCGCAAAAATAATCATTTCTGCATTACTAAAAAAGCCGATAGTCATTCAGAATATTATTAAAGTTCTTTGATCTTAATATTTCTGAACCAAACATCATTCCCATGGTCCTGGAGTCCGATATAACCCTCTTTGGCTGTGTTAATAAACCTTTTCCAATCTTTGAATTTTGAATTGGAACACATCTTCCTCCATTCGTCGGTCCAGAGGTGGAATTCAACAACATTTACACCGTTTAATGAAAACACCACAGTACCCTGAAAACAAAGGATTACAACCTGGTTCCATTCGCCAACAGGTTTGGTATTCTGCGGATTGGCAGGAATAAGGTCGTACAGTGAACCGGCTGTACGATTCCCGTTCACACCAAGCTTTGCATCCGGATGGTTATCATTATCCAGTATCTGCATTTCCGGAGATGAATAACCAAGCCCTTCGCTGGGGATCTCCTCATCGAGAATAAATATTCCGCTGTTTCCGCCTTTCGAAATTTTCCATTCGAGTGAAAGTACAAAGTCAGAGTATTTCTTATCATAAATGATAGAACCGCCGCCACCGCCGGCTTCACCAGCACCTGATCCGATACAGTGCAATGTACCATCTGCTATCTCCCATCCTTTTTCAGGGAAAGAAGGTTTATTGTATCCGCGCCAACCGGCGGTTGAGGTTCCGTCAAAAAGAATAGTCCAGTTATCTGCCGGAGCTGTTTCTGCTGTTTTTTCAGCTTCCTGCTTCACGGATTTCCCTTTTGATCCGCATGATGTTGCAAGTCCAACGACAAGAACACATGATAAAATAATGTTTATTAGCTTCATAATAAGTTTAAAGTTATAAGTTATAAGTTATAAGTTAAAAGTCACAGGCAAAACATACCTATAACATAATTAATTATACAGGCATTTCCGGTAATGACCAGCCTTTGCGGTAATTATGTTTAACCATTTCAGCAGCAAACTGTTTTGCATTAATAGGAGGTTCGGTCCATTTTTTGTCCCAACGTGGACCACCATCAATCATTGTGAAATTATCTGAAATGCAAATCTTTACAGTGTCATTATCACCAATGTTTGAGAATTCCATTTTCTCTCCGTTCCATTCGAGTTCTTTATTCAGACCCTGAAGTCTGACAGCAAGAACACCCATAACAACCATTTCATTAAATGGTCCGGCTTCTGCAAAATCAGATTTAGTCGGAACTCTGCTTTCGGGGCTCTCTTTACAAGCACGTACCCAGTCAATTTCATGACCCCCGTTCATTGCGTTTTCAACTCTTCTTTCAGTTTTTGGAACAACAGGTACACGGCCGGATAGTAACCATGGGTCAAAGCCATAACAACCGCAAATAAGAGTATCTTTCGATCCGTGGAAGATAACACCGCCACCGGCATTATTCATATCTTTTCCGGCAGGCCAGCCGGCAGGTTTGGGTGGTTGAATTCCACCATCATACCAGATAACTTCAACCTGTGGATATTTAATTTTTGAACCTTTTGGTGTTACTCTCTCGGGATAGGTAAGTTTTATCATCTGGACATTAGGTCCGCAGTCGTTTAACAACAGTGTTGAACTACCCTGAGCCTTGATCGGGCATTGCAATTTCAGGCCTTTGAATACAGGATGAAGAATATGGCAAGCCATATCGCCTAGTGCGCCTGTACCGAAATCCCACCAGCCTCTCCAACTCCATGGAGTGTAGATGCTATTATATGGACGCATCTTAGCCGGGCCTATAAAAAGATCCCAGTTAAGTGTGTCAGGTACCCATTCACCTTTTGGAACGTTTTGTCCTTGTGGCCATAACGGACGGTCAGTAAATGCTTCAACTTTTTTTACTTCACCAATTTCACCATTCTGTATCCATTCCACAATGAGATTTACTCCTTCACCTGAAGATCCCTGATTTCCCATTTGTGTTGCAACCTTATGTTTTACAGCAAGTTTGGTCAATAGCCTTGATTCATAAACAGAATGTGTAAGTGGCTTTTGTACAAAGGCATGTTTCCCCATCACCATCGCAGTTGATGCTGCAATACAATGGGTATGGTCGGCAGTTGCAACTATAACTGCATCGATAGACTTGCCCATCTCATCATACATCTTTCGCCAATCCCAGTAAGCTTTGGCATTTGGATTTGCTTCAAATACTCTTTTTGCATATCCCCAGTCAACATCGCACAGAGCGACAATGTTTTCAGTACCAGAAACTGCTTTAAGGTTGGCATTTCCCATGCCACCAATACCAATAACAGCAATATTAAGCTTGTCGCTGGGAGCCCTGTGGCCAAATCCACTCATAACTGAGCCTGGAAGTATAGTCAGACCTCCGGCAACAGCACCGGTTCTTTCAATAAACGACCGGCGTGTAATGTTTTTTGAATTCTCTTTCATTATCAGGTTGTCAAGTTTCACAAGGTTGTTGTGTTAAACAATCTTGCTTTGATTTAATTTGATGATACAATAATAGTATTTTTTCTTTAAACAACAATGTACCAATCCATCTGCTTAAAGTTCGTAGCTTATCAGGCTAACAAATTATTTCACTATACGGAAATCCTAAAAATGTATTATACCGTATACGGGCTTCTCATTTCCCTGGTAAATAATTTATTGGCTTCAGGATCGCCAACTACTTCGCCTTTAACCGGATCCCAGGTTATTTTCCTGTTTGTGCGGATTGTTATATCCCCCATGTGGCTGATAGTATCGGAAATAATTGCCTCATCAAGCGGGCAAAGTTCTTTTGAATTGCCTTTAATAATGTCGAGAAATACTTTTCCCATGGTGTTGTTTTCGCCATTAATCCAACCTTCTTTGGTTTTTGGGAAATTGTTTAGCTTCTGATTGATTTCAGGTATATTGGATTGCAAAGATGAGCGACTTAGCGAAATCCATCCTTTTGTACCATAGAAAGTTGTACCATTGATTTCCTTATTTTCCCGATGATTTAATAAGCCTTTCAGGGCAACATCATCGCTAACGAAATGTACTTCGAGTCCATTTTGGTATTTATAGTTAACATCCCAGGAGGTAATGTTATTATATAAACCACCTGCGGGCCAGAACTGTCCTGTCCCCTCGCAGGTGTATGCTCCTGCTACTTTATCTTTTAATATCCAGACCAGAATATCCAGGGGATGAGCGCCCCAGCCGGCAAGATAGCCTATACTGTAATCATTATTGAAAAATGAATTATAGTTGGTCACCCGTTCGGGGCAATAGGGTCGCATCGGAGCAGGACCTATCCATCTGTCATAATCGAAACCAGGCGGTACAGGTACCTCAAAATTGAAATCAGGCGGTACAGGTGCCTCATTACAAACCGGATTTACGACATCATTTTTACCCGGAGCCCAGACATCAACACGTTCGATATCCCCGATCAGCCCTTCCCTTATCATATTATATCCAAGCTGCATATGCTCCATGGTACGTTGTTGCGTACCGTAATGAAAACGAAGATCGTTGTCGGCTAATTCTTTACTAAGCTTCATGTATTCCGGATAGCTTAATCCGAGAGGTTTTGCCAGCATAATGTGTTTGCCGGCGCGCGCTGCTTTTATTGCCATGGGAACATGCCAATGATCGCAGGTTGTGATATGCGCTACATCGATGTCTTTACGCTGAAGTATCTCTTCAAAATCGTTGTAAGGGATACATTCGGGTGAAGAATAATTGTTGTCTTTATTGAACTTGTTGACTGCCTTAGCCGCATCTTCGCGACGGTCCTGATGGACGTCACAAACTGCAATATTCAAAGTTTCGCTTAACGGCAAAAAGTATTTCATCAATTCTCCTTTTCCTCTGCCGCCTACTCCTATATGAGCGATCGTAATCTTGTCGTTTGCCCCTTTCCGGTTTGAGCATGATGGTAATATTGTTGGCAATATGGCGGCCCCGATTACCACTTTTACTGAATTCTGAACAAAATCCCTGCGGGAAAGATTCCGTCTATTTTTATCTTTTTTATCCATGTTGTATTTTATTAAATTGGTTTATAATTATGTTAAGAAAAGTTATTCATTCAAATATTCATCATATTTAGCCTGTATTTCTTCTTTTCCGGTTACACCTGGTAATATCCAGACTCTGTATTTCAGATGAAGTGTTTCGTCTTTTTTTAACACAATCTTGCCGTTATATATAACAGCAGGACTATAATAAAAAAATGGTATTTCCGGAACATTGATCACATACCAGCTGGTTGTCGGAGTTGTATATTTCAGATTTTGTAAAATGCATATCCCCGCTTTTTCTCCTGTTAATGTATTGAAACCCATGTACAGCCAATTGTTTTTTTTATTTATGGAATATACTCCTTCATACTTTTCGCTATCAATTGGAACAATGATTTCGGGTGAAGTATAATCCTGATTAAACCGGATGGATAAGCCGGCATATCCGCCCCCATAAGAACCTCCTGGTTCGCCTTCAATGGGTGTACGATCAAGAACAACTTCATCAATCAAAGGATTGAAAATGTTTTCATGATCTGTGAAATAACTCCCATTGCTGAATGGTGGTGAAACATGGATATTTCTTTTTTCGGTCATAACGGCATCGCCACCTGCCGGGTGATATTGCAATTCCATCCTGACATCGGCAGAAAAATCAGAATTTTTAAGGACATCAATTTTTTGTAATTCGGTTATCCCGGCCGATTTGTAGCCTGTTTCTTCAACTCTTCTGCCAATCTCCATCTGATATTCATTCCATTTGAAATCATTCAGATATTCCCAGTAATTTACCCCATTGATAAATTTCCACGAAAACCATAATCCAAGATGCCAGGGATGATCAGGAGGGCTAGGGCAGGTAAGCGACGAATTCTTTACCGTAACAGGATGGAAATAAGGCTTGTGAAAACGGTTATTGAAATTATATTGCCATATTATGTCCGAATTATTCATCAAACCTAAAGTTGTATCAGATTGTTCCCACCTGAGATTATTTCCTCCGGATGGAATTATCTCTTTTAAACAAAGCGGAACATCGATTGTAACTTTCCTATGAGCAGCCCATTGTGTAGCTCTCAGTAGCATTGTTTGTAAGCCAGTATTTAAAAGTGACCTCTCATTATGTCCAAGTATCGTAAAGAAACTGCGACCTTGCCCGAAATGGTTTACAAATACGGCTTTCTCATTGATCGAATGGCCATCAGTTTCGTCGGTCGCTGTAACGGAGGCAAGCGCCTTGGCGCCAGGATAGATATCGGCTTTTTCCCAGATTTCATCAACAATGTAAAAATCTCTTAGCCCTTTTGTTACAGGATGTATCCGGTTAAATCCATATATCTTCCCTTTCGTCAGTTTTCCATGATTTGTTACATCTTTTCGCCATCTGCCAATCCCTATCTGATGATATTCATTCCAATTGTAAAATGAGCAAGCTCCGGCATGAATAAATACAACTCCACCTCCCTCTTTAACATACCTCAGAAAATCATTTTCCCATTTCTCTGTCATACGAAAGGCACTGTCGGGATAGGAATTCCAGTTGCTCACTACAACATCGTATTTTATTAATTCGTTGTAAGTCAGTGTATCGGGCATTTCTGTGACGTTTATTGTGAAAAGTCTGGAATCCTCATAAATTTTTACAAGTACGGGAGTTGTTTTTTGCCAATCATGGTTGTTCTTCCCGCTGAGGATTAAAATATTAATCAACCCGTCTTTTTTGCTATTCATACATCCGGAAATTATTGCGAAAGCGAATGAGATAAGAATAACCCGTCGAATAAGAATGTTACTACCGTTCATAAATGTAATCTTTTTAAAAGGTTTTTAAAAATTCATAATCCAAGAATTCAACAAAATCCTGAATGGCATAATTTGAGTTGATCCGTTTTTATATTAATTATTTAACAGGTCATCCCCACCAGGGTTCATCCTTAGCCATATGGCGTTTGAGAAAAGATTCATCTAATGAGAGACCGAGGCCTGGTTTATCCGGCACATGGAGGATACCATTCCTGAAAACCGGCGGTTCTCCTGTTGTCATTTGTTCAACCATACGGGCTTTACGACCCAGCAGGCTCTCGGATCTGTAAAAGTTTTGTATAGCCAAGGAAAGATGGGCTGAAGCATATGTCTTGACCAGCGTTCCAACATTATGAAGGGCAACAGGGGTGCGTGTTATTGCAGCATAATCAGCAATCTTCATACATCCTGTAAATCCTCCGGCGAATGCAATATCCGGGTGGATAATATCTACTACCTGTGCATCAAGAAATGGTTTAAACTGCCGGAGCGTCCTGAGTTTTTCCCCTGCCAACACAGGAACGGTTGTACCCTGTTTTAATGCCACCCAACCTTCAGAGTAATGTACGTTTAAAGGATCTTCAATAAAAGCAACATTTAAAGGCTTTCCGGTATTTGCTATTGCAATAGCACTGGGAGTGTTGAATTCATTATGACAATGAATAGCAATATCAAAGGTATCTCCTGCGGCCTCACGCACATTTGCTAAACCCTGATAAAGTTTCTTAAGTTCTGCCGATGTTACGGTGGGATGGAAGGGCTGTTCAACCGTGAAGAACATTTGCATAGAAAATTTGAAAGTTGTGAATCCCTCCGGTTGTTGCTTTGTATACTCTACCCATTTGCGGCAGGAGGCAGGATCCATAATATTTTCCAGTTCATCTCCATGTGAATACATAGGACATCCATCACGGAAAGGACCACCTAAGAGTTTATATACCGGCTGGTCAAGAATTTTCCCTGCAAGATCCCATAGTGCAATATCAATGCCTGAAATTAAATCCATAGGAACCATTGGATGTTCTATTGATGTCATGTAAAAGAAATGACGCTCTATTGCCAGGGGATCTCCGCCAATAATTCCCTTAACATTGGAAAGGTGTTCGATGTGTGCCCTGGCTACATTAGCATAGATGCCTGCTTCACCGTAACCAACAAGGCCTGCATCGGTTTCTATCTTAATAAGACAGGTATCACCATGATCAAGTTGAATTGCTTTTATAGCTGTAATTCTGACTTGATTCTTGAGAGATGCAGAAAATGCATGATAATTGCTCAGCCAAAGGCCGGCAGGGATAGCAATAAGCTTACCCAGAAAGTTTCGCCTGGAATAATTGTTCATTTTATTGGATATTTGTTAATTTTCAAAAGACGTGTGTCAAACAATCTTGCTTTGATTTAATTTGATGATACAATAATATGTAACTCTCTATTTTGTTTCAGATTCTTTGCTAATGTGCATATACGTTTAGCTTTTTCAATCAATGGAATATTTTTCATAAAATAATTCTCCTTTTTTGTTAATATTGATATCTTATAGTGAATTCCAGGATGTTTCTGTAACAGGAAACATTGTAACTCTGAATTTGGTACATCCATATGGTACCAGATTTATTTGAGTTGATGTTTTACCTTTAACAGGTTCTTTTGGCAATGGTTGGTTTTCAGTGGGTTCCCAATCAAATTCTTTTGCTTTTACTCTTAGTTGAATAGGGGCATCCAGTGACCAATTCCATTTCACGGGCATGGCTTGTCGTATAACTTCTATCTGGTTTGCAACGTTATTTGAATTTACATCCAGAGCATAATTAAATTTTGCATTTGGCATTTCTTTATTCGGATCTTCATCTGGAATAGCAAGAGAAAATAAAAGCGGGCCATAATACACGCATTCATATGGATTGTTAATTGTTGTGTCTTTTGCCATTTCACGAAAATTATCAAAATAACTTACCTGCGGATAGGGAGTTTCTCTGCCTTTTACAACTTTAACATTCATCGGGAAATGTAATGTGATTTTGTCATTCTTTTTCCAAAGACGTGATACCCTGATAAATTCACTGCCTTCTTGTTTAATATCAATTGCTGTTCCGTTTATTTTAATTTCCGGATTCTGACACCATTCAGGAACACGCAAATAAAGTGGAAATTCAATATCTTTTTCAGGATTAACAGTCATATTGATCAATTCTTCAAAAGGATAAGATGTCTGGCAATCAATATCAACTGAATTATTGTCTGCAACCCTGGTTTGAACTTTGCAAGGTCCATACAAGGTAGCAACCAGGCCATGATCCATTGTAGCCATCCACATATTCATGATGTAATTTGGAATTATACGGTTAAAATTACCTGCACAGCAAAGAATCTGATGCCCTAATCTGGTAAACTTGAAAGAATCTTTTCCCGGGGCCCTTGGTTCCACACATGGAAGCGTACTGCTATATCTGTTTAAACTTTGATAATAACACATGGTTTTAAATCCGCGGTCAATAGGAGCAGAGCCTGCATTGAAAAATATTTTTTCAATACGATCTGCATAACTTTTATCACCTGTGATGCGCAGCATCCACAAGAATGTCCACTCCGATGCCGCAACATTGCATGTTTCAATATTACGGGTTGCACCAATCCCTGCATGGTATTCTTCCCCAGAACAGATTCCTACCGGGAGCAAATACCTTTTTTCGCCCCATTCAATTGCTTTTAACGAGGCGTCAATATCAGTTTTATTTCCTGTCCATGGATAAAGCAAGGCAGGAACACGTATATCTTCATAATAAATCACATCATGTCCCGGAGCGATATCTCCTTTAGACCATTTATCAGTAATAGATTTATAAGATGCTCTGTTGCTGAAAGATAAAATACTGTCAAGAATGATATTATCTCCGCTCATAAGATATGTTTCAGACATTGCATCGATATTGCATGCTCCTGATACAGCGTTAAAACTATACCATAGATCCCCAACAGGAAATTGTTTATAGACTTTTACAAGGGCTTGTAATATTTTCTTATCATGCGTTGCCTGGTAATAAGCTACAAGTGCTCTTCCCATGTGCGAGTGTGCCCAATTGTTAAAGGAGTATGCCCAATTGGGTGCACTTGTAGGTTTTTTACCTCTGGAACTCGTGGTACTTATGGTATCGAACAAAACTCCTTTATTATTTTTCCAGTAAATAAAGGACTCCCCACCGTTTAAAACGCCGTTAACCACATAATCCAATCGTGTTGAAACTTTATTTATCAATGCAGTGTCTTTAAGAATATACGCCAGTCTTACAGCGCCATCGAGCCAATAACTGCATTGTTCCAAAGGCCCTCCGGTACCTTCCGGGCCATATTGTCCCAGAGGTCCTCCGGTTCCATCCGGACCTACCCCCAAAACTGTGATTTTATGGGCTTTCCATGCTTCGCCAAAGGTCGGATCATATTCATCCAGATGACCAGTAATTCCATTTGCGGCATCTTCAGCCCAATCTCTGATCCACCCTGTTGGAGTAACCGTTCCCGGGGACAAGGGTATAAAAGCGGGTTTAATTTTTGCGGTTTCTGAGTAAACTTTATACTCTTTTGCTAAATCATTTTTATTTGATATGCAACCCTGGTTAAGGATTATTAAAAAAATAAAACAAATTTTACTTATAAAACAAATTAATCTTTTCATAATTTATCTGTATTTTATAAAATTATCCCCACCAGGGTTCATCCTTAATTAGATGGCGTTTAAGAAAAGATTCATCTAATGAGAGACCAAGGCCTGGTTTATCAGGCACATGGAGGATACCATTCCTGACAACCGGAGGTTCCACTGTTGACATTTGTTCAATCACGCGGCCAGGAATTTCACCCAGAAAGCTCTCAGATCTGTAAAAGTTTTGTATAGCCATGGACAGATGAGCTGAAGCATATGTCCTGACCAGCGTTCCTACATTATGAAGGGCAACAGGGGTACGTGTTATTGCAGCATAATCTGCAATCTTCATACATCCTGTAAATCCTCCGGCGAATGAAATATCCGGGTGGATAAAATCTACTGCCTGTGCATCAAGAAATGGTTTGAACTGCCGTAGTGTCCTGAGTTTTTCCCCTGTCAGAACAGGTAATCTTGTACCACGTTTTAATGCCGCCCAACCATCAGAGTAAGGCACATTTAAGGGATCTTCTATAAAAATAACATTTAAAGGCTGTACGGTATTTGCTATTGCAATAGCACTGGGAGTGTCGAATTCATTATGACAATGAATAGCAATCTCGATGGGATCATCTCCGATGGCCTCACGAATATTGGCAAAACCCTGATAAAGTTTCTTAAGTTCTGCCGACGTAACATTGGGATGGAAGGGTGCTTCAATCGGGAAGCACCATTCCATCCCAAATTTGAAAACTGTGAATCCCTCCGGTTGTTGCTTTGTATACTCTACCCATCTGCGGCAGGAAGCAGGATCCATAATATTATCGAGTTTATTTCCACCATGTGAATACATAGGACAGCCATTACGGAACGGACCACCCAGGAGTTTATATACAGGCAGGTCAAGAATTTTCCCTGCAAGATCCCATAGTGCAATATCAATGCCTGAAATCAAATCCATAGGAATCATTTGATGTTCTTTAGACGTCAGGTAAAAGAAATGGCGCTCGATTGAAAGGGGATCTCCGCCTATAATTCCGTCACCCTTCGTAAGGTGTTCGATGTAGGCTCTGGCTATTTTACTATTGACGCCCGATTCACCGTAGCCTGCAAGACCAGCATCGGTTTCTATCTTAATAAGACAGCCATCATGCTCAAAATCCAGTTGCATAGCTTTTATAGCTGTAATTCTGATTTGATTCCTGAGCGGTGCAGAAAATGCATGATAATTGCTCAGCCAGAGGCCGGCAGGGATAGCAATAAGCTTACCCAGAAAGTTTCGCCTGGAATAATTGTTCATTTTTTTATTTTATTAAAAATTAAGTTTGCTGGATCTAATATAGGTAAAACTATTTATTAAGTTGCCAAACATTGTGTAAAATACTTATACACAATGTTTTGACAACTTTTGTTAATAACTTTTTGCGAATTTAAGGTTATAACTTATCCCAAAAAATACGAACTCCCAGATTATCACCTCCCATACGAGTTACTGCCTCTTTTACATTGGTGGTATTAATCGAATACTCTTTGAGCGGATAGATTAACCGATGTATAAACCCATCACCGGCAGTTACAGAAGGGTCTTCCCCCGGATAATTAATTGGTGACAATTGAGGGTAACCGCTTCTGCGGAAGTTGGCCCATGCTTCTCCCCAGATCAAAAAAGAAGAAACCCAGTATTGTTCATTAATTTGTTCCAATGCACGGGCGGGATCGAAAGCGACTTCCGGTTCAAGCAGATAAGCATCCTGCTGTGCCGGAGTAATATTAAGGCTTGCACCATACAAATTATCTGTCTGGGTCATATGGCCTCTGATACCTGATTCATAATAATCTTTTGTTGTACCGGTAGTAATATAATCTCTCTCACGTGCTTCAGCTAAAAGTAGTTGCGTTTGGGAATAGGAAACCAAATATGCCCGTGCATTAAGGCTTGCTACAGTTGCCCGGTTAATCTGAGAATATTTGAAGGCACCGCCGGCCATGCCGGGGAAATCCGGAGAAGTAAGTATTGTAGATTCATTATACCCATACGGCATGCCTATCTGATCAGCAGGATTCGTATTTGCTGCTCCCGCTGTTGCTAAAGTGTTGGAAGGAATTTTATATAAAACTGCGATGTATAGTATACGCGGATCATTATTATCTTTAAGAAAATCAAGAAATGGTTTGCCCAGATACATATTGGCACGTTCAGTGCTATTTAACATGCTGCCCCAAAGATTGGTGTAAGTTGAGTTAAACTGGAAAAAAGCATTGTCAGCATTGGAAGCCATTACCCCTCCTCTGGCGGGATCAACAGCTTTCGCTACAATCAATTTGGCTTTAGCCCCATCAATCTTTGAATACCGCATACCTGCACGCAATAAAAGTGAGTTGCCCAATCTTTTCCATTTAGCAATATCGCCGCTATAGAACAAATCTCCTTTTACAATATCTTTGCCTTGGGTTAAAGCATCGGTAGCTTCTTCGTATTCCTTCAGAATATCCGAATAGATAACTTCCTGGTCATCGTACTTTGGAAGAAAAATACTCTCAAGAAAGCCTTTACCTGCTTCTGTATAAGGCACATCACCGTAAGTGTCTACCAATATTTGAAAGCAATATGCCCGCCAGATCCTCGCCATATTGTAAAGATTAACCTTTTCTGGATTATCTTTAATTTTTGAGATAATATCGGTTAAATTTCTAATCGGATCTGTAAATAATCTATCAAAACCAGTAGAAGTATGAAGTGCTACTGTATTTCGATTGCCTCCTTCCAGTGCGCCAGCGTAAGGTGTATTAATTTGTTGAACTATTTCACCTTCATATGGCCAATTTTCATAAAGTGATCTCAGCTGAGCATTAGAGAACTGATAAACAGGATCCAGATCTACAGGAAGTATAGGATTGGTGTTTATCTGTTCGAAATCCTTATCGCAACTGCTTACACTTATCAGCAGCGCAAACAGAGCCGGAAGTACATATATAATTTTCATGATATTTACAATTAATGTTGTTAGAATTTAACATTTACATTTATTCCATAACTACGGGTTGGAGCAAGCGTAACCGCTTCAAGACCGCTTCTGATATCGGAAACCGAGTGAGCGGCTTCAGGATCGAGATTATCAACGTATTTTTTAATAACAAGAAAATTGTTAATAAATGTGTTGATGTTAAGTCCTTTTATGAAAGTTTTGTTAACAAACCGTGTAAGGTCATAACCTACTGATAATGTACGCCACTTGATAAAACTGGCATCATATACAACACCAGTAATTACCCCTTTTCCACCATAATCCATATAAAACACCTGTGCTTCTACTGCCGTTGTGTTAGGAGTACCGTCTTCATTAACGGCATCCATAATAACACCACCTTCACGTCCTGCCAATGTAGACTTTTGTAAGCCATGGCGTCTAAGGTTGGAATTTGAACCTGAAAACAGTTTGTGCCCGGCTTTAAAATCTATCTGAGTAAAAACACGAAATCCCTTATAAGTAATAGTGTTAAGCCAACCTCCAACGTGCTTTGGAATAGCGCTTCCGTGAGTGATAATGTTCCCTCTGAAAAACTTGCCGTTGGCGGTAATTATTCTTCCCTGCGCATCACGTTTATAATCAACGCCCGTTATAGAACCCATGGGTTTCCCTACTTCATGTGATAAAGTACCGCCCCCAAGACCACCTCCCACGTCAACTTTTTGCAGATTGCCGGATAATGCTAATACCTTACTATCATTATAGGCGTAATTGAAAGCACTTTCCCAGCTAACATTTTGAGTACGTACAGGTACCACTGTCAACAAAGCTTCTATTCCCTGATTTCTCAACTTGCCAACATTCACCTTTGTTTGCCCGAAACCAGATGCATTTGAAATATCAACATTCAGGATTTCGTCTATCGTATTTTTACGATAGGCAGTAAAGTCAAGGCTTATCCGGCGATCAAAAAGGATTAATTCAAAGCCAGCCTCGGCTTCTTTTACTTTCAAAGGCTTAATATCCGGATTTGGACTTATACTACCGGAAATATTTCCCAAAGCAACACCATTAAATGTATTGCTGTTCAGGAAATAAAAGAGCGACTGGGTATAGGGATCAGTATCACCGCCTACTTCCGCGTAAGCTGCACGGAGTTTACCATAGTTCATCCATGCTGGCATCGATTCAGAAAAAGCCTGGCTAAATAAAAAGCTGGTACTTACTGACGGGTAAAGATAACTGTTTGATTTTGGGTTCAGCGTAGAAAACCAATCATTACGACCTGTTACATTTAAAAACAGATAATCTTTAAAAGAAAAATCCACTGTACCATATAAAGAATTTACTTTCTTTCTGTAGTAAGTAAAATTTGGGTCTTTAATTTGACCGTTACCAATGGTATACAAGCCCCGGACGTAAAAATTAGTAACAGTGGTAATTATTTTTTGCCCTATTTGATCCAAAGAGTTTCCGCCGATTGTTGCATCAATTCCGAAATCACCGAATTTCTTGTTTGCCGCAATAAGGAAATCCATATTGACCTCACTAAAACTTTCTGCATCCTGAGAAAATGCACCGTTAAATCCTGAAGCAGCTGCGGGAGAAGCTGCCGTACCGGTTGGGTAGTTAACATCATGCGCAATGGAAAAGAAATCCTGTCCAACCCGGCCCTGAGCATAAAGCCAGGGAGTAAATTGATAATTTAACAAAATATTACCAAAAATGCGATTTCGTAAATTATTTTGTTTCCATTCATTAACCGTCCAATATGGATTGGTACGAGCTGTAAAACGACCCGGATTAATTTCATTACCGGTAACCGGATCTTTATAAACGTTTTTAAGCCATCGGGGATCGATACTGACTGACAGTGAATTAAGTGTACTACCAACATTAAGGTCCTGTCTGCCGACGCCCGGTGGATTTGTATTGTCTTCAATAGAGTAATTAGCATTAATCTGAGTAGAAAGTTTCTCACTTAATTTATAATTCAACCCCAAATCCATAATTTTTTTGTTGAATTTCGAATTCGGAACAATACTTTTAGCATCGGTATTGGAAACTGATAAACGGAAATTTCCTTTATCATTTCCTCCCGATAAGGCTACCGAGTTAGTAAATGTTAATCCTGTATCATAAAAAGCATTTATCCGGTCTTTAAAAGGTAAATATGGATGTTCTAAACCATCCACCTGCCAAACAGGTGCTCCGTCGAACTTTGTACCATAACTAAAAATTCCTGTTTTACGTGCATCAGCAACGCTCAGAGGTCGAATGCCATTCTCGCCCTGACCGTATTCATACTGATAATCCGTAAAATCAAGTGCCTCATCTGCCTGGAAGCTGGAATTTAGTTCTACTCCGATACCTTCCTGACCGCGACCTGATTTTGTAGTTATAATAATAACTCCGTCTTTTGCACGAAAGCCGTATAGTGCAGCTGCAGAGGCTCCTTTCAACACGGTCATAGACTCAATGTCATCGGGATTGATACTCTGTAAACCATCACCTAAATCAACATTGTCAGCATCTTTATCTCCGACATTGGGCCTATTGTTTATTGGAATACCATTTACAACAATTAACGGAGAGTTATTACCACCAAACGAAGACTGCCCACGAATCCTGATCTTAGTCGAACCACCGGGGCCTGTAGGAGGAGAAGCCACATTCATCCCCGCAACTTTCCCCATTAAACCGCCGCCAAAATTAGTTACACGGGCGGTAGCAAATTGTTTAGTATCGAAAGAAGTGGCTGAATAACCAAGACTTTTAGCCTCTCTCTTGATTCCCAGAGCCGTAACTACTACTTCTTTCAATGCTGTTAACTCACCAGATAATTTTACATCAATAACTTTATTTCCTGCCACAGTAATTTCCTGTGCAACATATCCTATAAACGAGAATATCAGAATAGCATTCTGATCGACTGCAGAAGGTATTGAGTATTTCCCGTTTACATCGGAAATAATACCAATAGTTGTTCCCTTTACCTGGATATTTACTCCGGCCATCGCTTCGCCGGTTAAAGCATCGGTAACGGTACCGGTTATTTTCAATTGCTGCTGCATTGTGGCAGACAATGCTGTTACATCACCTGGAGTAAGGATGATCTGCCTGTCATATACCAGATAATTAACTTCTGTCCCTGAAAAGAGAGAGGTCAGGATTTCGGATATTTTCTTATCTTCCATCGATATAGAGACTTCCCTCTCTACATCAATCAATTTTGCATTGAAGAGGAAATAGAATTCACTATTATTTTGGATTTCCTCCAGAACATTAGCTACAGTGACATTATTTAAGTTCAGAGTGAGCTTAGTGTTTTGTGAGTACGTGTCATTGGCATAAGCCTGAAAGACTGTAATAAATATTAGCAACAAAGTATTTCTCATAAGCTTAAAGATTTTACAGGAGTATAATTTTTTTATATAACCTCCTGCACAAGAACAATATTTTTTCATAAATTTGTGTGATTTAGTGGATTAATACCATTGTATTGACTTGCATTGGAAAAACTGCTGAATTATAAGGAGAGCGTGTCCTCGCTTTCCTTATTTTTTTGTTTTTGTTTGTTACCATAGGCTTTTATAGTTAAGATTAATAATAGGGTTGTCTATTTTATTTTTTATAGTATATCTCGATCTTCCTTTTTTCGAAAGTTCCATCCTGTTTTCTCTCCCTTTCAATATCCCTGTATCTTATAGGTGCAGTAAACTGAAGGAGCCTTAGCACTTCTTCCAGGGTTTCATCTTTAAAAGTGCCATAATAAATATAGGTGTCCAGCAATTCATCCTTAATCACGATATTAACATTATACCAACGGTTAATTTTGCGAACGACCTCCTTAAATGGGTCATATCTGAATGTCAGTTTGCCATCTAACCAGGAAAGCTTTTCTGTACTGTTGATGGATAGAATTTTACTTGAATCTGACAGTAAATTATATATACACGACTCATTGGGTTTTAAAATTCCTATACTTTTTATGATGTTATTTGTTTTCTTAAATACTTCAATTTGCCCGCTTTCAAGTGTTACTTCAGTTATTTGTTCATCAGCATAGGCCATAACATTGAATGAAGTTCCAAACACTTTAACATCAATATTTTCAGTTGAAACAATAAAAGGTTTTTTATGATTTGAAGTAACATTAAAATAGGCTTCTCCCGTAAGTTTCACATCTCTGACTTTACCACTAAACTGAGTCGGAAACTTCAATGATGAACCTCCGTTCAACCATCCTGTTGACCCATCTGGAAGATAAAAGGTTGTTCTTGTACCATATGGTGCATAAATTTCAGAGTAGGATTTTATATTTCTGAATATATTATTCTGAAAATAAAAAAGCAAAGAAGCAACTAAGACTGGTATAAATAAGATGGCCGCGATCCTTGTTAAATAATTAACAAACCGGATCTTTGGTTTGGTCTTATTCATGAATATTGCTTCTTCAATCTTGATTTTATGATGGATCTGGTCCAGGATATGAGT
>Ga0265292_1001263_pt1 | contig 23424 bp, 17 predicted proteins | sample Munlanlewell296A_FD_189080 | JGI IMG/M metagenome (GOLD analysis project Ga0265292, IMG submission 189080) | Leachate microbial communities from a municipal landfill in Southern Ontario, Canada - Leachate well 296A | ecosystem: Engineered > Solid waste > Landfill > Unclassified | place: Canada... | reverse complement strand
GTTCTTATATTTATGCCCCAATGTTTGCTCCATACTTTTCAATGACATTAAAGAGCCGTATCCAATCATACCTACAAAACCTTCTTTAATTTCTATAGTATCTTTTTTCTTCTCATTTAAACAAGAAATTGCGAATAGAAATAGAATTAAAGCAGAAAGCGATATATTAAACAGTATTTTTTTCACATGTATATAATTTTTAATTTAAGGTTGGATACCTGTCTGTCGGCAGACAGGGAACGGCCATGATTAACTTCGTTGAGCTCGCTTCGCTCGGTAGAGAATAAATTATTTTCATACGTGTTTGCGATTTGGAGAATCATTGGTGTTTCATATTTTCTCCCTGTTTAAAAGGTTAAAGTTAAACTAAAAGTTGATTGGATTATTCCTGATCTTTTATTCAGCTTTGTTGGAGTAGAATTGGTCATGTTTATTCTTCTTTTCAGTAAGTCTTTTACTTTCAGCAGTAGGCTTACATCTACAACGCAGTTGATGTTATCCAAACCGCAGTTCGTTATTTTAATCTTTCAGTAGGTATGTTCTAAACTGCAGTTGCCTGGCAGCACAATCGCAGTTTATATAATCATAAAAGAGGTAGTCTATTTATTGAATCTACCAGGCTATTAACAATTATACCCGTATTGCTTTGAACTCTATTTTTTTCCCTCCTGACTTCCGCACCGTGACACCCAAAATTATTTATTATCCATTACCGTCGGTTTTAACCGACGGTTAGAGATATTACTTTTCCTGGGACTTTAGTCCCTCATCTTTTGGTGGCATTGGGCTAAAGCCCTTAAGATATGTGATTCTGAGACCGTTGGCTAAAGCCAACGGTAATTGATTAATTATGCAAGAGGTGATAAGAAAATAGCAGAACAATCAAATTATTACAGCCTCAATTACCGTCGGTTTTAACCGACGGATAGAGGTACTACTTTTCCTGGGACTTTATTCCCTCAGGATTTGCCGGGCTTAAGCCCTTTATGAGTGTGACTTTGAACAAACATGCCTTAAAACTAGAAAACCTCCCTGGGACACCCAAAAAAACATTTTTTGTATTATAATAAACTCATTATCAGTGATGTTTTTTTGCAGCTGGAAAAAATGCTGAAGTCAGGAAAAAAGTTTCATTGAATTTAACTCTATAGCTGATAAACGTCCATAGCCAACATAATCAGAATATACACATCCGGTATCAATATTTATTACCTGATAATTATTCTGAATTCTTCCTCTGCAAGAAGATTCTGAGATAGGTGAATGGCCGTGAATAATAGTTCTATCTCTTAAAATTGGATTGGAATATTTTCCCCGGCATGTCCAAATCATGTGATATTTATCTTCGAATGGATTACTTATTTCATCATTAAATCCGGCATGTACAAAAAGAAAGTTCTTATATAAATAATAAAATGGTAACGCTTTGAAAAAATCTATATAAAATTTAGGGAGGTCTTTCAATGAATTGATTTTAAAACTCTCCATTGTTTTTGAACCGCCATTCTGAATCCACAATGAAAAGTGTTCTTCATTACCATTTGCATCAAGCAACATTGACTCATGGTTGCCAATCAGAGGGATAATATCAAACCCTTTTTGCTGCAGTTCAATTATGTAATCAATAACTTCCTTGCTTTGATTTCCTCTGTCAATATAGTCTCCAAGCAAAACGAGTTTATCACAACTGTTGATTTCGATTTTGTTTTCAACTAATTCCCGGAATGAATCAAAACAGCCGTGTATATCTCCTATTGCAAAGAGTCTTTTGTTCATAAATTTGAAACATTAGTATCCATCATTGTGTCTTGTTGGGCATTGAATTTCTTCACGAGTGCACTAAATAAGCAGTTAAAAAATTTATGCATCTCTTTTGTGCTAGTTTCTACAAAACCCTTGTTCAAAACGATTCTCTCGCGTCTGTCGATATCCAAAGTGGTGGTGCTTTTAATGAAATCTTTGATAGTGCTTGCCTTATTACGATTCTTTAGAGAACCTTCAGCATGAACGATGCAGTCCCTTATATGAATAAGATTTTGGGATAAGATAATGTAATCTTTGAATTTGGATGTGTCAATCTCTACTTGGTTCTCAAGGTACTTCACTCCTTGTTCGATCCCAGGTGAATAGTTGATTTTGAAATCTTTTGAAATTGTGAATATTCGACGAGCAGTTCGACAAAGTCCAAATACATTGGCCTCTACCATACTCATCAGGCTCACAAACAGTGCATAACGCTGAAGACGGGGAAAGTCAGTCTCGACCTGAAAAATGTCCTCTGCATAAAACTCGGCCAAGAGCGAAGCCTCGTTCTTATCATGTACGGCACTAAGTTTCTTAGCAGCGTCTGATTCTCTACGCTTTCGCTCAGTATGAAGAGCATCTTCAACAAAGTTTGACAATTCCTCGAGTCTTTCTCGGTCCCGAGATGCTTTATCATGTCTCACGTCTAGAAGTATTCTGGCTCCCATGGTCTTCATTTTTTTCATCTGCCTAACTTGCTAAAGAGTTAATTTTAAAATGACCTATATAAATTGCATTTAAACTTTGAACATTGTTTTTTTTGAAAGTCCCAACTTGTGACCGACTTAGTTTGACATTCAGGTAAGCTTTATTAATTGAAGTCCCTCAATTTAATAGATTGATCTCCATGTATATGTCAATGTTAAAATCTTAAAGTTACAGAATCGTTGTCACATTGCAGTCCCGTGTTGGCAAAAAAGCATCCCGAATTGTCGGGGCAAGTTGTGTTTGGCAGGGACGGTTCACCTGACTTGCAAATAGGAAAGATGATTCTTCAAGAATAGATTAAAGTAGATGCTTTTTTGCGAAAGCTCTTCCAGATCCTGTTTTTAAATATTTTTCAAATTCGAATGCCTTATATTTATCCGTAAAAGCAACATAAATTATGAGGGTTACCGGAGTTTTATCCTTGGTGTAGTGAACCTTATGACTATTGTGCTCAATTTGAGAAAATCAAAATTTCTGTATGTGACGTGGACTGTGTCCACCGAAGCCCGTAGAAGTTTTAGCGTACCAAATTTCTATAAAACGGAAAGCCCTCCTATGCTAAAGCTTCGGAGGGCGAAGGTGGAGCTGCGGGGAGTAATTCGCTGCGCTCATTGATCCCCTTGTTCCCGTTCTGCAAATAAAAAGCAGACACCATGCTGAACATGGTTTTTTTGTTTTTCGCCTTCCTTATGCAAGCAAGCTCGCAACGGTCGCCGCAAAAACAAAAACCCCCTTGCGGGGGTGTCTGCTTTTTGCTTGTTCGTGGAGCTGCGGGGAGTCGAACCCCGGTCCAAACACGGAAGTCATATGCTTTCTACATGCTTATTTCTGCTTGATTGTCGGAACCTGTCAGCTGCAGAACAACCTAACCGATCCTTATTTCCTGTTTGTTTCGCCTTCCGATCGGAACAATCTTCAGACTAGCCCCGGATTGCGTGCGCCTCCGTGTCGGGTTGGATCAGGGCTTGACCGCCCGGGAAGCGTCTCGTCCGGACACATGTGCCCGGAGATTCTGCCTTTCGGTGGAAGTGCTTAAGCTACTGTTATTCGCTTATGCTGCGAGAGCGTAATTATTTTCGCCTTTTATTATTTTGTGACACTGTAAAAGTGACGTGCCACCACACACTGCATGCTTACATAACACCCCTCATGCTGTCAAAACCAAGTCAGCCCCGGTGCTATGAACTGCAAAGATACAAAATAAGTTCTAAAGCCTTTAATTTTATATCCTTCTATATGTCCTTTTTACAGCCGGATTTGTATATTTTTACAGAATATTGACTAAAATAATGAATATCATTTCACTCGGACCTGCACATCCTTACCGGGGTGGGCCGGCTACATTTAATGACCGTCTGGCACAACAGTTTTCCGCTGAAGGTCATAGCATTGAAATACTCACTTTTCGTTTGCAGTACCCCGGACTACTGTTTCCGGGGAAAACACAATATACAGATAGTCCTGCACCACAGGGTGTTAAGATCACACGTAAACTTAATTCCATAAACCCATTTAACTGGATTGCAACTGGACTTAAAATAAAAAATGAAAAACCCGACATTCTTCTGATAAGGTATTGGTTGCCGTTCATGGGTCCATGTCTTGGTACAGTGGCCCGTATAGCAAAGTCAAACATGTATACTAAAGTGATCTGTATTTTTGATAATGTGGTCCCTCACGAAAAACGACCGGGCGATAAATTTCTTACGAAGTATTTTACAGGCAGTATTGATGGAGCAATAGTGATGTCGCAAACAGTTCTTGATGACCTTAAGACTTTCCGGAAAAATATTCCTGTGAAGCTTTCGCCTCATCCATTGTTTGATAATTATGGAATTTTGGTTTCCAGGGAGGCAGCATTATCAGCGCTTAATCTTGATGCAGATAATTCATATCTCTTATTTTTTGGATTTATCAGAGCATATAAGGGGCTTGACCTGCTTATTGAGGCTTTTTCTGATAAAAGATTGAGAAACAGAAAACTGAAGCTTATTATTGCTGGGGAATTTTACGAGAACGATACTCCATACAGGGATCTGATTAAAAAGTATAACCTCGAAAATGACTTCATCTTTTTTGACCATTTTATTAAGGATAATGAAGTATCACTCTTTTTCAGTGTAGCCGACCTTGTTGTTCAACCTTATAAAACCGCCACTCAGAGCGGAGTTACACAGATTGCCTTTCATTTTGAAAAACCCATGCTGGTAACAGATGTGGGCGGACTAAGGGAGATTGTGCCGGATGGGATATGTGGTTATGTAGTAAAACCTGAGTCAACATATATTGCTGAAGCAATTATCGATTATTTTGATAATAACAGGAAGGGACAGTTTACAGAGAGAGTGAAGTTGGAAAAAGAAAAATTCTCGTGGAACAGGATGACGGATTCTATAGTTGAGGTTTATAATAAGAGTCGCACCCCCTTGTGTTCCCCCTGAAGGGCCTCAGTTCTGTGATATTCACCCCCTTGTATTCCCCCAAAAGGGGGAAATATTTCTGCAAATAAGTGTAATTCAACTAAATAGAATAGAATTTTCTCCCCCTTGGGAGGGCCAAGCGTTAAGAAACAGCCCGTTGGGCTGTTTTAGCGAGGAGCCAGATTGCAGGAAGAGCGACGCGCAGCGGCAGAGGGGTTTCCCTCCCCAAAACAGGAGCCCTTTGGGGAGATGGCTGCGTCAGCAGCCAGACCGGTGTTAACTCAGATATTCACCTTATCCTTAATCAGATAGTTATTTCGTTCCGAAGAATTCCGGTTTACCAGTTCTCCCAGGAATCCTGTAAGGAAGAGGAACGATCCGATTATCATAACTGTAAGGGCAATAAAGAAATATGGGCTGTCAGTGACAAGAGGAGCTCTGAGATGGTGATTAATAAATACAAGTTTTTTAACACCAAGATAACCTGCCATAACAAAGCCTATCAGAAACATAAGGGTTCCCAGGAATCCAAAAAGATGCATCGGACTTTTGCCAAAACGGGTAATGAAACCTATTGTCAGAAGATCGAGATATCCTTTCATGAACCTGTCAAGTCCGTATTTTGTGACCCCGTATTTTCTTGATCTGTGTTCAACTACCTTCTCTCCGATCTTTCTGAATCCGGCTTCTTTTGCCAGCATGGGTATGTATCTGTGCATCTCACCAAAAATCTCGATGCTCTTTACAACTTCAAGCCGGTATGCTTTTAGTCCGCAGTTGAAGTCATGAAGCTTTATTCCTGACGACCATCTTGCTGTACCATTATAAAACCTGCTGGTGATGCGCTTGATAAAAGGGTCATACCTTTTCTTCTTCCATCCTGATACAATGTCGTATCCTTCATCCCTGATCATCTTTACAAGTTCAGGAATCTCATCGGGACTGTCTTGAAGATCGGAATCCATAGTAATAACAACATCGCCGGTTGCTTCATTGAAACCTGTATGAAGGGCAGCTGCTTTTCCATGATTCCGCCTGAAACGTAAGCCCTTCACGAATTGATTTTTCCCCGCCATTAACATAATCTTTTCCCATGATGAATCTGAACTTCCATCATCAATAAAGATTATCTCAAAAGAGATTCTGTCCCCAGTACAGACCTTCTCAATCCATTCAGTTAATTCCTGAATCGATTCCTCTTCATTATAAACAGGGATAACAACCGAAAGATCCATCAGAAAAATATTCAGGTTAGTTTTCGGGAGAGTCTACCAGTGGATTACCTTCTTTACGTATGAATATGCTGACAATAAGAGAAATAATTGTTCCAAAAAATATATTGCTTATTATAGTCATAGGCACCATTATTTCCGGTCTTAGGATTTTTTTCTGAAATGCCATAACAGTATCTAAAGATCCTTCGGGTACTTTACCACTTTTAACCATTGTCTCTTCAACAATAGCAAGCATTTTATTTGTAAGACCTGTATCTATCACAGTATAAAGAATATACATAAATATTCCAGAAATTATTGAGTAATAAAGGAATATTATTACCCCAGCACCCACAGATTGACCATAGGTTATATAGCCATTCATATAATTATTTCTGTATGATCTTATAAAGTAATATAAGAGAAAAACTGTCAAGAGTAAAAAAATATATCCCAAAGATTTATTGAAAGTTAGGTCAAGAAAATAAATGACCAGAGTATAAACAATTCCTGCAAGGCCTAAAATCAGACCATTAATTAAGTTGGCTTTCCAAACACTGACTTTTTGTTCCATGATGTTAGTTATTTGATTCTTTAGACATGTTAATTGATAAACAACAAATATAATGAAAAAATAGGAATGAGAGCTTCTGTTAAAATGGAATAATTATTTTGCCGGCTACTGAAATTATTGTACTTTTGTACCGGGTAAGTCTTATACGATCAGCTCCTGCTGAACTCCCCCAGGATCGGAAGGTAGCAAGGGTAGGCAGTTGTAGCGGTGCGATATAAGGAGCTTACCCTTTTTTATTTTATCTTTGCCGGAATTCGGTACAACTCATGTTTATACGCATATATAACGAGAACCCAAATTATAAGCAGATCAGGCAGATTGTTGATTTACTTGAAGAGGGAGGCATTATCATTTATCCTACTGATACGGTATATGCTATGGGATGCGATATCCGGGCAACACGATCAATTGAGAAGATAGCCAGCTTTAAGGGGTTAAACCCGAAAAATCCTGAACTGTCGCTTATCTTTCATGATATGAGCCAGCTCTCGGAATATACTATAATCAGGGATAATACAATTTTCAAACTGCTGAAAAGAAACCTTCCGGGACCCTTTACCTTCATAGTACAGGCAAATAACCAGATCCCAAAATTGTTTAAGAATAAGAAAAAGACTGTCGGAATCAGAATCCCCGACAATAACATAGTACTTAAACTGGTCCGGGAGCTTGGACGACCGATCATTACCACATCAATACATGACCAGGATGAAGTTATTGAATATACCACAGACCCGGAACTTATTTATGAGAAGTATCGCGAATTTTCTGACGCAGTTATCGATGGTGGTTTTGGTAAAAACGAAGCTTCCACAATTGTTGACTGTACCGGAGAAGAAATAGAGATTGTGAGGCAGGGACTCGGAGTCCTTGAATTATGAACGTTAGTGCCTGTAAAAATTTCTGGTAAATAGTATCATAACAGTAAGTAGTTCAAGCCGTCCCAGGAGCATTAATCCCGATAAAAACCATTTTCCAGCCATCGGAAGAGAAGAATAATTCGTGAAAGGACCAAAGGTTCCCATTCCCGGACCAATATTCCCCAACATTGAGGCAGATGTGCTGAAAGAGGTTATTATATTATAACCCATAATTGAAATAACAAAAGTACCTAAACACATCATAATAAAATATAATGTAATAAACACCAGCAGGTTATAAATAATATTTTGTGGAATAATATGTTTACTGAGCCGTACAGGTATAAAAGCATTCGGGTGAATTAATCTTTTTAATTCCTGCCGGCTATTTTTTGTAATCAGAAGAAGCCTGACAATTTTAATGCCTCCGCTTGTTGAGCCGGCAGTTCCCCCGGTAAACATCAGAATGAAGAGGATGATTATCATTGTATTACCCCAGAGGTTATAGTCGTGTGTATAAAACCCTGTAGTAGAAATAATTGAAACAACATGAAAAGCTCCATCAAGAATAGCATTGCCTGAAGAAAAACCTGCTTTATAATAGAGGACAGCGGAGCCTATCAATGCAAAAATAAGGCAAATCAGTGTGTAAAAAACGAATTCGTTATTACCAAAGATCTTCTTAAAATTCCCCTTCAGCCCAAAGTAAACCAATGTCAGATTGGTTCCTGCAATAAACATAAATAAAGTTATTACTATCATTATATATGGTGAGGCGAAAGCTGCGATACCATCATTTCGTGTTGAAAAGCCTCCTGTAGATAGGGTTGAGAAGGAATGGCAAACTGCATCAAAAACCGGCATACCTCCGATCATCAGCAATATAACTTCTGTAAGAGTCAGAAGGACATAAATGGTAACAAGCCGTTTTGCTGCGTCTTTAATCCGGGGATGGATCTTATCAGTCGGCTGACCCGAAAACTCAGTTGCAGTAAGCTGGATATTAATTGATTTAAAAAACGGAAAAGCAGACAGCGAAATAAATATTATTCCAATTCCTCCAAGCCACTGCGTAAGGCTTCTCCAGAAAAGGATCCCATGTGGCAAAGATTCAATATCGGTAAGAATAGTCGCACCTGTAGTCGTGAAACCTGACATTGATTCGAAAAAGGCATCTCCAAAACTGCTTATTGAGTCACTTAAAAGAAAGGGTAATGTGCCAAAAAGACTGAAAATAAGCCATATACCAGTTACGATAATATATCCTTCCTTGTTCCCGTAAATCCTCTCCTCATTACGGAGGGGAGTAAATACGATAGTCCCTGTAACTATTATGATAAGTGCGGAATATAAAAAAGAAGAAGCAGCTTGTTCATGGTATAAATAAGAAACAGCTGCAGAAGCCAGCATAAACAATCCTTCAAAAATGAGCAGCAGGCTGAAAACCCTGGCTATAATCCTGAAGTTGATCATAAACTTTCAGGTAAAATATTTCGATAATCTCTCGTAGGCTGACGGTAATGTAAAAACAATCACCTTATCATTTGCATTGATAATTGTGTCGCCCGTAGCAATGAACGGCACTCCATTCCTGGTTCCTCCTCCAACGATAGCATCTTTTGGGAAATCGATGCTCCTGAGAGTTCCTTTTGTAATTTTTGAGTTTGCCGGAACATTGAACTCGAGAACTTCTGCATCCGTCCCGGTCATGCATTTAACCTGAGTTACATTAGGATTGGTAGTGTGGCGGAATATCCTGCTTGCTGCAGATATCTTTTTATTAATAATAGTGTCGATACCTGTGTTCTCAGCAAGGTTAATATATTCCATGTTCTCAACTTCTGCAATGGTCTTTTTAACACCCATTTTTTTTGCAAGAAGGCACGACAGGATGTTCGTCTCAGAATTACCGGTGACTGCCACAAAGGCATCCATTTTCGTTATCCCTTCCTGTTCAAGAAGATCAACATTACGGCCATCGCCGTTAATAATGAGGGTATTATCAAGAATCTCAGCGAGATCTTCACATTTTTTAGTATCTGGATCTATTAACTTCACCTCACATGTTTTCTGCATATACATTGCTACAAGCTTACCGATCTTGCTGCCCCCGAGTATCATGATACTTTTAGCTTCAAAATTCTCCTTCCCTGATGTTTTCATCATCTCATCAATTCCTTCATGCGTAGAAATAACATACACCTTATCACCAATCTGAAATTGCGAGTTTCCTCTCGGGATAATGGTTTTGTCAGCCCGTTTGATTGCAACAGCCCTGTATTTATCAGTTCTGTGACTGATCGATATTTCCTGCAGACTTTTGTTCAGGATAGGAGCTTTCTCATCAAGCTTCTGGACATACATTGCCAGTTTTCCGCCTGAAAACTCCATAAAATCAGTTGCCCCGGTCTCATGAAGCAGTCCAAGCACCTCACGAGCAGCAATCAGTTCAGGATAGATAAGGGAATCAATACCAATTGACTTGAAAAATTCTAAAGTGGAATTCTCAAGATAGTCAATATTGTCAATACGGGCTATAGTTTTGAGGGCTCCAAACCTTTTGGCAAGGATCGATGATGTTATATTGGTATCTTCGGAATGAGTTACCGCAATAAACAGATCAGTTTTTTTAATGAGTGAGTCCTGCAAAATCTTAATAGAAGTGGCAGAACCTTCATGCGTCAAAACATCGAGAGAGCTGTCAATGGGCTTCAGTCGGTCCTCTTCCGGATCGATAAGAATAATTTCATGATTTTCGTTCGATAACATCTTCGCTAGATGCGTCCCAACTTCACCTGCTCCGGCAATTATTATTCTCATTGAAAATTTTATTGAAAAAACATGACAAAATAAGAGATAAATAGCTTAATACTCAAGTTTTTTCTGACTTTTATTTATGAACCGGTCATATCCTTTTGATAAATGCCCCTGACTTTCTTACCAGATGGACTGTATCAATCCCGGCAAAATCAATCTGTTGTGGCAAACGAAATCCTGAAGTTGCTTCAGATGTAATAATCAATGTTCCGGGGAATTGCCTCAACGATAAGTTTTTTTCAATTTCAGGTCGTAAACCGGTAAGAATCACAATGTCAGGCATAAAATTCGTCAAAATATTTTTGTTTAGCGAGTTGCCTATTAATATTTTTTTTTCGCCGGCCTCTATGCAGTATATATTGTTGCTTAGCGTGTTTGTTTTTATTTTAAGTCCAAGTGTGGCACAATGTCTTAGTACCTCAGGTCCAACCAGTGAGGTATCGGAATAGAGGTTAAGTATCTTCCCGGTCTTGATTCCGATCGTAGAAGAACCAGGTGAGTTATAGACTATTACCTCATTCTTGGTTCTGGTCGAAATTTCTGTAACTGTGCCAGAAAGGACAAATAGAAACATTGCCGTAATGGGATAAATAATTGAAAAGGATTGTTTCTTCAATATAAAATAACTGAAAAGAAAAATAGTTAAGGTTAACAGAATGCATTCGACAGTTGCCATGCCTATATTTTCAATAGTTGACCAGGGCAGGGCAGAGGCCTGCGCGGTAAGCAACTCAGTGAGTCCTGTCAGATAATTAAGAATTAAAGCAAGAAATTGTGAGAGAAAATGAACCGGGAACATCATTGGAACAAGGCATCCTATTATGATAAGCAATGACGAAAGTGGTACTATTATGATATTTGTAAGGATGAAGTAAGAAGGAAACCTGTTGAATAACATTATTGTAAGAGGAAGCGTACCTGCCTGAGCTACAATGGTTACAACAGCCGATTGCCAGATCTTGTCCGTCAGCCAGTTTTTGAACTGCAGCTTAAGGTAGAAGTCCTGATAGAAACAGATAATATAAATCACGGCTGAATATGAGAGCAGGAAACCTGCATCGAATATTACGGATGGCTTAATCAAAATAAGAACAAATGCAGACGCCAGAACCGAGTTAATTCCGTTTACCCGCCTCTGCATCAGGTTGCCCGCCTGAAGGAAAGAAAACATTAGAGTCGCTCTTAGAACAGATGGAGTGAGCCCCGTTACAAATGCAAATGACCAGAGAATCAGAATTGTTATTAGTATCCTCAGTATGTTGAATCTTCGCTTCAGAAAGAACAGAAGATTGAAAACAAACAGACTCAGAATAACAGCATGAAGCCCCGATACTGCCATAATGTGCATTACTCCCGCTTTAATGAAATTCTGTTTCTGCTCCGGATCGAGCATATTTTTCTGCCCAAGAGTTATTGCCGCCACAAGCGCCAGTCTTTCACCGGTGATGCCCCTCTCTTTATACATCCCGATGATCTTCTCTCTTATTATCAATGCTCTGTGAACCAGTTTCCTGTGATCAGGAACAGTATGTCTGATAATATTACGGCTGCTGGTAAATGCATAATATCTGATACCCTGGTTTTCCATATAGAACCTGTAATCAAACTCATATGGATTGCCTCTGTTTGCAATTTCAACAGGTGTACATTTAATAATCAGCAGATCGCCAGGAAGGAGAGAAGTCACCGATGAATCTTTCTTATTATATAGTATCATGGATCCTTCAATAGCCTCATGGCCATCCATGGTGATCTTCCTGTTCAGATTTACCTTTAACATGAAACTATTCTCTTTTTCTGCGGGAAAGTCAGAAAGGGTACAAGCGAACAGTGCTTCTTCTGGTTTAAGGGTTGATATTCTGTTTTTTTCAATTGTGTAGAGAAGGAGACCGCAGGTGAAAAGCGATATTGTCAAAGAGTAACCGAAGATGAGATTGGTCTGGGATTTATTGTAAAACAGGCTGACAAAAAACCCGGAAATAATAACAATAGCAACTGATACCAGGAAAAATGTATCCGGTTTGGTGTACAGGCCTGAAATAACTCCGGCACATAATGGCAGGCCGATACGCAAAAATGGAATTTCTTTATGTAGCACAGTCTGCAGCTAATGAGACTGTATAAAGATAGAAAAAAGTACTTAAAGTGAACTAGAGTTTGGAGTGCCTAAAGTTAAAAAAATGAAAATATGAAGTTTACTACAAAACTTATAAATCTAAGTACTATAGGCACTCAAGCACTTATTACTCTCATTTTATCTTCTGACCAGGGAGAATTGTTTTATATTCAGCCTCAAACTTACCTTTACTTATGGCTGCAAGTTTACTTTTGAGAAGCCTTCTTCTGATAGGACTTACTTTATCGGTGAACAGTATGCCGTCGAGGTGATCATATTCATGCTGGATTATTCTGGCCTTATATCCATCATAGACATCATCATGATACTCCCAGTTCTCATCATAATATTTGATCCGGATATGTGACTCCCGGTTAACCTCTTCTCTTAAATTTGGAATGCTTAAACAACCTTCAGTCATTGGTAGAAAGTCGCCACTCTTTTCTGTAATATGAGCATTAATGAACACTTTTTTGAAATCAGCCAGTTCAGGCTCCTCATCAGCTACCGGTTTGCCATCGATCACAAACATTCTTATTGACTTCCCGATCTGTGGTGCCGCAAGGCCCAAACCTTCAGAGTAGTACATGGTTTCAAAAAGATCATTTATTATTTGATTCAGCCCGTTATAATCTTTATCAATCTCCTTCGCAACCTTTCTTAATACCGGATGTCCGTATACAACAATGGGATATATCATTTCAATTTAATATTTTCTGTTCTGTTTGATCTGTTATCAAGAAAAGACTGAAGAATGATCGAAGCACTTATTTTATCAACCATCGATTTATCCTGTCTGTCTCTCTTTTTCACACCTCCGTCTATCATTGTCCTTAAAGCCATCTGCGATGTGAATCGCTCATCGACCAGGTGGATATGCTTTTCAGGAAAAGCTTTTTTAAGTTTCTTAATGAACGGATTTATATATTTAACAGATTCACTTGGCAGGTTGTTCATCTGCACAGGATATCCGATAACAAAAGCCTCCACCTCCTCGGTTTTAAGATAACCTGAAATAAAGTTGTCAAACTCGTTTGGGCTTACTGTATTTAAGGGTGAGGCAAATATTTGTAATGGATCTGTAACAGCCAGACCTATCCTTTTTGTACCATAATCTATAGCAAGTATCCTGCCCATAATTTTTTATAGGGAGCAAAAATACGAATATTATTTAAAAATGACACACGACGCACGACGCACGACACACGACGCACGGTATACGGCACACTCTAAAAAGTATCATCTCGTTTTTCTTCCGTGTGTCCTGAGCCGTGAGTCGTGAGTCCAAAAAAAAAGCCACCTTCGGGATGGCTTTTTTATAGATTGCTGTTAAACAGTTTTTTCATATATTAATGAAGCAAGTCGCTGATATGATTTGTACCTCCATTTGGCATTCTCTTCGGCAGCTTTAAAGAGTATCTCGGCTTCCTTGGGGAATGATTGTATCAGAGAAGTATAACGTACTTCTGACTTGAGAAAATCCTGAAATTTGGTCCAATCAGGCTCTTTTGAATCGAGTGTGAATGGATTTTTGCCTTCTGCTTCTAGCAGAGGATTATACCTGTAATTATGCCAGTATCCTGCTTCAACAGCAGCCTTGGTTTGTGACTGAGTTTTTCCCATACCATCCTTAAGTCCGTGATTTATACATGGGGAATAAGCTATAATAAGTGATGGTCCAGGGAACGCTTCTGCTTCTCTGATTGCTTTCAGATACTGAGCATTGCTTGATCCCATAGCAACCTGTGCAACATATACATAGCCATAACTCATTGCCATCTGACCAAGATCTTTCTTACGGATCTTTTTACCTGATGCGGCAAATTTTGCAACAGCCCCGGCAGGTGTTGATTTTGATGCCTGACCTCCGGTATTGGAATAAACTTCCGTATCGAGAACAAGGATGTTTACATCCTCCCCTGAAGCAATTACATGGTCAAGTCCACCATAACCTATATCATAAGCCCAACCATCTCCACCGAAGATCCAATGTGATTTCTTAACAAGATATTGTTTAAGGCTGAGGATTTCTTTTGCAACTGCTGATTTGTCTTTACTGCAAGCGGCAACTACTTTTTCAGAAGCTATTTTTGATGCTTCTCCGTTATCCTTCGCTTTAAGCCATTCTTCGAAAGCAACCTTTGTTTCACCGTTCAGTGATCCATCCGACATACTTTCGGTCATTCTCAATGTAATCCGGTCTCTTAATTTTGTTGCACCAATTGACAACCCAAAGCCATATTCCGCATTATCTTCAAACAGTGAATTAGCCCAGGCCGGTCCATGCCCGTCTTTATTAACAGTATAGGGAGTGGAAGGCGCAGAACCACCATAAATTGAGGAACATCCTGTGGCATTTGAAATGATCATCCTATCACCATACAGCTGTGTAACTGCTTTGATATATGGTGTTTCACCGCAACCCGCACATGCGCCGGAGAATTCAAACAGTGGTTGTGCAAACTGGCTGTTTTTGACATTTACAAACTTGTCAGCAACTGTATCTTTGTAACCTACTTTTTCATGCATATAAGTCCAGCGCTCTGCCTCGCCCAACTGAGTCTCGAAAGGCTTCATAATGAGGGCTTTGTTTTTGGAAGGACAAACATCGGCGCAGTTACCGCAGCCTGTACAATCATATACGCTTAACTGAATCCTGAATTTATATGCTTTAAGTGGACCTCCTACGCCCTGAATAACTTTAGTTCCTTCCGGAGCATTAGCAACCTCTTCATCAGTTAAAAGGAAAGGACGTATTGCAGCATGAGGACAAACGTATGAACACTGGTTACACTGAATACACTCATTTGGTTGCCATTCAGGAGAAAAGACAGCAATACCGCGTTTCTCATAGGCAGAAGTACCGGCAGGGAAAGTACCGTCTTCCCTACCGCTGAACGCGCTTACAGGAAGATCATCGCCCTTCATCCTGTTGATAGGTTCCATTACATCACGGATGAATGCAGGAATATCACGTGTATCGGCTTTCTCTTCAATTTTTATGTTTGTCCATTCGGCAGGAATTTCAATTTTAGTCACCTCACCACCTTTATCAACAGCTGCATAATTCATATTAACAACTGCATCACCCTTTTTGCCATAGGATTTATAAATTGCTTTTTTCATCTCACTTACAGCTTTTTCGTAAGGGATAACATTAGCTACCTTGAAAAATGCTGCCTGCATGATTGTGTTTGTACGGATCCCAAGGCCAAGTTCTTCTGCTATTAATGTGGCATTTATAATATAAAAATTGATTTTGTTCTCAGCAAGATATTTCTTCATATGATCAGGAAGACGATGCTTTGTTTCTTCAACATCCCATATTGAATTGATGAGAAAAGTCCCACGTCTTACCAGCCCTTTAAGCATATCATATTTTTCCAGATAAGCAGGAACATGACAAGCAACAAAATCAGGTGTATTGACAAGATAGGGAGAACGTATAGGTTTGTCACCAAAACGCAGATGTGATACCGTTATACCGCCTGATTTTTTTGAATCATATGCAAAATAGGCCTGGCAGTATTTGTCAGTTGAATCGCCAATAATCTTAATTGAGTTTTTATTTGCGCCAACAGTTCCGTCAGAACCAAGACCATAGAATTTAGCTGAATATGTTCCAGTGCAGCAAACATTTATCTCAGGAAAAATCGGAAGCGATCTGAATGTTACATCATCAATAATTCCGACTGTGAAATGATTTTTAGGTTCCTTAATTTTCATGTTCTCATATACCGACATCATCATTGAAGGAGTAGTATCTTTTGAACTAAGACCAAAACGACCACCAAGAATAACAGGTTTTAGGTTACTGTCATAGAACATACCTTTTATATCAAGATAAAGTGGGTCTCCACCTGCTCCCGGCTCTTTTGTTCTGTCGAGTACTGTTATATGTTTAACACTTGAAGGGAAAATATCAAAAAAGTATTTTGATGAGAAAGGACGATAAAGATGAACGCTTATTAATCCGATTTTTTCACCTTTCTCTACGAGATAATCAATTGTCTCTTTTATGGTTTCTGTTATTGAACCCATTGCAACAATAATATTCTCTGCATCGGGTGAACCGTAATATGTAAATGGCTTATACTCTCTGCCGGTAAGTTTTATAATATCTTTCATATATGAGGCAACTATGTCAGCCAGAGGCTCATAGAACACATTGGAAGCCTCCTTAGCCTGGAAGAAAACATCCGGGTTCTGAGCAGTACCTCTTGTAACAGGGTGTTCAGGGTTAAGAGCGTTATTGCGGAATCTTGTTAATGCATCCCAGTCAATAAGTTTTTTAAGATCTTCCATATCGAGATACTCAATCTTCTGTACTTCAGATGAAGAACGGAATCCATCAAAGAAATGCATGAAAGGAACGCGTGATTTAATAGCAGACAGATGGGCTACACCTGCCAGGTCCATAATCTCCTGAACACTGCCACTTGCCAGCATTGCAAAACCAGTCTGACGTGTTGCATATATATCGCTATGGTCACCGAATATTGACAAAGCGTGGGCAGCTACTGCGCGTGCACTGACATGGAATACCCCGGGAAGAAGCTCCCCGGCTATCTTGTACATATTAGGTATCATAAGGAGCAATCCCTGTGAACAGGTATAAGTAGTGCATAAAGCTCCTGCCTGAAGAGCTCCGTGTACAGCACCTGCAGCACCAGCTTCCGACTGCATCTCAACAACCTTAACCTGTTCCCCGAAAATGTTTTTTAATCCGTTGGCGGCCCATTCATCAACAAATTCTGCCATCGTGGATGAAGGTGTGATTGGATATATGCAAGCAACCTCGCTAAACATATATGCAACATGCGCTGCGGCCTGATTCCCGTCGCATGTTATAAATTTTTTTGTTCCCATTGTGATTTATATATTTGATTAAAAGTATGTTCGTTCGTTACCCCCCATTCATTGAAATCAGAAACTCTTCATTCGACTTTGCCTGAAGTAACCTGTCGCGCAGGAATTCCATAGCTTCAACTGAGTTCATATCGGTCAGGAAATTACGCAAAACCCATATCTTCTGAAGAATATTCTTATTCAGAAGCAGATCTTCTCTTCGGGTACTGGAAGCAGGAATATCAATTGACGGGAATATCCTTCTGTTGGAAAGTTTGCGGTCGAGTTGGAGCTCCATGTTACCTGTTCCTTTAAATTCCTCGAAAATGACATCATCCATTTTTGATCCTGTATCAGTAAGAGCCGTGGCAAGAATAGTGAGAGAACCACCATTTTCAATGTTACGTGCTGCACCGAAAAATCTTTTAGGTTTATGGAGTGCATTAGAGTCAACACCTCCAGATAATACTTTACCTGACGCAGGAGCCGTCGTATTAAAAGCTCTTGCAAGTCTGGTTATTGAGTCAAGAAGAATAACAACATCGTGACCGCATTCTACGAGCCGTTTTGCTTTTTCAAGTACGATATTGGCAACACGGCAATGGCGTTCAGCAGGTTCATCAAATGTTGAAGCGATGACTTCAGCCTTCACATTTCTGGCCATATCAGTAACCTCTTCAGGTCGTTCATCAATAAGTAAAATCATCAGATATACCTCGGGGTGATATTTAGCTATTGCATTTGCAATCTCCTGAAGAAGAATAGTCTTTCCTGTTTTCGGTTGCGCAACAATTAACCCGCGTTGCCCTTTTCCGATAGGAGTGAACATATCTATTACCCTTACCGATAATGATCCTTCTCCAGGCTGGCATAATGTGAATTTCTCATCAGGGAAAAGCGGTGTCAGGAAGTCGAATGGAACTCTGTCTCTTATGAAATCAGGGCTTCTTCCGTTTATCTCGTCAACTTTGATGAGAGGAAAATATTTTTCACCCTCTTTAGGCGGACGAATTGACCCCTTGATTGTATCGCCGGTTTTGAGACCGAAAAGCTTAATCTGTGATTGTGAAACATATATATCATCAGGAGAGTTCAGATAATTGTAGTCGGGAGATCTTAAAAAACCATAACCGTCGGGCATAATTTCAAGAACACCGGTATTATAAATTATCCCTTCAAAGTCATAAGGTTTTTCCTTCTTTTCCTCTTTTATAGGGTGAACTTCAGCAATGTGTTCTTTTACGGGTGGCTCGACTATTATATCGCCAAAGTAAACATCCGAAGATGGTTTTATCTCATCAAATGAAGCTTCTCCATTATTTAGCGGAAGTATATTTTCAATTACAGGTTCAGCAACAGGCTCAGATCTTCTCTTTTCAGGTCTCTCTGTATGAACCTTATCAAATCTTTCTTTCTTAAGACCCCTTTCATCAGTTTTCTGGTCAGTACTCCATTTAGGAGCTTTTCTTTCCTGTGGCACCGGCTCTGCATTTTTAAAGAGATCGGGTTTTTCATCAATTCTTTCGGGTTTTTTAACCTGCTCCTGCCTTTCAGCAGGCTTTATTTCCGGTCTTTTAAGGTCGCCAGGTGAAACTGACATAACAGATTCTATTGTTCGTTTTACAACCGGTTTTAAGGTCCTGGGACGTTTTCCTCTTCTCATGGAAGAATCAGACTCCTGATTATTAACCTCAGATGAAGAATGTATATCTTCCTTCTCTGTTTTAAAGGTTGGCTTGATTTCCGTGGCCTCAATTGCCTGCTGATCAAGGATTTTGTAAATCAGATCCTGTTTTTTCAAAGATTCTGCTTTTTTGATTTTAAGTTCCTTTGCTATATCCTTTAATTCAGGAAGCAGTTTCTTACTTAACTCAAGAATGTCGTACATATTTTAATGATAAATGGAATATAAGAGATCTTAATGAATTTTTTGGAAACACGGACCAAGATATGAAGATGAACCCGCTGGATAATGCTATAACAATTTCACATATCCAAAAAACGCTGCAATGTTAAATAAAATTGCTAATATATTTCCTGTAAAATGTTGTTAAAAATGCAACGTGATTTTATCAAATCAATTAATAATTTGATATTCAATATGTAAAATAGCTCTGCAAGTTACTAAAAAACTATTATTAACCAAAAAATAATTAGGAGAATATGTTGAATAGTAGCTTTTTTTTATTAAAATTGTACCTATTGCCTGAAATTTCTTTGAAAAACTAATGTCTGGCCTGAATATGCGTCAGTTAAAGATAACAAAGCAGGTTACTAATCGCGACACCCCTTCACTGGATAAATATCTCCAGGAGATAGGGAAGGTTGACCTTATTTCACCTGAAGAGGAGGTCATCCTGGCCAGAAGAATAAAATCGGGCGATACCGATGCTTTAAGGAAACTTGTAAAAGCCAATCTTCGTTTTGTTGTATCGGTTGCAAAGCAGTATCAGAATCAGGGAATGAGTCTGCCTGATCTGATCAATGAGGGTAATCTGGGACTGATGAAAGCTGCCCAGCGATTTGATGAGACAAGAGGATTTAAATTCATCTCCTATGCCGTATGGTGGATACGCCAGGCAATTCTTCAGTCTCTTGCTGAACAGGCAAGGATAGTACGACTTCCGGTAAATAAAATAGGATCAATAAACCGTATAAACAGGGCTTTTGCACGACTTGAACAGGAGTACGAGCGGGAACCCTCTTCTCAGGAGATTGCTGAAACACTTGAGATGATACCCGAAGAGGTTAAGGAAGTTCTGAAAACGAATGGCCGGACTGTCAGCATGGATGCTCCTATAAGTGCCGAGGAAGATAATAACATGTACGACATCCTGCAAAGCACCGATACGCCAAGTCCTGATAGAAATCTTATTAACGAATCGCTTGCCTTTGAAATAGAAAGGGCACTGAGCACTCTCTCCTCTCGCGAATCCAAGGTTTTGAAGTTATATTTCGGATTAGGCATAAAACATCCTTACACTCTTGAAGAGATTGGTGAGAAGTTAAACCTTACTCGCGAACGGGTCAGGCAAATAAAGGAAAAAGCAATCAAAAGGATTCAGTTTACAACCCGTTGCAGAATATTGAAATCATATCTGGGATAACAATTTGTTTCTATATTTGCCCAAAATAATCTTAAATGGACCACCTTGTCTCTCCTTCGCTGTTAGCCGCTGATTTTGGGAATCTTGAAAAAGATGTCTTAATGGTAAATAAAAGTCAGGCCGACTGGCTTCACCTCGATATCATGGATGGTCTGTTTGTCCCGAATATTTCATTCGGTTTTCCGGTTATTGAATGTGTCAGAAAGGTTGCAGAAAAGCCACTTGATGTGCATCTGATGATAGTTGACCCCGATCGTTATCTGGCCCGCTTCCGCGATACCGGGGCTAATATTCTGACGGTTCAGTATGAAGCCTGTACACATTTGCATCGGACAATAACAGAAATTCATAACCTTGGAATGAAAGCAGGTGTGGCATTAAACCCTCATACTCCTGTCTCACTTCTCAAGAATATCCTTCCTTTCGTCGATATGGTTCTTATAATGACAGTTAATCCGGGTTTAGGCGGACAATCTTTCATCATGGAGAGCTATAATAAAATAACTGAGCTTCGTAAGATGATTGATGCAGGTGGTTATAATGTAATGATTGAAGTCGACGGAGGCATTGATACAAAAAATGCTGCAAAACTTATTGAGTCAGGTGTCAATGTCCTTGTGGCCGGTAATTCGGTTTTCAGTTCGGATGATCCGATTGAGACAATACGGAAACTGAAGAGACTTAATTAACTCCAATAACCGAGTCAGATATATATTCAATAATATCCTGAACCCGCTCCGGTTGAAACCACCTGATATTCTTGTCTTTACCCCACCATGTTATTTGTCGTTTTGCATACCTGCGACTGTTCCGTTTTATGAGTTCAATAGCTTTCTCCCGTGAGATTTTTTCATCAAAAAAATCAAAAAACTCTCTGTACCCCACACTGTTCAACGCGTTCAGATTTCTGAATTTAAAGAGAAGTCTTGCCTCTTCCTCAAGTCCCGCTTTAACCATATTATCAACCCTCGAATTAATCCTGTTATAAAGATCATCCCTGGTTCTTTCAAGTCCTATTTTAACTATCCTGAAATCTCTTTCCCTTTTTTGCTTTTTAAGGAAGGAAGAATATGGCCGGCCCGCTGTTTCACAAATTTCCAGAGCTCTCATTATCCGTTTGTAATTTTTGAGATCAACTTTTGCATAATATTCAGGATCAAGTATTTTAAGAGCTACTCTTAACCCTTCAATCCCTTCCTCTTTGTATCTTGAAATGTATTTATCCCTAACAACAGGATCAACATCAGGGATGTCGTCAATGCCGTTACAAACCGCATCGATATACATTCCTGAACCACCTGACATTAAAACAATATTATTCCTGCTGAACAGCCGGGGAAGAAGATCCAGAACATCTCTTTCGAAAAGGCTGGCGCTGTAGTAATCTTCAACCGATAAAAATCCTATAAAATGATGCTTTATTGTATTCAGTTGATTATCAGATGGAACAGCTGTACCTATGCTCATTTCCCTGAAGAACTGCCTGGAGTCAGCTGATATGATATCACAGTTAAACAGGGCAGCTAAATCAATAGAAATATCAGTTTTGCCGACTCCGGTCGGACCAAGCAGAACTATAAGAATATTTTTCATTGGAATATGATCCTGCAGAGAACTATTCTTCGTCCTCGTTCAGGTTATCAATATTTTCGAAATCGGGCAGTGGATCTTCATCATCCCCGTTAAGGAAGAGATCATCAACTTCCGGTTCACCTTCATCCTCGTCGTCTTCGTCTTCGGAAACAACAATATTGTTATAAAGCTTACGTGAGCTTCCGCCGAAAACTACCTGTTTGGGCGGGATTCCCTTTGAATTTGTGCATGATGGATATTCACGTCCATCTTTCTCTTTTGATTCTCCGGTATATTCAACAAAGAGAGATCTTTCGTTAAAAAAGTCGAAAACGTAAAGTAATTTCTGGTTCTTACGGAAAATAATATCTTCCAGAATAGCAACTTCCATTGTTGACGAACCGGTACCCATATCAAAAAGTGTAAATTCTTCCTCCTTCTCCCAATTGTCTGTTGCCATAAAAAATGAAGCCATTTGGGATTTATCAAATTCCAATTCATCCTGGATGAGGTTGTGAAAATCCAATAATGTATGGGAATCCAAAAATTCAAATTCCCTTACAAATGACTCATCTTCATCTGATAACACTACAAATTTATAAACCATAATATGTATTAATTCGATGGGTGCAATATAATATTTTTTAGTTTACAATATTCCGGCTAATTTTTTTTAGAAGAAATTCTATCGTATCAATCCCGTCGGCATAATCCCACAGATGTGGCGACTGGGCTTTACCAAAAGGGAGGTCATGCCTGCTAACGACACACTGAATTTTTTCTTTCAGCAGGTCTGTTTGCTGTTTTACAGCAGTTTGTGAATCATAAAATTCATAATGGAGCACAGAAACCGGGGATGATAATCCTCTCTCTTCTTTCAACAACAAGTAACCAGTATCATGAAACTTTTCTTTATTGACCAGGTAAACAGCTTTATTGAAATCGTAATTGTTGGCATATTTAACATGATTAATACTCCCTGCAAAAGCATCCCAGTTCCTAATCATTGCAGATAAGTCATATCCTTTGGGCAGATAAATTTTTGAGACATTCCTGCAACCCAGTCCAAAATATGAGAAGATATCCGCCCCCAAACTCTCCAGTTCAGCATCTGTTTCATTTCCCTCAAGGACTGCAATACTGTTTCTGTTCTTCCTTATTATATTAGGGTATTTGCCGAAATAGTACTCAAAGTATCTTGAACTGTTATCGCTGCCGGTTGCAATTACAACGTCAAAATTTGAAAGGGTACCTTCAGTAAATTCAGCTAACTCCTTAAATTCCGGGTTAACTTTGTTGAGGATGTCACTAATGCAAACAATAAGTTCAGAGTCTTTTGAGCTTGTTTTTGCTATGAGTTTATTCCCACTGATCAGAACAGAAAG
>Ga0265292_1001262_pt1 | contig 23492 bp, 11 predicted proteins | sample Munlanlewell296A_FD_189080 | JGI IMG/M metagenome (GOLD analysis project Ga0265292, IMG submission 189080) | Leachate microbial communities from a municipal landfill in Southern Ontario, Canada - Leachate well 296A | ecosystem: Engineered > Solid waste > Landfill > Unclassified | place: Canada... | reverse complement strand
TCTCTTTAATGACCGAAAATCGTTTTTGAAGTTCCAGTACTTTTGCAGTGCAATATGCAGCAGTTTCATTCACATTCTTCAAGAAAGTTTCTGTCATTATAGTATCAATTGTTGCAATTCCTGCGGCGCACGCGACGGGATTACCGCCGAAAGTGGTTCCGTGAACACCATACGACCATACATCGGCCACTTTTTTCGAACCGATGATAGCTCCGACAGGTAATCCTCCGCCAATCGGTTTTGCAATGGTGATAATATCTGGAGTGATTCCAAAATGCTGAAATGCAAACAAGGTTCCCGTTCTGCCGATGCCTGACTGAATCTCGTCGGCAACAATTAAAAATCCGTATTGCTCACGCAATTCCATCAACACTTTTGCAAATTCAACGGTGACGGCAACAATCCCCCCTTCTCCTTGAATACATTCCAGAAAAATTGCTACGGTATGTTCGTTCACACGGGCACGCAAATCAGCAACATTATTAAAATCGATCGTCCCAAACTCCGGCAAGAATGGTTCATACCCGGCACGGTATTTCTCTTTATCCATTAGCGATAATGCACCCATAGTCCTACCGCTGAAACCATTGCTCATTCCGAAGATCATGGACTTGCCATTCGTTTTTCCCCATTTGCGCACCAACTTAATAGTGCCTTCAATCGCTTCTGTACCGCTGTTTGAGAAAAATATTTTATCGTATCCGGAAAGTGCAAGCAACCGTTCCGCCAACTGTAATTGTGGTGTTTGAATAAAGAAATTGGAAAGATGTGTATACTTACGCATCTGTTCATCTACTGCTTTAATCACCGCAGGGTGTGCATATCCGAGTGCATTCACCGCCAGACCAGAAAACATATCAAGATACTTTTTCCCGTCGGTTGTAAAGATATAACACCCTTCTCCCCGTTCCACTTCTAAGGGTAAACGCTTGTACGTATGAAAAAATAATTTCGCTTCTGTTTCTTTCGCTGTCATAGTGATTCCGGAGGTGCTGTTAAAGTTGAAAATAATATTGAAAAGAAATTTACTTTTGCCGTGAGGTCATTCAGGGAACCGTTATTGTTGATCTGAAAATCAGAGAGTTCGAGTAATTCTTCTGTCGAAAGCTGGTTTTCCATCCGTGCTTTTACCACTTGCTCGTCGGCATGATCCCTTGAAATTGTTCTCGTTATCCTTGTTTGTTCATTGGTCATCACAGCAAGCACATAATGCATCAATGCAAACATCCCTGATTCAAACATCAGCGCTGCTTCTACAAGGGCATACTTAGTTTGCGGCGGCAGCTCATCTTTCCATCGGTGAAATGATTCAAACACTTTGGGGTGAATAATAGAATTCAAGTTTTCGAGTTTCAGACGATCATGGAAAACAATTTCTGCAAGTTTTTTCCTGTTTACAGACGTCGGAGAGGAAAGTATTTCATTGCCAAATATGTCTACTATTTCATTTAAAGCTGTTGTTTCCGAAATTTTACGTGCTTCGAGATCTGCATAAAAAACAGGCACTTGTTTTTTTTCAAACAACGTGCAGATTGTCGATTTTCCGCTTCCAATGCCGCCGGTAACTCCAATTACAATCATCGATTGACCTTACTTTGCAAAAGAAACAGATCGCACTTCTCGAATGACGACAACTTTAATTTGTCCTGGGTATTCCATCTCTTGTTGTATTTTTCTCGCAATGTCATGTGCCAATTGATCTGCCTGTGCATCATCAATTTTGTCATGCTCAACAATAACTCTAATTTCTCGACCTGCTTGGATAGCATATGTTGCTTGAACACCTTTGAACGATTTTGCAATCTCCTCAAGTTTCTCAAGGCGTTTTGCGTATCCTTCTACCGATTCTCTGCGTGCGCCGGGTCTGGCTCCACTAATAGAGTCTGCGGCCTGCACTAATGCAGCAATCGGATGTTCCATCGGAATATCATCATGATGGGCACCGACAGCATTCACGACAATCGGATTTTCATTATATTTCCGAGTCATTTCCAAACCAATGATTGCGTGCGGTCCTTCAACACTTCTATCCGCCGTTTTCCCTATATCATGAAGAAGGCCGGCACGTTTTGCAAGATTTATATCAATGCCTAATTCTGCTGCCATTACACCGCATAAATAAGCAACTTCTATACTATGTTGTAACAGATTTTGGCCGTAACTTGTCCGGTATTTCATTTTACCGATATGCTTAATAATCTCATTATGTGCACCGGGAAGCCCAACTTCCAACAATGTATTTTCACCGACACGAAGGACCTCTTCTTCCAATTCCAATTTCACCTTCTCAACAACTTCTTCAATTCTTGCAGGATGGATTCTCCCATCCGCAATTAACCGTTCCAGTGATACTCGTGCAACTTCTCGGCGAAATGCGTCAAATCCTGATAAAATAACGGCTTCGGGTGTATCATCTACAATAACATCTACCCCAGTAGCAGCTTCAAATGCTCTGATATTTCTTCCTTCGCGTCCGATGATTCTCCCCTTCATTTCGTCACCCTGAATCTGCAGCACACTCACGGTCGTTTCCACGGCATGATCAGCAGCTGAACGCTGGATCGCCTGTACGATCACTTTTTGGGCTTCCCGCTTTGCTTCTTCTTTTACTTTATCCCTAATATCTTTTAGTGTTTGGGAGGCTTCTGTTTTGACAGAATCGATTAAATTATCCAGCAGAAGTTTTCGCGCTTCCTCACGGGACATACCTGAGGCGCGTTCCAACCTGGTATTTTCTTCTGAGATCATTTTATCCACATCAACCAGTTTTTGATCAATCTCTGAAGTTTTTTGCTCATTTTGTTTTTGCTGAGCCTGAACCTCTTTTTCCTTCTTATTGAGCAATTCAACCTTACGATCGATATTCTCTTCACGGGAATCTAATTGCTTTTCGTACGATTGTAGTTTATTTCGCTTCTGGTTCGCCTCATTTTCGAATTCATGCTTTTTTTTGTACCACTCATCCTTCACTTCCAGCAGTTTTTCCTTTTGAATCGCAGCAGCATCTCGATCAGCATCAGCGAGAATCTTCTTTGCCTGCTGTTCCGTCGAGGTAATTTTGTTCTTTCCGATACGATGATTAATGTACCAGCCGGCAGCAAATGCTGCGACAGTCATTACTGCACCGAAAATGATAAATTGGACATCCATAAATTGCTCCCATTTAAAATAAAAAACCCGCACAACAACCTCAGACAAGTGTAGAAAGAACCCTCTTTCTTATACACGGTGGGCGCCGCCAAATCGTTTCTTACTTCCACTGTATGCTATTCCGCGCGTGCGGAAAACCCGAAGGCTTGTAGCAAGATCAAACGTGTGTTTGATTGAGGCCTGTAATATTACGCTTGTGAGCTAGGCTCCCTATAAATAAAACTATAGGTTCTTTATTTATATTGTCTGTGGCTGACAGTGCGGATATTTATTTTTACGATCAGTCTCCTTTTTACTTTACGATTCGGTGCTGTTGATACTCGTATCGAGATAATTTGTGATCTTAGACAGTTCATATTCTAATGATGATACGAGTTGCGAACCCTTTTCTTTTTCTTTATAGAGGTCTTCAGTAATATTCAACGCTGCAAGGACGGAAATCGTGAGCGGCGGTTGTTCGGGAATCTTATCATGGACGCTTGTAATCATCGCATCCACATGATTCGCAACCTTCTTGGTAAACTCTTCACTTTCTCCGCGAAGAGGATATTCAGATCCAAAAATCTTAACGCGTACGCTTTTTCTGTCCATTTGTCGTAAAGTAAAAAGTGAGTTTCTGTCAGCCGAAAAAAACTTACTTTTATTGTGTTATGTATTGATCAAGTTTAGAAATGATGGTGCGAATTTTTTGTTGTAGCAAACGCTTCTCTTCAACATCCAAATTTACAGAACCAATTTTCTGCTCTGCATCAGTTGCCGCTTCAGATTTCAACACATCCAATTGTGCCTGCTGTTGTAGAGTTATTTCCTTCAGATGTTCTACTTCATCGTCCAATTCGGTAATCCGCTGAACAAGCCGTTTTTTCTCTTCGCGAAGCGTTGAAATAAGCAACGATGCTTCACGGGCTTTATCCCATAACGTTACAAGTGCATTTTCTACACTGTGCACTGCGTCGGACGATTGTTGGTCTATATTCTGGTCTACCATTAGAGGCTTCGTAAAGTTGCTTCAAATTTTTTTGTCACAGAGCCGATTACTCGGTTCATAACTGAATCTATCTCGCCGTCCGTTAGTGTTTTTTCAAATGAATTCAGGCTGAGAGAGAATGCAACGCTTTTTTTCCCTTCGCCTAACACCTTCCCTTCAAATACATCAAAAATCTTCACGGAAGAAATACTGGAACCACCGAAAGATCGAATTTCTTTTTCAATGTCACCGACTGAAATTTCTTTTCTGACGATAAAGGCAACGTCACGTACAACCGTTGGAAACCGGGAAAACTCCCGATACTTTTTTACTGAATGAATTGCAACGATTGAATCAACATCCAATTCGGCGTACAAAACTTCTTGATCTATCTTGTAATTCTTCAATATTTCTGATTTAATACGACCAATGAAACCAACATAAGTCCCATTAATTTCAATGCCTACCGTCATTTCAGTTAAAGAACTTGGTGCATTGTAATAAATTAAATTGCTATTGTCAAGACCGATACCTTTCAGCAGAGACAAAACAAGACCTTTTAGGTCGAAAATATCTACTTTACGCAGTTTTTGATACCAGGAAATATCACCGGCGAAACCGGAAAGGCAAATTCCCAATATTCTGCTTTCGGTATACCCCGCGACATGTATTTGTTTACCAGATATTTGTTCGGTAGAAAATGTTGATCCGATTTCGTAAAAATGCAGACGTTCAGCGCCATGATTATAATTATATCCAATTGACTGCAACATAGTTGATGCCAATGAAGGCCGCAGCACTTCGAGTTCCTGACTGAGCGGATTTTTAACAGTAACGATGTTCGGTGAAAACAATTGCGCCGAAGAAGTATCAATAAGACTGTTCGTCATAATTTCATTCAGCCCGTTTGATTCAAGCCAATTCCGAATTTCTGATATCCGCGCTTCTGTCGCATCAGGTTTTGAGAACATCACCTCGCTGGAAGTTTTATTGATGATATTATCGTACCCGTACAATCTTCCTACCTCTTCAATAAGATCTATTTCCAGTTCGATATCTGGACGAAATGTTGGAACAAGACATAGTAACGACTTTTTATCCTTCGCAACCGTCACCGTTATGCCGATGGAAACGAGAAATTTAGCAATTGTGCTCAGCGAGATCGCAGTGCCTAAAATTTTATTCACTCGTTCCACGCGAAGTGAAATTTTTTTGCCGACAATTTTCTTCGGATACACATCGATTATTCCACCGAGTACTTCGCCGCCAGACAATTCCGCGATAAGACTGGCTGCACGGTCGGACGCTTGCAAAGTTACATTCGGATCAATCCCCCGTTCAAATCGATACGATGCATCGGTGCTGATACCGAGACGTTTTGCTGTTTTCCGAACGCTCGTTGGAGAAAAATAGGCGGCCTCCAATAGAACAGTATTCGTTGTGTTCGAAATTTCTGAATTCATCCCTCCCATCACACCTCCGATTGCGACGGATTTTTCCCCATCGCAGATCATCAACTCATCCCCGGTTAATGTATGACTTTTTCCATCCAAGGTGACAAACCGCTCACCGCGCACTGCACTTTTCACAACAATCTCGTGCTTGGCAAGGTTATGATAATCGAATGCATGAAGCGGTTGACCGAATTCAAGCATCACGAAATTCGTTACATCAACAACATTGTTGATTGGACGAAGTCCTGCTGCGGTCAAATACTGTTGCAGCCATTCGGGTGATTGTTTCACCGCTACATTCTGTATGATGCGTGCAGTATAGCGCGGACAATCAGTAGAATTTTCAATCCGAACGTTTGTTAATTTTTTGATCGAAGATTTTTTGTTTTCTTTAACTTTTAAAGTCGGTAGGATCAGTTTTTTCCCGTATGCAGCCGCAAGATCTCTGGCAATTCCAATGTGGCTTAAACAATCCGGTCGGTTTGGAGTGATTCCTATTTCGAATGCAATGTCATTAACTCCAAGATGTTCGGTAATAGGAGTTCCTATCCGCGCCTTTTTATCCAGCACAACGATACCGGATGCATCGTCACCGATACCAAGTTCTTTTGCCGAACAGATCATTCCATGGGATTCTATGCCCCGGATAGTGGCATTTGCCAGGACGAACGGTTTTCCTTCCGGATCATGTTGATTATGCGGTACCTTCGCACCAGCCAACCCGACAATTACTTTCTGTCCTGCCGCAACATTTGGTGCGCCGCAGACAATCTGGAGTGGCTGTTCCGAGGAAGAGACGGCTACTTTACATACTTTCAGTCTGTCGGCATTGGGATGCAATTGTACATCGAGAACTTCAGCAACAAAAAAACCGTCGAGTTCTTTACCTATTACCTCAATCGCCTCAACTTCTAATCCCAAACTCGTCAACTTAAAAGAGAGATCTTCCGGGCTAGCATTCAATTCAATATAATTCTGTAACCACTTATAACTTATACGCATACGAACTTCACTAAAACTGATTTAGAAATCGAACATCATTTTCAAAAAAGATCCGAATATCATCAATTCCATATCTTAACAAGGATATCCTATCAACTCCCATTCCAAAGGCATATCCTGAATACTTCTCCGGATCATGTCCGCAATTGCGGAGCACATTCGGGTGGACCATTCCTGCACCAAGCACTTCCAGCCATCCTGTGTGTTTACAGATACGGCATCCTTTCCCCTTGCAGAGGAAACAGGTGATATCCATTTCCAGGCTTGGTTCAGTGAAGGGAAAATAACTTGGCCGGAAACGATATTTAATGTCATTTCCATAGAAATTTTTTGCGAAGGTAACCAGTGTACCCTTCAAATCGGCAAATGAAACATTTGTATCGACGTACAGGCCGTCTACCTGATGAAAGAAATAATTACTACGTGCACTAACTGCTTCATTCCGGTATACCCTCCCCGGCATGATGACTCGCAGCGGTAAAGGACGATTTTTCATTACACGAATCTGCACGGGAGTGGTATGAGTGCGAAGTACAACATCTTCTTTCACGAAAAAGGTATCTTGCATATCTCTTGCAGGATGATTTTTCGCAAAATTTAACGCCTCAAAATTATGGTATTCATCCTCAATTTCCGGGCCGTACACGATACCAAATCCCATCGAAACGAAGATATTCTTCATCTCTTCCATAGTTCGGGTAATGGGGTGTCGAGTACCTTTCGGGAGCATTCTACCTGGTAATGTTAGGTCTACATCGGATGCTTGTCGAGTTGTTGAAGACTGGAGTGTTGTTTTAACGCTTTCAAATCGCGATTCAGTTTCTTGTTTAATTGCGTTAATCAATTGTCCGAATTGCGGTTTTTGTTCCTTCGGTACCGATTTTAGCGATTCATATAATGAAGCGATTCTACCACTACGGGAAAGATAGGTGATGCGGAACTGTTCCAACTGATCGTTTGTGGTGATTGTCGGCAACAGTGCGTCAATTTCCGAACGAATCTCTTTTATTGTCTGGTCAAGCATAGATATCCGATATCGTTAAAATAAAAAACTCCCCACCGCTGTTTTTTAAAACCGCGATGAGAAGTTTTTAAATTACGCTTTAACAAAGTTTACAATCTCTGCAAATGCTTCCGGATTATGTACAGCAAGTTCAGCTAACACCTTACGATTGATGTTCACTTCTTTTTTGTTCAAACCGGCAATAAGCTTTGAGTAGGTAATACCATGCATACGGGCAGCGGCGTTAATACGCGCAATCCACAATTGACGGTATGTTCGTTTTTTTGCTTTACGATCACGGTAGGCATATTGCATCCCTTTATCTAAATGATGCTTTGCAATGGTGATCAGTTTACTTCTCGCACCCCAGTAACCTTTCGCTTGCGCTAAAATACGCTTGCGACGGCGATGGGAGGCAACTTTATTTTGCGAACGAGGCATAGTTGCTCTTCTCCTATGTGTTTAATGAATGGAACGGTGAATTACAGTTTACAACAACAACATTTTGATCTTCTTTGAGTCAGCTTTTGAGACCAATCCCGGTTTGCGCAGGCCGCGCTTGCGTTTTGTCGATTTGCTTGTCAAAATATGGCTACGATTCATCTTGCGCCGTTTAATCTTACCTGAAGAGGTGAGGCCGAACGTTTTACGTGCTCCTCTATGTGATTTCATCTTTGGCATATCAATACCTTAATTTATGATTGTGCTTGTGCTTTTTCTTGTTCTTGTTTTAATTTTTCAACTCTAGCTTTCGCCGTTTTATCCGGCGTAAAAATCATGATCATGTACCGACCTTCCATTTTAGGAGGCTGGTCCACCTTGGAATACATCGCTAATTTTTCCGTCAGTTCCCTCAGCAGAATTTCTCCCTGTTCTTTATACGCCACTTCGCGACCTTTAAAAATTACGGTCGCTTTTACTTTATCACCTTCTTCAAGGAATCTGATGGCATGTTTTGTCTTAAAATCGAAATCATGTGTGTCGGTATTTGGATGGAAACGTAATTCCTTCAATTGGGAAACATGCTGATGCTTCTTCTGCAGCTTTTCTTTCTTTTGGATCTCATATTTGAACTTACCGAAATCCATGATCTTACAGACCGGAGGATTTGCATTCGGCACAACTTCAATAAGATCTTTTCCTTTTTGAACGGCTATTACTAATGCTTCCCGAGGAGACATGACTCCTACTTGTCCGCCGCCGTCTTCGATCACGCGGATAATATCACCGCGGATCTCTTCGTTAATACGAGGTCGTTTTTCTTTAATAAGCTTTTCTCCTACTGTTAATGATTTCGTGCTGAAATATACTAAATTTCTGCCAATAATTTCTGAAGAACTTCGTCTATTGTCAGCACACCGATATCACCTTTTTTATGCTGACGGACTGAGACGGAATTGGCCGTGCGTTCCTTTTCACCAACTACCAGCATATACGGCACTTTTTTTACTTCGTGTTCCCTGATTTTATAGCCGATTTTTTCATTCCGAATATCCACTTCAACACGCAGACCTTTTTCATTCATCGCGGCCGCAACACTCTGGGCATATTCGATCTGCGCGTCCGTAATCGGAAGCACGACTGCCTGCACCGGAGCAAGCCAGAGAGGAAAATCACCTGCATAATGTTCGATCAACAATCCTACGAATCGCTCCATTGAACCAAACGGAGCTCGGTGAATGATTACCGGACGATGTTTTTGTCCGTCTGCACCGATATATTCCAGTTGAAACCGTTCTGGCATCACATAATCCACTTGCACTGTACCCAATTGCCATGTCCGTCCGATAGCGTCTTTTACCATAAAGTCGATCTTCGGACCGTAGAACGACGCCTCGCCGATTCCGATGAAATAGTTCAGCTTCATTTCATCAGCGACTTCTTTAATCTCACGCTGCGCCTGTTCCCAAAATTTTGCGTCGCCGCCGTATTTATCCACATTCTTTTCGTCACGATATGACAAACGGGTGGTCACCTGCATATCGAACGTAGAAAAAACCAGTTGTGTTAATTCAACTGTATTTTTTATCTCTTGTTTCAACTGGTCATGTGCACAATAAATATGAGCGTCATCCTGTGTAAATCCTCGAACGCGTGTTAACCCATTTAATTCACCCGACTGTTCATATCGATACACAGTTCCAAATTCGGCCAGACGTACAGGCAGATCACGGTATGAACGAGGTTTTGAAGCATAGATCTGATGATGGTGCGGACAATTCATTGGCTTCAGCAGAAATTGTTCACCGTCTTCCATCGTAATCGGAGCAAATTGACTATCCTTGTAATACGGATAGTGCCCCGATGTTTTGTACAATTCCAAATTTCCAATATGCGGAGTGATGACCGATTGATACCCGCGCTTACGCTGTTCATCCCGTAAAAAGTTTTCGAGATTTTCCCGAACAATTGTCCCTTTGGGAAGCCAGATTGGTAAACCGCCGCCGACTTTCGGACTCAGCATAAACAATTCCAGCTCCGCACCAAGTTTTCTATGATCCCTGCGTTTTGCTTCTTCAATTCTAAACAGGTAATCGTCCAATTCCTGTTTTGTTGGAAACGTGATGCCATAAATGCGTTGGAGCATTTTATTCTTCTCGCTGCCGCGCCAATACGCACCTGCGATACTCAGCAATTTTACAAATTTAATTCGGCCGGTCGAAGGAATATGCGGACCATAACATAGGTCGGTAAAATTTCCTTGATGATACAGACTGATCTGCTGTCCTTTAAATTCATCCAGCAGTTCCAGTTTATAGGGATCGCCTTTCTCAGTAAAAAACGCGACGGCTTCTTCCCATCGAACTTCTTTACGTTGGAAAGGAACATCACGTTTGGAAAATTCCGACATTTTTTCTTCTAACGCCTTCAGATCTTCCGCTGTGAGCGAATGATCTCCCATATCAATGTCGTAATAAAAACCGTTTTCAATCGAAGGACCAATCCCAAATTTTGTCCCGGGAAATACCGATTCAATTGCCTCAGCCATTAGATGTGCAGAGCTATGCCAGTACGTAGACTTACCTTCTTCGTTGTCCCACGTAAGAATTTTAATTGCAGCATCAACGGCGATAGATCGATTTAAATCCCATACTTCTTCGTTCACCGAGATTGCAAGGGCTTTTTTCGCTAAAGAATTGCTGATGCTTTCCGTTATTTGTAATCCGGTGCTTCCTTGCGGGAATTTTTTTATTGCACCGTCTGGGAATGTAATTTTAATATTCGGCATTGTACGCTATAAAAAAAAATCGGAGAATACTGCAATCTCCGATTTCAAGGATCATTGAACTTGCACATAAAGTTAGCGAAAAATGCCACAAAATGCAATAAAATGGCTATAAATTCTCCAGTAAAAAGTCTGTCATAAGCGAAAAGAGATGTATTTTTGTAGTAGTCCCACCGATCCCATGGTTTTTGTTAGGGTAAAACATTGTTGTAAACTGTTTTTTTGACTGTTGTAGTGCTGAAACCAGTGTTGCTGAATTTTGAAAATGGACATTATCGTCACTGGTACCATGAATGAGTAAAAACCGCCCTTTTAGTTTGTCTGCGTAATTTAACGGAGCGCTTTCGGTAAATCCTTCCGGGTTATTTTCTGGTGTCCCCATAAATCGTTCGGAATAAATAGTATCATAAAATTTCCAATGGGTTACCGGAGCAACTGCAATTGCCGACCGAAAATAATCGGATCCAACTAAAATAGCCATACTAGACATGTAACCTCCATAACTCCAGCCCCATATTCCGATCCTGTTTTTATCAACAAATGACAATGAAGCGAGATATTTTGCCCCTTCTATTTGATCATTTAGTTCCCACTTTCCTAATTTTTTATATATAATCTTTTTGAATGCGACTCCACGGGCACCTGTTCCGCGATTATCCACCATAAAAATCAGATATCCTTTTTCTGCCAGAAGCGAATGCCATAGATAATAACTTCCGCCCCAGGCATTTTTTACTACTTGAGAACCCGGCCCGCCATAAGTATAAACGACAACAGGATACTGTTTCGTCGAATCAAATTTTTCTGGCGTTATTATGCTTGCATTCAATACTACGCCATCTGATGTAGTAAACGTGGTAAATGAAACGGTTCCTAATTTGTATTGTTTGAGTATTGGCAGTTCGTTTTTTTCAATAGAAAATAACTCCGTCCAATCATTTTTGTTCATCGTTATCTTTGGGGGCGAACTTACACTACTGAAGGTAGCAATACAGTTGTCAAATGTCGGAGAAAAAATAGCCGAGTGCGTTCCCGGAATAACCGAGAGCTGACGTTTTTTCTTCCCATCCAACCGAATGGAATAGACGTGTCGTTCCATCGGAGATTGTTCTGAAGAGGTATAATATATAGTCTCATTTTTTTCATCAATACCATACATCGCATCGACATCCCACTGTCCTTTCGTAATTTGATTTATCAGAGTGCCATCGCTTTTATAATGATATAAATGATTGTATCCGTTTTTTTCTGACGACCAGAGGAAAGTGCCATTTTTTAGAAATCGTAAATCATCATGGACTTCTACCCACGTATCACTGGTTTCTTTAAGAATTGCACGGATCGATTTAGTGAGGACATTATAATACATCAATTCGATTGTGTTTTGTGCTCTATTCAAGCGTTGAAACGATACCACGGTATTTTCATTGGTCCACTGCATGCGCGGGATATAGATGTCATCATTCATTCCAAGATCGATCCACTCTGTCGTTCCAGATGTAAGATCCACCATTCCGATTTTTACAACGGAATTTTTATCACCTGGTTTTGGATATCGCATTGTCACAAGATTCAAGTGCGTTGAATCCCATTCCGTCAAAGTATATTCAGGAACCCGGTGCTCGTCCAATTGCCAATATGCAATTCTAGATCCGTCCGGTGACCACTTCCATCCATCCGATATTCCGAATTCCTCTTCATACACCCAATCGAATTTTCCGTTAATACGGTGTTCCGTCCCGTCCATAGTTAATTGCTTCTCACTTCCAGAAAAAATATCGTAGCAATAAATATTATTCTCACGAACAAAACCGATCATTTTGCTATCCGGGGAAAACTTTTGATTGTATTGAGGAACAGCGACATTTGTTATTCTGATGAATTGTTTTGTTGTAATAGTATACAAAAACAGATTACCTGCAGGGGTGACTCGAGAGAGATATTGTTTTTCTGGGGGTGAAGATACAAACAATATGGACTTTTCGTCAGGAGACCATTGATATGAAGAAAAACGAAAAGCAGGATCGCCAGAAGAGAGTTGCAATGAAGCACCGGAAACTACCATTGTCTGAACTCCGGTTTTTACTTCCATCTGAAAAACTGCAATGGATTTAGATACAGTGTCCGTGTCTAGAAATGTAAACGACCTTCCATCCTTCATCCACTGAACTGCTTTCAACGAACGGGTTAAGAATTTTGTAGAACCAAAGATATCGTCGATTGATAAACTTTTATCCCCCGCCACGCCGAATAGGACAGTGATGAAAACTGTTACAAGTGCCTTGAATACGTAAGATTTCATGCAATTCCTTTAATATAATTTGCTGTGCAAATGTATGAAAGGATTTAAGCGTCAGCAAGCGATATTTTACATTGGAAAATGTCCCTGAAAAGAAAACTGAATGTTTCAATAAAACAATATGCGCATAATTTGCTAGTACAGAATTTGTGAATTACTTCGATTTTTGGACCAATCAATCCATCTAAAATTTAATATTTTACTGTATCGTTTCAGTGCTGTCCAAAAATATAACTCTTATTGACAAAAATTTATCGAAACAAGTGGATTTATGGAAGATATGTTATGTTGAGAAAAATAAGCCCTCCCCTACATTTCTTACAGTGTTGGATGAGATGTGGGAGGGAGCAAAATATAGGAGGATTGAGCGATCGGGATTCATCGCGCGCGTTACATTTCGCAAGTGGTTCTTGTGCTTCTTTTCTTGTGCCGACCAAATCTTTATACATTGACGGCATTCCTTCGGAACCCTGTCAAGAAAAGAAGGAATAAGTTTTTCTCTTTTATGATTTATTTTGGACAAGTATTGTATCGTTTTTATAAAGATATAATTGATGATTTAATGCTTAACTGTTTTTGAAGTTCAATGAAGTCAAATGTGTGGAGCTTTTGTGGACGCAAGGGAATTCCCCTCCCCCCCGAAGGAGTGCCTCCGGTAGAACCTCCGACCTTTACGATATGCTGAAATGAGAAATTGAAGCGACTTACACCATTAAGACAGTATTGATAGAAATAATTCAATACCACTCTAAGGGGTTGTATTCGAAGGATAGGAATTGTAAGAAGTTTCTTGTTATGACGTGCTGTGAGGAGTTTTTGTGGACGCTAGAGGATTCGAACCTCTGACCTCTTCCGTGTCAGGGAAGCGCTCTAAACCAACTGAGCTAAGCGTCCGTAAAACAAACGCCTTGCAGTTGCAAGGCGACATTAATATACAAAAGTATCAAAATCAAATCAACGATTATTTCATCAGTACCATTTTCTTCGATTGCCGGAAGATTTGTTCTCCACCGGACGTGACATTGATGCGGTAGAAATAGACACCGGTAGCTACCGAAAGACCAGCATCATTGTTCCCATCCCACACCACTTCATGCACACCGATTGCCTGTGCTTCGTTTACCAGTGTTCGTATCTTTTGTCCCAGAACGTTATAAATTACTAGCGATAATTCTCCACTGTGTCCGACACCATATTTGATTCGTGTTTGCGGATTAAATGGATTCGGGTAGTTCTGATGCAAGGCAAATTCCACCGGAACGATCGGAATACCGCCGGTATTATTTCCAACATACTCTTCTGTTCCGACAACAATTCTAAATGAACGAACCTGTTCGGTCCGTTTCATGTCATATTTATATTTTGATTCTTCCGTTAATGGGATAACGCGTTCAGTTCCGTAATCGACGAGATACATTTTATATTCGGATGGCATGTTTCCAAACATGGAAAGGTCAAGTGCCACCGAAGCCCCTTTCGTTGCTGAGGTTACTGTATAATCCCAATACTCACCTTCTTCCGGAATTGGCCTGATATCAAATGCATAAGAGCCGGGATTCTTCTTCCATTCCTTCCGTTTAAATTCAACAATTAAATAATCCGTCGGCGACGGTGGCGGTTCTGAAGCATCAAGAACATCCCATTCCGCACTGGCATTCTTTGACACGCCTGCAATATTGGAAATATCCATTGACTTACCGCTTGCAGCTCTGATATGGATATTCCATTCATTCTCAGCAATGTGGCGGCTTTGTTTCGCCAATGATTTTATTGCCGACGCTGTATCGATTTCCGACGGACTGAAGTAAATCAGCATACTATCTGTTGTGGAAGTATTCTTCACAAAAAATCCGCTGAACGGTTCTAGAATATTCGTTGAATCCACAAACCACGTTTTTCCGTTAAATTTCCAAACTGTGTTTTCGATAGCCGAATCACGCTTCGTCTGAGACCAACTGATAGAATACGGGAACGGATTTCCGACCATTGAATAACCAGGACCAACTTTTACTTTATACACTTCAGTCGTCGGGAAGATTGTAGCACTTCCGAATGTAATATTTTTTGATCCTTTAGTAATCAGCCAGTATGCTTCTCCACGTTTAAAGTTTAAGAAATCAGGGCTCGGAAATTCAGCATACGATCGTGTTGCCGGATTCCAGCGACCAAACAATCTCCAAGACAGCGGACCATGTTGGCCCAAATCTTTGAGAACATTTGTAATATCAAAATCATTCAAGTCAAATGGAATACTAACTAAGCGATACTCTTCGCTTGGTGTCGGGTTCGGCATTTTTGCCTTATAGTTCTGTGAAATGCTGAACAGATTCACTGCTAACGTGATATTGTCAAGTGCCAGTACATGGTCGTTAGTGTTGATTTTATTTCTCCAAAGATCCGCATCACCAAGAACGATAATATTTCCGTCTCCGATCGACCGAACAGCGGCAATACTGGATTGTGTTTGGAATTGAGCCTCCGTACGGTACGAGAATTTGGAGGCCTTTATTAACCAGAATGCTTTTCCGCTGGTTGTGATACTGGATGTACCAAACATAGCCAACGAATCTATACCAAGTAAGTATGGATGCTGTTTACTGTTTTCCATGGTATAGAAATTATTAGCTATAATATCATCTGCATGTCCATGAAATGATTGGACGGAATCTATCACTTGATCTTTTTGAAGGACAATTCCGACTTCTTCATTCCATGACGAGTCTTTCAAAATAGCGTTGATGATGGAATGATTATAATTTTCTGCTGCAGAATTACCCAACAGAATCGCCTGTCCTCCGCCTTTAACAAATCCGGTAAGTTTTACAATGTCTTGATTCGACAACGCTATGTTTGGAGCAATCATTAATACTCCGTCATATCCTGCTGGATTAAATGATCCATTTGTTACTTCAATCTGGAATCCGCTATGCCTCAGGCCATCGATCAACTGAGTATACCCATTCAATGAATCAAGAATTTGATTGAGGGTGTCATGCATTGTATCGATCAATAATTTCTTTTTCACCGGCGCAGTGGCAACAGAAGTTCCATTGATGGCAAAATATGCCAAAAGGTTATGGGGATCATTTGTCACAAATTCAATTTTCCTTTGATGCGAACCAACGGAATGTGGAGTAAAATTGAATTCTACCAATGCTTCCGAATTGATAGGCAAAACAACCAATCTCGTATTCGGGGAAATATGATCGCTATCTGTTATTGCACCTTTATATTCCATTGTGAGATCGATATATCCATTATTCCGGAATCGTGCAGTCTTGGCCTGTGATTGTCCGATGCTTGTTGCCGTGAAGACTGTCGAAGAGTCAAGAATTTGCAGCTTCGGATATCCTTTTGCTATGACAATTGTCGTGTCGTAAACATCCAATAAACTGTCACTTATTTTAACAATAAAGGTATCCGGTGTCGCCATATGCTCTGGCAACGCAGTCCAAACAATTGCACTGTCTCCGAAGAAGAGTGCATTTGTAGGTGCTTGTAGTAAAGCAATAGTTGTTTTATCACTATCAGGATCCATATATGTAATCAGTCCTTTCGCCGTGCTGTCCACATATATAGTAGTGTCGTTAAATGTGGAGGTAAAGACTGGAGGACGATTGACATGTTGTACGGTAACAATTGCTGTCGAGACTACGGAGTCGCGTCCATCGGATATTTGAACTGGCAGAGTATATACACCGGATTGTGAATACGTCGGTGTCCAGACTAAAACTCCAGCACTATCAATTCCAGCGCTATCAATTTGTGTCAGCATTTTTACGACAATAATGTCAGAATCAGGATCTGAATATTTATACGGTACAGTTAATAACTCTCCCTCTTTAATCGTTGTATCGTTCAGGACGCTGGTAAATACCGGCGGATGATTGAACTTTAAGACAATGATACCTGCAGTATCGGGAACTATTACCTTTCCATCAGAAACTGTAATATTCACTATATGTGTTCCGCGATCAGAAATCGTCGGTTTCCATGTCACTATACCATTGGCAGCAACAGATAACCCTGCCGGACCCTTGCCGACTGCAAATTGAAGATTATCACCATCGGAATCTGAAGCAGCAATAGTAAATGATAATACGTTTTCTTCAACAATCTGTGTGTCCGGCAATACTACCGTGAAGAACGGTTTCCTGTTCAGATCCAGTACGGTTATCCTTGCGGTATCTAAACGGGACAAGGAAGAATCAGCTACTTTTACAACGATGAAATGAATTCCCGATTGGAAATAGTCCGGCTTCCATTGAAGGATGCCATCTGGTGTAACTGTCATTCCTGCTGGAGCAAGCGCCAGAGAGAATGACAGTGCATCGTTATCGAGATCAGCAGCAGTGTATTGATACTCCATTAACTGAGTTTCGAAAATCGTCGTATCCGGTAGTGTGTTTGTAAAGAACGGAGCCCGATTAACTTTCAAAATGTGAATAATCGACGTATCAAATGTACTTCCACCCTTTTCATCGTATAACTTGATGATCACTGTATGGTACCCGGTATCAGCAATCGAAGGAGTCCAGGTAAACACACCGGTAGTAGAATCTAATACTGCATTTAAAATTGGTGATGCTAAAGCAAAGCGGACAACATCGTTATCGGGATCTAAACCTGCAAATGTGAAAAAGAATGTTTGGTCCATATTGCTTGCGGTGTCGTTCAACGCCGTAGTAAAGACTGGCGAACGGTTGACATCATTCACAACAAGATTAATAACAACGGAATCGACAGCATTCCGATTATCCGTACCATAAACCGTAAACGAATATGTTCCAGCATCAGAATATGTTGGTTCAAAGTTCAGCAAACCGGACGAAAATCCAAGTGACATGCCGCCAGGAGCATTGGAAATTGTATACCGAAGAGTGTCATTCGGATCGGGATCCAGAGCCTTGAACGTATATTGCAGCTGCTGCATTTCGTCGATTGTTGTATCTGTGAATGATTCGGTAAATACCGGTGTAGTGTTGGGAATAATTGAAAAATATGCGGCTATGGAATGATTTGCCGCCACTCCAAAAAACGTATAGTTCGTTATTGAACCGATATTTAATGTATCAACTATTACACTGTCAATCCTGGAATACAGATCAGGCGTCATAGCAAATGTTACAGTATCGCCATATATTGCCGGAATATTTCCGGCGGGAGAAATTGTACCATTCGAACTAGCAGTTGCTGAAATTGTATACTGTGTTTTTGAGAAATTTGCCGTGATATTTTTTGTCCCGGTTATTGTCACAACAATAGGATTATTCGTTGTTGATGTATCTCCGCTCCATCCGTTAAACGTATACCCTACCTGAGGGACTGCCTGCAGTTGAACAATAGTGCCGTATGAATACTTTATTGAATCTGGAGTCTTTGTTACGGTTCCATTTACAGCGGTAATCGTCATAGGATATTTTATTAAGCCAAAATATGCAGCTATGGTATGATTGTTAATAACATTGGCAAATTGATAAACAGTATCTAGCGGTATTTTCTGCCCATCAACCATAATGCTGTCGGTTTGATGGTGTAACCCCGGAGTAATCGTATATTTGAGGAGAGATCCGAAAGAAACAATTGAGGTATCGGAAGGCAATATAGTACCATTGCCGAATGTGGATGCAATAATGGTATACTTGTTGATGCTGAAATAGGCATCGATGGTATGCGAAGTAGTAATAAGTGCAAACGTATAGGATTTGATAGCACCAAGATTTGTGCCGTCAACAACAACACTGTCTGTGTGGAATCCCGAATCTGGTGTGACAGTAAATATTTGAGAGGATCTGAACAAATATTGATTCGAGCCTGAAGGAGTGAGCACCCCGCCCGGTGTGGAGGTTCCGGTAATGAGGAACAGTATTGGTGAAATATACGCAGAAATAGTATGGTTTGAAGTTATATCGCTGAACGTATATTTCGTTATTGAACCAATGTTGACTCCATCCACCACAACGCTGTCGAGTGTATGACTCGAATCATGACCGATCACGAATTGAAGCGAATCACCATAGGTAACAACGGTCGATCCGTTTGGCGTTATTGTTCCCGTCCCTGTTATTGATGCAGTGATAATAAATGTATCTTTCGCAAAGCCGGCCGTAATGGTTTTTGCCGAAAGCATTGGAATGGTAAGGGGATTTATTAGAGAACTTGTGTCTCCGGACCATTCAGTAAAGTGGTAACCGGTATCGGGTTTGGCTGTAAGAACGACCGTATATCCGTGAGGATAATGTGTAGTGTCAAGCGGAGAACGTAGAACCGATCCATTGACTGCCGATGTGTTCAGTGCATAGTAGAGTTGACCAAAATATGCATTCAATGAATGGTGCGATATTACATTCATGAATGTATAGGTCGATACCTTTCCAATATTTATGGAATCGTCGATAACAACACTGTCAATAATATAACCGACATTCGGCGCGATCGTAAAAGCTAACGTATCTCCGTAAGGTACTTTCTGAGAATCTGACGGTGTAATAACTCCATTCGGTCCTGCTGTGGCAACAATCGTGTATTGTATTTTTGAGAAGTTTGCCGAAAGATTTTTCTGCGCAGTGACAATAACATCAATTGGATTTGCAGGCGTAGATGTATCTCCGCTCCATCCGATAAATTCATAACCAACATTCGGTGTTGCCAATACTTGAACGATAGAACCGTAAGAGTAGAGTGATGAATCCGGAGTTTTAGAGACACTACCGTTTACTGCAGTAATTACTATCGGGTACTTCACGACACTAAAATATGCAATGATGGTATGATTCATCGTTATTGCGGCAAACGTATATGAAGTATCCACAGGCACAGTAGCACCGTCAACAACAATGCTGTCAATTTGATAATGTACAACCGGTATAATTGAATATGTTAAGGAAGTTCCATGGGATACAATTGAAGTATCGATCGGGACGATGGATCCGTTTCCGACCGCCGAAGCTACTATTGTATATTTATTAATTGAAAAATATGCATCGATGGTGTGTACGGACAAAACATTGGTGAACACATAGCTGTTGATTAGGCCTTGATTTGTTCCGTCAACAACAACGCTGTCCACATGATAACCGGAATCTGCGAGAATGTTATATGTTTGATTTGTCCCTTGGTTGACTGAATTGCTTCCGGATGGAGAGATGGAACCGCCCAATGAAGCTGTAGAGGAAATAATGTGTTCAATAGGTGATAAATATGCAGCAATAGTATGATTTGCTGTAATAGTATTGAATGTATAGAGAGTATCAGAGCCGATATTGGTTCCGTCAACCACCAAACTATCAATTTCATTATTTGGCAAAATAGAAACAGCAATCTGCAATGAATCTCCGTATTGGACTGTTATCGTTCCCGCCGGAGTAATTGCACCATTACCCGCCACCGATGTTGTAATTTGGAAAGTGTCTTTAGCAAAGTTCGCCGTAATGTTTTTTGGCGACACCATAGAAATTGTTATGGGATTAATTGTTGAAACAGTATCTCCCATCCAACCTGTGAAATGGTAACCCACCGAAGGAAGTGCCGTTAAGGTAACATTATACCCATACGGATAATGCGTGCTGTCCAATGGAGAACGTGATATGGTGCCATTCAAACCAGAAGTATTCAGCGCATAATAGTCGATGCTAAAGTATGATTCAATTTGATGATCAGCGGTAATATTGTGGAAGATATAACTTACCTGGCTTCCAATATTTGTGCTTCCGTCAATAACAACACTGTCCAGATGGTGACCGGCACTTGGAGTAATGACGTAGTTCAGCGAATCATTATAATGAACCACAACTGCACCGGAAGGATTTGTTGCACCATTTCCATAGACAGTAGATGTCATGGTAAACGGAAGAATTGAGAAATACGCATCAATCGTATGACCTGTAGTAATTCCTTCAAAAGCAAAGGTTGTTATCGGACCGGCATTCATTCCATCAATGATAACACTGTCAATCACAGATCCAATATTCGGTGTTATGGAGTATGTTACAGTATCACTGTACTGAACCGTGAGGGATCCGAGCGGTGAAATGATCCCTCCAACGTCGGCTGTTGAGACAAGAGAGAAAGTATCGATTGAGAAATAAGCCTGAATTCTATGGTCCGTTGTAATATTGATGAAATCATAGCTAGTCACCGCACCGATATTAATACTATCAACAATAACACTATCTATGTGGTGACCAATGTCCGGCGTGATGCTATACGAAAGATTACTGCCATGATTTAAGATGACTGTATCGACCGGTGAAATGGAACCTCCCGCCGATGCTTGTGAAATCAATGCATATTGATTTAAATTGAAATACACATCAATGGAATGTGCGGATGTAATATTGGAAAATGTGTATGCTGGTGGCGTGCCAATGTTCACACCGTCTACAACGACACTGTCTATATGATAGCCCGGATCTGGTAAAATCGTGTGGGTAACGCTATTGTTATATTGCACATATTTCGTTCCTGACGGAGTAATTGAACCCGTACCGAACGATGTTGCAACCACGGCGAACGTATCCGGTGAAGCAAAAACATCAATTGTATGATTAGTAGTAATTGTTTCAAAGGAATAGGTTGATACCGGTCCAAAATTAGTCAAGCCATCGACAACAACGCTATCCAAATGGTGTCCAATATCGGGCGTTATTGAATACAGCAGCGTGTCGCCGTAATTTACTACAGTTGTGCCTCCCGGGGTAATTATTCCATTCCCTGCAAAAGACGCGGTTACCATAAACGTATCGATTGCAAACTGAACGTCGAGAGTATGGTTTGCAGAAATTCCGATGAAAGTATAACTCACCGCAGAATCCACTACGATACCATCTACCAAAATATTGGATACATGATGACCGGCATCTGGTAAGAAATTGATTGCAGCAGTGTCGCCATATGTCGTAATCAAACTGCCGCCGGGAGAAACAACACCATTCCCCAACACACTCGTTGCTATCGTAAATGTGTCTATAGCAAAATCAGCATGGATGGAATGGTCCGCAATAATGTTTGAAAATGTGTATGACAAGACAGGTCCCACAGAGAGACCATCAACAACAACATCGGCAATGTGATAACCCGGTTCGGGAAGGATCGAATACGTTTGCGTTCCGTCGTAAAATACCGTAATGGTATCATTATTGGGACTGAATAAACCATGAGTACCTGTCGCCGTATAAAGGTTAAACGTCATGAATGAATAATACGCATCGATTGTATGGTTTGCAGTTATTCCCTCAAAAGAATAAGATGTCACTGCGCCAACATTCAATCCATCAACTAGAACGCTATCCAATAGTGAACCGACATTGGCAGCGATCAAGTAGGTAACAGTATCACCATACGTTGGGGTGACGGTACCTGGAGGAGATATCGTCCCTCCCGCTTCTGCTGTAGCGGCAATGGTAAACGTATCGATTGCGAAGACGGCATCGATAGTGTGATTTATTGAAATAGTACTGAACGAATATGTTCCAACTGCACCAACAGAAATACCATCAACCAGCACATCAAGAATATGATGTCCCGGATCAGGTGTAATCGTATAAACAGCAGTATCGCCATAGGTGTATAGCACCGTTCCAAACGGAGAAATTGTACCATTCCCGGAGAATGTACTTGCTACAGCAAATGTATCAATGGTAAACTGTGCATCCAGAGAATGATCTGCCGTTATATCATCAAATGTATATGATGAGATCGGTCCCATACCGAGTCCATCAACAAGAACATCCTGCACGTGATATCCGGGATCGGGAACAAACGTATATACCAGACTGTCGCTGAATGTGACAGGTCGGGATCCGGCAGGACTGATCGAACCATGTGGCGTACTGTTTACCGTCAAGTAGAAAGAATCCGGTGCGAAATACGTCATAATATTATGATCAGACGTAATGTTTAGGAATGTATAACCGGCTACAGCTCCAACATTATTGACACTGTCGATCAGCACACTATCAATATGGTGGTGGAGCGAAGGAATCATATCGTAATGAAGACTGTCACCATAGTTCACTGTAAATGAAGCATTCGGATTATATGCGCCAGATCCGGAATAAGTTGCGGTAACAAAATATGTCCGAATTGAGAAGTAGGCATTGATGGTATGGTTTGCCGTTATTCCATTGAATGTATACGATGCCAGTGAGTCAACCTTTACTCCGTCCACCAACACACTGTCAATTTTATGCGCACTATCGGTAAAGATCGAATACAGACTCGTATCGCCATAATTTCTTACAACAGCGCCGGACGGTGATATTGATCCGACACCAATTGTATTGGCAGTGATCGTAAATGTGTCAATTGCAAAAACACCTTCAATTGTTCGGAATGATGTAACATTTGTAATGGTATACACACCAGCAGAAGAACCGACAGGTATTCCGTCT
>Ga0265292_1001261_pt1 | contig 23525 bp, 25 predicted proteins | sample Munlanlewell296A_FD_189080 | JGI IMG/M metagenome (GOLD analysis project Ga0265292, IMG submission 189080) | Leachate microbial communities from a municipal landfill in Southern Ontario, Canada - Leachate well 296A | ecosystem: Engineered > Solid waste > Landfill > Unclassified | place: Canada... | reverse complement strand
CCGTGGAACAGGACCTCCGCACCCGCCTGGGAGAGAACATCTTCGGCACAGATGACTGCACACTGGAAGGCGTCACACTCGAAGCCACGGCGCAGCGGGGCTGGACCCTGGCCTGTCTCGAAGTCAACCTGGAGGGCGCACTTCTGACGCGTTTTGCACGGACTGGGCATCCTGCCTATCGAGGCGGAAGCAGTCCCCAAGTCCGGCCCGAAGCGCTGGCTGCCGAGACCGAATCCGTCCGCAAGCAGTTCGAGGCGTCCACCGCGCTGTGCGTCGCCTATTCCCAGGACGATGAAAAGCAAGACATCTACATCCTCCTCATCACGCCATTCGGAGAGGCTGAACGTCACCTGACCTACGGCGGCCACCCCGGGAACGCCCGGCGCTGGGCAGTCAACATGGCGCTGGATTGGTTGCGCCATAGCGCACAGGAGGCCGGGTGATGCCCACATCTTCGTCGAAATCGCTGGGACGGTTGGTGGTTAGTTTCTGGGTGCTCAACTTCATGGTTGGCATCCTCGTTATCGCCACCTGGTTATTTTCTTCAAATCCGTCGGTACGGGCATTTTTCGTCAGCCCCACACCCACCCTCACCGAATCGCCCACTGAAACCTTCACTCCGACTCTCACCCCCACCGAAACGCCGACGCCCATCCCGTTCAGCGAGGGGCCAATCATAATTGGCTACTCCGTCCAGGACCGGCCGCTGGAGATCTATCGCTTTGGCACGGGGCCGACCGAACGATTGATCGTGGCCGGAATGCATGGAGGCGGTGAGTACAACACCATCCAACTGGCCAACTTGCTGATCGCTTATCTCCAGGGACACCCCGAAATCGTCCCGTCAGACATGACACTTTATATTTTACGCGACCTGAACCCCGACGGTGAAGCACGCACACACAGTTATCTCGGCCGGGCCAACGCCAACGGCGGGGACTTGAACCGCAACTGGGATGCCAATTGGCAGAAAGACTGGCCGCGCGCCGGCTGTTGGACACAAACATACGTTACCGGCGGGACCGGCCCCGGGTCCGAGCCGGAGATGCAAGCGCTGACGGCATTCATCCAGGGACATCCTATTGATGCCATTCTCGACTACCACAGCGCCGCGCTGGGCATCTTTCCCGGCGGCCTCCCGCCCGCTGACTACTCGATCCGGCTGGCAGAAGCAGTTGCTGCCGTAACCACTTATCACTACCCGCCAATTGACACGGGCTGCAAGTACACCGGGGCGTTCACGGACTGGGCCAACGAAAACAATATCGCCGCGCTGGACGTGGAGTTGACCGATTACACCAACACCGACTACGAAAAGAACCTGAAAGTCCTGAACGTATTCCTGAATTGGAAGCGTTAAATCCAGAGGGCGCAGCGGCATGCGCCCTGAACGTTTAATCAGGTAGAATAGCAGGAATTACAGGGTACTGCGAAAATATCTGAACCAAAATCCCATGAAATGCGAGCACTTCGATAATTGCATGTTCACAGGTTTATGCAAGAAGCAGTAAGGAGAGCGAATGGCCAAATCTGCCGATCTTCTTCTCATCAATGCCATCGTCCTGACCATGGACGAGGAAATGCACCAGTACGAACCCGGCGCGGTGGCCGTCAGCGGGGACAGCGTTCTCGCCGTGGGACCCGAGGCCGAGGTCCGCAAAGCCTGCCCCGCCGCGCAAGTGGTGGACTGCGGCGGCAAGGTATTGATGCCGGGGTTGGTCAACGCCCACACTCACGTCCCGATGACATTGATGCGCGGCCTGGCTGACGACCTGCGCCTGGATGTCTGGTTGCAGGGGTATATGTGGCCGGTGGAGCGCGAGTTCGTCTCACCTGACTTCGTCCGGCTGGGTACTCAATTGGCCTGCGCCGAACTCATCCGCACCGGCGTGACCTGCTTTGCCGATATGTATTTCTTCGAGGAAAACGTGGCGAAAGCCACCGCCGAGGCGGGTCTGCGCGCCGTCTGCGGGCAGAGTGTGCTCAAGTTCCCCGCGCCGGATGCAGTCTCATTCGAAGATTCGCTCGCCGCGGCGCGGGAGTTTATCGAACACTGGAAAGGTCACACGCTGATTACCCCGTCGGTGGCTCCGCACGCACCCTACACCTGCACACCCGAAATCCTGCGCGCCACGGCGCAACTGGCCACCGAGTTCGACGTGCCACTGCAAATACACATCGCCGAGACCGCCCTGGAAGTGGAAAACATGCGCCGGGAAAACGGAATGCCGGTTGTTCCGTATGTAAAAAAACAAAGATTGTTCGACGCCAAAGTGCTGGCGGCACACTGCATCCACATTGACGAGGGCGAGATGCACACCCTGCTCCATGCAGGAGCGGGCGTGGCCCACAACCCGTCCTCCAACTTGAAACTGGCCTCCGGCTTTGCCCCCATCCAGAAGATGTTGAATCTGGGCTTGAACGTGGGCATCGGGACGGACGGCTCGGCCTCGAATAACGACCTGGACATGTTCGAAGAAGTGCGCCTGGCAGCCTTCGTGGCGAAAACCGTCAGCAACGACCCGACCGCGGTCCCGGCGGCAACTGCGCTGAAAATGGCCACCCGTCTCGGGGCGCAGGCGCTGCACCTCGGACCCGTAACCGGGTCGCTCGAACCGGGCAAGCGCGCCGACCTGATCCTGGTGGATATTTCCCCGCTCCATAATTCCCCACGCTTCCGTCATGACGCCGATAACATCTACTCCCAACTGGTCTACGCCGGGAAAGCCACCGACGTGACCGACGTAATGGTCAATGGCAAATGGTTGATGCACAATCATGAGCTTCTGACGCTCAACGAAAAAGAATTGACTGCCGCCGCACAGGAGTATGCCCGGAAAATTGACACCTTCCTGATGGCCCGTGAGCAGTCGGTCTTCTCGAAACTGGTGGCACTGGGCGGCTCCGCAGAAGAAGAATCCTTCGAAGTTCAGGTCAAGGTCAAGTTGAATGACCCGGCTCCCGTGCTGAAAGCGCTCAAAAAAACCGAGATCGAAATCCTGCTCAAGAAGCATTACCACCAGCACGATATTTATTTCACCTTTTCCGACCCGGCCCAGGGCTGGTTACGCTACCGTGAAGACGAGATGATAGATGATAAGGAGCAGATCACTGGCGTGCGCGGCCGGTTGACCCTCATCGGCCCCTCCCGCGAAGGTGACTTCGCCCACGATGTGCTCTTGAGCCGCATCCGCTATTTTGCCCCGGCAGCCAACAGCCTGCGCTTCTACCGCGAGTACTTCAAACCGGCCAGTGAAACTGCCGTTGAAAAGGACCGTCTGCGCTGGCTGGTGCGCTACAAAAACGAGGAGTTTTTCATCAACCTGGACCGTGTCGAAACGCCTGACCTGGGCTACTATCTTGAAATCAAGAGCCGCACCTGGAGCCGCCGCGACGCCGAAGAAAAAGCCAATTGCTCCTCGGAACTCATCCTCCTGTTGGGCGGGTCGCTGGAGAATACCATCACTCAGGACTATGTCGAAATCGCGGGCGAGGAGAAATAGCCCGTGAGACTTTATGGGCTGCTTCTTAAACAACCTGCCTCAGCGTTAGGGGTTATAAAACCAGACACATCTGTATGTTATTTGCATGACCGGAAGGAATAAACAATGCGCAAATTCTTTACCGTGATTGCCAGGTTTATCGCTACGATATTTGCCATATTGTTCATGATCACAACAATCCTGGCTCTTTTATTGACCACCATCAACCGCCAGATGCTCAATGCCAATCTTTATAAAAACGCCTTGGCCGAACAGAATATCTATGAACACCTGCCTGAGATTGTTGGGGTGGCGTTAACAAGTAGCTTCATAAGTTACCCCTGTGCCCAAAATCAGCTGGCTTGCAACATTGAGGGCGCCTCTCCCGAATTACAGGCCTGCCTGACGACTGCCCTGGGTCCGGATGCATACGGAGCGATTGGAAGCGGCCAGCGAAGCCCGACCAACACGGAACTTCAACTCGCTCAACCTTGCCTGGACCAGTATGGTTCTCACCAAATAGCCAACGGCTTCCAACCCGGGGAGACTCTTCCCAATGCCTCTCCCGATGTGCAGGCATGTGTAAAACAGGCCATCGGGGAACAGGCATACAACGAATTATTTAACAACCAACGCCCATCGACTGAAACCGAGAATCAACGCATGTCTCCCTGCTTCGCACAATCTGGGACGGGTAGTCCCGGCGGCGGGAGCGGGATGCCGCCCTTCATGCAGACTCTCACCGCAGCAGACTGGCAAGCCATCCTCACGATTCTCCTGCCACCAGATGACCTGCAAACCATGACCGAAAGTACGCTCGACCAGATGTTTGCCTATCTTAACGGCGAGACGGACACAGTAACTGTTCCATTGGATAAACTAATAGAACGCCTGACAGGCCCGGCTGGTATAGATCTCATCATGCAACTGATAAACTCTCAGCCGCCCTGTACCGGGCAAGAACTGGCACAAATGGCCAGCGGACCGAGCAACGGCGGCTTGGTTTTGTGCAAGCCTCCCGAATTTGTGCTCCCCATCGTGGTCTCACTAGTACAGGAACTATTGAACGCGGCTGCCACACAGTTACCGGATAAGGCCACAATCATCAAACCACCTTCCCCTGGCACTCTTCCATCCGGGACTGGTCCCTTTGGGGCAGACCCGATAACGACCATTCGCATGGTACGGCTAATGATGAGCTTAAGCCCGCTTCTGCCATTGGCCTTTCTCCTGCTGGTCACGCTATTCGCTGTGCGTTCTCTCAAAAGTTGGATGCGCTGGTGGGGCATTCCCATCTTCGTTTCCGGAACGATAGCCCTCGGTTTGGGGATTTCAGCACTGCCAGCCGAAAACACAGCCTGGACCATGTTCATTGTCCCCCGAATTCCGCCCTTTATCCCGGCAGACATAGCCGGCATAGGCCTGGAACTGGTCCGCTCCATCGTTCACACCATTACAGAAGGGATCGTCCTTCAGGCCATTATTTTGCTTGCGTTCGGTCTGGCAGCGTGGATTGGCTCATCCTTTATCAAAACAAAGAACGAACCGGATGTGCCCGTTACACCGCCCATGCCAACACCCTGATCACCGCCATGACCGCCGCTCGCCCGGCGGTCCCTTTCTTATGCCAAAGGAGAAAACTTAACAACATGTGGAGGTGTCCTATGAAACGACTCGCCCTTCCTTTGCTGGCTATCATCCTGGCAACGCTCGCCTGCGGCACGCCGACGTCGCCCACTTCCCAGCCCACCGGCTCGCCGAGCAACAATGTACCGCTATCCAACCCTGACTTTACCATCTCTGTTGAGTATGCCATACTGGGCGTGGCAGACACATACGCCGCGGCCGGCGTCAGGTACGCCAAACTCCAGAATGCCTTCGTCATCTGGGGCAACATCGAACCGGAACCCGGTCAATACCAGTGGGGGCCGCTCGACGCGCTGGTGCTGGAATACCAGCAGGCTGGCTTCACCGGTCTGCAAATGGACCTGGCCGCTCACTCGCCCTGGGCAGCCTCCGTCCCTCCGGCCCTCGGCAACCAGGGCGACACATTCCCAAAAGACGAATATCTTGATGATTATGCCGCCTACGTGACTGCGGTTGTCGAGCGCTACGACCATGACGGTGCGGACGACATGCCCGGCCTGCTTTATCCGATCCACGACTACGGTATCGAGCGCGAGTTCACCGGCTTCTGGCCCGGCACAGCGGAAGAATACGTGCGACTTTTACGCATCACTTATCCGGCGATCAAGGCCGCTGACCCGGAGGGGCGGGTGCTGTTGGTGGCGCTACTCATGGCCGATATCTTCGATGGCAATCCCAGCCAGGTCGAAATCGAAAGCCGCCTGACCATTGACACGGATTATATGAGAAAAAGTGTCCCTGAAATCCGCACCATCCTGGCTGCTTGCGATGCTTATGATATGGTGGATTTCCACTCTCTTGGCAACTATACCGAAATTCCTCTGACTGTCGCCTGGATCCGCCAGGAGTTGCAGGCCAACGGCTGCGGCGAAAAGCCCATCTGGATTGGGGATGCCTTCCCGATGTCTGGGTTGGTCGGATTCGGCGGCTTCGTTCCGCCCACTCCTTTTGCCCCGGTCACGCCGGAAACTCGCGAAGCGGTTGTAAAACTCCTTCAGGCTGTCGCCGATCCATCTGAACCAGACCACGCTACCGACCAGGCCTGGCTGTATGCCGAAACAGCAATCGGACTGACCAGGAAGATCGTCGTCTCAGCCGGCGAGGGTCTGCGCGGCATCAATATCGGCAATCTGGAAGACTGGAAGACCGGCATTCCCGGTATGGATAAAGCGACCTTGCCAATGCTGGGCGGATCCATGTTCATGGGCCTGACCGATACCACCAGTACCAACCAGCAACCCGGCGGCGACCTGCCCTTCACCGGGCAGGATTGGAGCAAAGCCCGCCTCGTCGGAGACCCACGCCCGGCCTACTATGCCCTGGCGCTCGTCACAGAAAAAATTTGGCAGTTCACCACCGTCCAGCAACTCGACCTGAGAACAGGCATCTGGGCCTACCGCTTCGAGACGTCCTCCGGTCCGGTCTGGGTGCTGTGGTACGACGACCGAGCCCTCTATCTCCCCGGCGAGACGCCGCCGTCCGTGACCGTCAGCCTGCCGTTCGAGGCTGCCTCCGCTCTCCTGACCCTCCCGCCCACCGCAATCGGCCAGACCGAGCCGGAGACTCAAACCCTCCAGGCCACCGGCGGAATCCTTACGCTTGAAGTAGGCGCAACGCCCGTGTTTATTCAGGCGGCCCCATGAACATGAAAATCCTGCTTTCCCTGTTCTGAAAAAAAGTTCATGAAAAAATGTTCAATGAGATTATGATGGTTTGATGCTACAATTAGGTTATCCTTTCGTGTTTAACGCATTCAATCAATCGCTTTTTCCACTCCATATCATGGTTCTCTATCGTATTCTCTAGGTATCCCTGTATTTAATTGGAGGCGCTATGAAAACAATTCGTCAAATTCTGAAGGTGAAGGGGCGTAAGATCTGGACGATTAGCCCCGCCGCGAGCGTTCTTGATGCTCTACAAGTTATGGCCGAAAAAGACGTAGGGGCGTTACTGGTTGTGAACGGCAAAACACTGATCGGTGTGTTCTCTGAACGGGATTATGCCCGCAAGGTTATTCTGCAAGGCAAGAGTTCAAAGGACATTCTAGTCAGTGAGATTATGTCATCGCCGCCTATCTTTATTGAACCGGAAAATACGATCGAACAGGGTCTGGCATTAATGTCCGCCAAACATGTCCGCCACCTGCCTGTTATGGAAAACAATCGCCTGATCGGGATTGTCACGATCGGCGATTTAGTCAGGTCCCTCATAGATGAGCAAAAGGTGGTCATTGACCATTTGGAGAAATATATCGTCTCCAATACCAGCCTTACGTAACCCCCCTTTCAAAGTGTGTAGGTCACGCTTGCGAAGTCCCCGCCTGCACCCCGAAGTACCCCGCAGGGGCACGAAGGGGCGAAGGGGGCAGCGTGACGGTTCCCAGAAAAGTCACGCAGAATGCGTGACCTACGGGCAATAATTCTGCTGGTGCTGTTCAAACGTCTCGGCAAAGTTGTGCAGGCCGGAACGGTCGCATTTTGACTGGAAGTAGTAATACGGTGACTCAGCCGGGTAGGCCACCGCCGCCAACGCCGCCAGGCTGGGATTGGAGATCGGCCCGGGCGGCAGGCCGGGATAGAGGTAAGTGTTGTAGGGGGAATCGAATTGCACATCGTCCACGCTGAGCGGATTCGTCCACCAGGTGCGTTGGGCAGCGTTGTAGCCAAGGGCGTACTGGACCGTAGGGTCGGTCTGTAATTTCATGCCGATTGCCAGCCGGTTGTAAAAGACCGAGGCGATCAGCGGCATTTCATCCTCGACTATCGCCTCCCGCTGGATGATGGACGCCAGTGTTACCGCCTGATAGAGCGTCAGCCCGTGGCTGGCATAAGCAGCGGTGTAATCTGGCGGGAGGTGGGATGTAAAACCCTGGATCAGGATGGAAACCAACTGGTCAGCCGTCGTCGTGCGGGGCAGAATGTAAGTGTCAGGGTAGAGAAACCCCTCGGAAGTAACGCCAGCGGGAATCAGGTCCAGGGAGATCGCCGGGGCGGCCGCGGCGGTCAGAAATGCCTCCGGCGTGAACTCCAGGCCGGAGGTCGGGAGCGCCGCGGCGATTTCTTCCATCCGCCAGCCGGGTAGGACGGTGAAAGTCACCACGGTCAGGGTGGTGGATTTCACCGTCTGGGCGATGTCGCGCCCGGTCTGCACCGGGCTGAGACGGTAGGTGCCGCTCTGGATGACGGTATCCAGCCCGGTCCAGAGCAGGTAAGCGCGGAAGGTGCTGGCGCTGCGGATGAGACCGGTTTGTTCCAGCCGGTTTGAGATGGAGACCACGCTTTCGCCCGGCTGGATGACAAACAATTGCTCTGCTCCGGCAGGGTCGCGCGGCTGGGTCAAATCTCCGGCATTCCAGACCATTTCGTAACCATAACTAAAGCGCTGCCAGGCATTGAGAGAGGGGCTGGGTTCCCCAAAAGACTGCCGGGCTGCCAGCGGAATGAAAACAGCCACGGCCACCAGACCGAGAAGAACCAGCATGACAAACAGAAACCAGGGAAGGCAAGAGTTGCGAGGTTTCATTTTTGAGGGTTGGTTTGAGGGTTGGCGTCGAGGTAGGATTGCAGGAGGACGGTGGCGGCGACGGAGTCCAGATGCCCGAGGCGGTTTTTGCGCGAAACGCCCATCGCGATGCGAGCCGCACGCGCATCCTGCGTGGTGAAGGATTCGTCCCAGAAGACCACCGGGAGGTCGGTCTGGGTCTTCAGGGCTTCGGCAAAGCGCCCGGCCCGGCGGCCTTCAAAGGTGGGATGTCCGTCATCGTCGAGCGACTGCCCGACTACGATAAGGCCCGCACCGTTCGTTTTTGCAAGTTCCGCCACTGCCGCGGCGTCCAGCCAGCGGGCAACGTGGTTGAGCACCGTCAGCGGGTTGGCGATCGTACCGGTCGGATTGCTGATGGCGAGGCCGATGCGTTTGGAACCGGGGTCTACAGCCAGAATTCTCATCAATCGCCAGTGGAAACATCGATACGGAGCGGAACGATCGGCAGCCAGGGCCACCAGTTGGGTTTGACCTGGATGACCGGCGAATCGGCCAGCGGCAGGGATTCTTTCAGCCGCAAAATGGCCTCGGCGGGCTTGCGGCCAAGAGACAGTTGCACGGCAGTCAGCGGGTCCAGCCGGGCGCGCAGGAGCCGCTGCACCTGCACGTCCCAGCGCGTGATCCCGTCCGAGTCTGTGAGGGGGAACCTGGCAGGCAGCATCGCCAGTCCATCGGAAGCGGGGGCGAAGCCCTCCGGCAGGTTGGCATCCAGCGACATCTCCGCCAGGGCATTGACATCCGCCAGCGAGGCATATTGCGCCTGGCACTGCAGGCGCATCGTCAGTGAGAGCGCGTTGCCGCTCTGGCCCTCGGCAGGGAAAAAGGTTTCGGATAGGACCTGAGAAACAGCCAGGGTATCCGGGAAGGTTATATCGCCGGGTGTGAGCGTTTGCTGAAGGCCCGTTTTGCACTCTTCGAGAAGTTCGGCCAGCAAAGCCTCATGGACACGCGACCGGTCTGCGGCAGTCTGAATGGCGGCGGTGCGGTCCGAGCCGCCCGCCGTTGGGCCGGGATTGGTCACGGCCAGGCTGGTGCCCAGGTCGCCTTCGATGGCGATCAGCGTATCGGCGGGCAGGTTGCCGGTCGAACCCGCCTCGACCGCCTGAACGGGAACGTCCACCGTCTTGCTGAGGCCGGCCGCGACAACCGCGTCCATCGTCGTGGCGAACCGGACCGGAGGGCTGGTCTGGGTGCTGACAACCGTCCCGGCTGGGATACCGGCCAGCGCGGTGGTCAGGTTGCGGAAGCGCGCCAGACCCTGCGCCCGCGCGTCGGGGATGGTGACCGAGCCGGTAGCCTGGACCGTTTTGTTGTGTTCGACGACAACCGAGGTCAGCCGCGCCGGGAGGCTTCCCGCCAGGTTGACGGTGGCCACGTTCGGGCTGGCGCTGACGGTGAACGTCAGGCTTTGCAGGTGGGTCGCAGGGCTCAGTTGGATGGTGGCTGAGGGAATGAAAAGCCAAAGAACGGCGAAGATTGCCAGAACAGCCAGGGAAAAAAACAAGAAACGAAAACCAAAAAGGGACCGCCAGCGAGCTTCGGGAGGAAATGCTTCGCGGCGCATCCGGCGCAGGTCGGGACGTACGAGACGGCGTGGTCTGGCCGGGGTTTTTTCCCTTTCCCAGACCTGGCGCTGGGCAGAGGCAGCCGTCGCAAAAGCCGGGATGCCAAGTTCCTCGGCGGCGCGGCGCAGTTCGTCCGAGCGGGCCATAATGGCGAGCTGCGCTCCCAGCGTGGCTGCATGCCGCTGGAGCAGGCGCAGGTCCAGGGTCCGCGCCAGGATGCGGGAGCGGTGCGGGAAGACCAGCAGGACGCGCTCCGTCTTGGCCCACGACATCTTATCACGCACGGAGGTCACATCGTCATGCGAATCCAGTTGGATGACCTGTGTCTTCATCGTCCCCCATTATATCGTAGGTCGGATTGGCAATTCGGCCTACAACCAGCGCATGGCAACCCGGTCAAGCAGGCGGTCTTTCCACATCGCGGTACCGGTTGCCGTCTGGAAAAACGAGCGGATCACGACCGCGATAAAGAGCGCCAGGCTGAGCGGGTAGTAAAAGACGAGATAGGCCGGGAATTTGAAACGCCGGTAGGCGATCATCCAAAGAACGATGGAGAGAACCACCGAAATGGCATTCGTCCCGCCGGGATTGCCGTCGCCGATAGTGCGGATGTCTTTTTTGGCAAACAGTTTCCCCATGAGGAGGGAGAACGGAATCGCCCCCAAAAGAAAACCGACCAGCGTCCAGAAAAGTATATCCAACAGTTCAACCTCCGATAATCATGGGGTAAAACACAATCGGGCCGTTTCGAGGCGGGTTAAATGCAGACTTCCGAAGTCTCCAAGACTTCGGAAGTCTATTTCATGTCTGGTTTACTTCAACTTCCCTTCCACCCACGCCCGGACACTTGCCAATATCATCATTCTTCAATCAAGTCTTCAAATCTTCGTAGTGATAGGGTGGTCGTTTGCGAATGGCAAGAATGACCGGTCGTTCTTCCAATACAAGGGTTACCACGCGCCATTTGTCCAGCCGCAGACGCCGGATTTCTCTACTTTCATCTTAAATCGCAAGTTGCTTGCTGTGGACTGGACGCGGACTCTCTTCGAGCGCATCGATTGCGACAATCATTCGGCGTCGGAGGTTGCCAGGCAGTCGTTTCAGGTCTACCTGCGCGTTTGGGCTCAGAACAGCGCGCGGCTTACTTTTTGGCATCCAGCCTCTCCAATTCAGCGCGGGCTTTTTCCCATGGGATAAACCCGGCCTTTTCCGGGTTACCCCCGGCCGCGTCCAATTTTGCGAGGGCTTCCCTGGCAATGGCAATATCGTCGGCCTCTTCCAAGGCATCCAGAATACCCTCCCAGGTCTTTAAATCTACCAGAACCCCGGTGGGTTTTCCCTTCGAGCCGATAACATATTGAATCTTCTTGGGCGCAATCGTAACCATAGATACCTCGTTCCTTTTCAAAAAAAAATATACCGACATTTGGAACAAAAAGGGGCGACCCGGCGGGTCTCCCCTACTACTTCGCCTTCCTTCCCACATTGGAAAACGGGAAAGGAACCAGTACTACTTGCCCGGCTTTAAGTGCGCCCATGCTTTCTCCTCCTCCGGGCGGTTCCAGTCTTCGGCAAGCGCGGCTTCGCTCAACAAGGCAGTCTCGGCAACGAGATAGGCCGGTTCATCCAATATGGTCACAAGGGCGCGGCGTGATTCGGGTAGTTGGATCTTTTGTTGAAGGCAGACTCTGCCGTCTTTGTCTATCGTGGCTTCAATTGTGCGGACCATAGGCACCTCCAATTGACATTATACAACAAACGTTCGTCAGACATCCGATTCCGGTTCAAACGAAAAGGGGCCACTCGCCGGGTCGCCCCTACAAATTAATTCACTTTTCCTTCCACCCATGCCCTGACGCTTGCCAGCGCCTCGGGGATTTTCGCGGCATCCTTGCCGCCTCCAAAGGCCAGGTGGGGTGCGCCACCCCCGCCCGCCCCCAGTTGACGCGAAACATGCCCGACCAAATCCCCAGCTTTGACGCCCTTCTTGATCAAATCCTGGGTCACGGTCGCCATGACGATGACCTGTCCGCTGGAAACTGTTGCAACCACGCACACCCCGTTTTCGGGATACTTCTCGCGGAATTTGTCGGCCAGTTTGCCGAGGGTGTCCTTGTCCGCCTCGGGGAGTTCCAGCGCCAACAGATGAATACCGTTGCACGTTTCCACGTTCGCAAGTTGCACATTGAAGGTGGAGAGCGCCAGTTCGGTTTTCAGGTTCGCGATCTGCTTGCGGGCCGCGGCCAGTTCGTCCTGCACCAGTTCGGCCTTCTGCGGCACCTCGTCCACGGCGGATTTCAGCGCACCGGCAGCCTGTTTGAGCATCTTGAAGCGTTTCGCAACCAGTTCGTACGCCCCGCGCCCGGTCACAGCCTCGATGCGGCGCACACCTGCGGCGGCGGAACTCTCGGAAACGATGAGGAACGCGCCCACATCCGAGGTCTGGTCGAGGTGTGTGCCGCCGCATAGTTCGTAGGAATATGGCTTGCCCTGAGCGGAGGCGAACGGGTCACCGATGGTAATGGTCCGCACCGTATCGCTGTATTTCTCACCGAAGAGCGCCATCGCCCCCTCGGCCACCGCCTGCTCACGGGATTTGCTCACCGGCTTCACCGGATAGTCCGCCGCAACGGCCTCGTTGACCAGTTTCTCGACCCGTTCCACCTGCTCGGGCGTCATCGCTTCGGGGTGGTTGAAGTCGAAGCGGAACCGGTCGGGGGTCACCGACGAGCCGGCCTGGCGGGCATTTTCGCCGAGCACCTGATGAAGGGCGGCATGCAGGAGGTGCGTGGCGGTGTGGTTGCGGCGGATGTCGTGACGGCAGGTTGCGTCCACTGCGGCGATTGCCGCGTCGCCAGCCTTCGGTTGCCCGAAGACCACCTCGCCCACATGGACAATCGCGCCCGCTGAGGGCTTGCGCATCTCAGCCACTTCGATCTCCCAGGAACCATCTTTGGCGCTAATCACACCGGTATCTGAAACCTGGCCCCCGGATTCGACGTAGAACCCGGTCTTCGGCAACAGGACTTCGACCCGGTCCCCGGCTCCGGCTTCGGTGAGGTACTGTCCATCCGCGGCCAGCGCCAGCACCGGACCCTCAACCTGCATCCATTCATATGGGTTATACGCCACCCCATCCTTGCCCAGTTTGCCCGCTTTCTGGAGTCCCTTCATAATCCCGGCATAGAACTCGGCATCTTCTCCGCCCATCTTGCCCATGGCCTTCCCGCCGCCCGAGGCGAGACGGTGCTCGTCCATCGCGGCGCGGAAACCGGCCTCGTCCACATCCAGGCCCTGCTCGCGGGCAATATCACGCGCGATCTCCAGCGGCAGGCCGTAGGTGGCATACAAGTCGAAGGCCTTGCGGCCATCCAGCGTCTTGCCACCCGACTTCTGCAACTCGTCCAGCATACCCTGCAAATAGGCCGTGCCGGATTCGACCGTGCGCGCAAAGCGGACTTCCTCGCGGGTCAGGTTGTCGAGGATGGTCTCCCGGCTCTTGACCAGTTCCGGATAGAAATCGCCGTAGGCAGTGACAATCGCTTCGGCGGCCTTCGCCAGGAAGGGTTCGTGCAGATTGAGTTTCGTCCCGAAACGGGCTGCCCGGCGGATGATCATGCGGCAGATGTAATTACGCCCCACGTTGCCGGGGACGACACCGTCCGCGATGAGGAAAGCCGCGGCGCGCGCGTGGTCCGCGATGACGCGGTAGGGAGTGAAATTGGCGTACATTTTTTCGAGCGTGTCGCCGGTCAGGGAACGCACCGCCTCCAGCGCACCCTGGAACAGGTCAATTTTGTAGTTCGAGTCCACGCCCTGCAGGACCGCGACAATGCGCTCGAAGCCCATCCCGGTGTCCACGTGCTTGGCGGGCAGCGGTTCGAGTGTGTCTTTGTCAACGCGGTTGTATTGGATGAAAACATTGTTCCACAGTTCGAGATAGCGCTGGCACTCACCGTTTACGCCGCACTTGTGCGGTTTCCCGGCCAGGTTGTCAAATTCCTCGCCCCGGTCGAAGTGGATTTCCGAACACGGCCCGCAGGGACCGGTCTCGGCCATTTCCCAGAAGTTTTCCTTGCGCCCGAAGAACAGCACATGCGACGGGTCGAAGCCGGGCTGCTGCTTCCAGGCCTCAGCGGCTTCCTCGTCGGTGGGAATATTGCCTTTATCGTCCTTGAAACAGGTGCCGTAAAACCGGTCTTTGGGCAGGCCCCAGACATCGGTCAGCAGTTGCCAGGCCCAGGCGATGGCTTCTTTTTTATAATAATCGCCGAATGACCAGTTGCCGAGCATCTCGAAGAAGGTGTGGTGGAAGTCGTCGCGGCCGACTTCATCGAGGTCGTTGTGCTTGCCGGCCACGCGCAGGACTTTCTGCGAGTCGACCGCGCGGGTGTAGGGACGTTTATCCGTGCCGAGGAAAACATCTTTAAACTGAACCATGCCTGCATTCGTAAATAGAAGTGTAGCATCTCCACCCGGCACGAGCGAAGCGGACGGGACGAAGGTATGGTTGTGCTCGACAAAGAAATCAATAAAGGTCTGGCGGATTTGTGCGCCGGTGGGTTTCTGGGTCATTCTGGCTCCGTTGGGATAAGGAATGGACGAATTATACTCAAAAACACAGGCGGGGCACATACTGAAACGCTTCATCAAGTCGGCCGCTTCAGGATTTGCCATTCGGCGCCCCCTGACTTTCGTCTAATGTTTTTTTCATTTTCAGATGGTATACTCAGAGTGGAGAGAAGGGACACCTATGTCATCACTTTATGACCACCTAGGCAAACCTCTTATTGCCGCTATCATCCCCACCTATAACGAAGAACGCAATATCGCTGGCGTAATCGAAGTCTTGCGCGCCAGCGAAATCCTTGATGAAATCATCATCGTAGATGATGGATCAGTGGATAAAACTGTCGAGATCGCCCGCAAGTTCGCCGCAACAGACCGGCGTATGCAAGTTATCCAGCACGAACAGAACAAAGGCAAAGGGCAGGCCATTTTCACCGGATGGGCTGCCACTACAGCACCCTATCTGCTCTTGCTGGATGCTGACCTGCACAAACTGACCCCAGACCACATCCTCGCCCTGATGGCACCTGTGCTGGACAACCACGCCGATATGACCCTTGGTCTCTTCTGGCATGGACACATCAACACTGACTTTTCTTCCTGGTCAATGCCCTTCCTGACCGGTCAGCGCGGCCTGCGCGCCGAGATCCTGAAACATGTCTCGCGCGAAGCCGCTGCCGGGTACGGCTTCGAGGTTGCACTCACAGTAGCCGCCAGCCAGCAGAGTTATCACAAGCACATCGTTCCGCTGAAAGGGGTCTGGCATCCGCCCAGCGAATTTCATCGCGGCGGGCTGAACGGGATTATCTGGCGGTTCCGCATGTACGGTCAAATCATCCGCGGCTGGGTTATTGCCACCCGTCAGCGCCATCCAAAAGTTAAAACCCTTTTTTCAACCATTCCCAAACCATAATATCTTGGCAAATATTGGTTCTCTGGAAATCGCCGTGTCGATGGGGTAAATAGGGGGTGTTGGGCGGTCGAAGCCCGCCCAACACCCCCTATCTTTTACTCTACCGCGGGAATTCCCAAAGACCCCCAATATATCGGCCATCACGGGCATTCCGCGATGGCTGTTTTTATTTCAGAGTGCGTCGCGCTGATCTAATCATGATAGGATACACACATGCGCAAAACATTGATCCTGCTCCTGGCCATTCTCCTGGCAGCCTGCAACCTGCCCCGCACCACCCCAGACCTCGGATCTGCTCCCGTTACCGACACTCCTGGCAGCAACCAGCCCTGCTATTACAACTGGGCCACCCAGCCGCTGCCAGACCTTTCCGCCCAGGTACAGGACGCCATGGATGCCGCCAGCCTGACGGGTGTCAGCGTCACCGCCGAAGCCTACGGGGAGAACTGCTACGATGCCCAGACCGACAAGCCTGTCTATTTCGCCGCCATGGAGACGGATTTTCGCATCCGCATGGAGGCACCCGACCTGGCCGATACCGCCGCCCTCGGCAACCTGCTGGAGCGAATCCTGGTCGTGCTGGACGCGTTCCCGCCCGGGGCCACGTCCGGTCCGCAGCCGGGGTATATCGGGGTGCGCTTCGTCCACGGGACAGAGGAAATCAACCTGTGGTTTACCGTGACGGACGGCGAGTCTGCCAGAGCGCTGGGACTACACGGGGCTGATTTATTTACAAAACTACAGAAATAGAAAAAAACTGGCAGTCATTGAATTGACTGCCAGTTTTTTTAGTTGTGCTTAACCAGTCTATTATTGGTTATTCAGAACTATTTTATACCTTTTTTGTCAAATTATCCAGCAGCGCCATCTCTTCATCAACTGTCTTTACTTCCCCATCCAGCCAGGCTTCGCGTAAGCGGTGCAGAATGGACTGGTACGCCGGTCCCGGCGGCAGACCGCGCTTTTTCAAGTCGTGACCAGTGGTCTTCGGCTTGACATGCCGCCAGGTTTTGAGATAAGCGCGCAACTCCTGCCGCGCCGGACCAGCAGGCATGGCCAGAGAGACCGCCTGGATCGCTTTGAGCGGAACGGCATCCAGAACCGCAACACATCGGCTGGGTTTTTTACCGGCGAGAGAATTTACATCCGCGAACAGGGCGGAGGCGGCCAGCAACATATCCCGCAAACCAGACTCAAAATGCAGCCGTTTTTCGATACTCTTCAGACCGGGAAGCGGAACATCCATCAGCCAGAGAGTCCAGCCAAGCGTGCGGTGAGACGGAGGGTGCTCAAGAGTCTGCGCGGCAGCCATCCCGTTCACGAAACGCGTTTGGGTGGCCTTGTTCCATTCCAAAGCAGGATGCGCCGCCGCGAGGATGCCCAACTCCGCCAGCCGCTTCAACATGGAGACGGCATTTTCTTCTTCCAGGATCAGATCCAACTCATGGCGGACGCGCTCGGCAGAGAGATCTTTAATCAGCAGACGAGCATCCGGGATGAGCGCCAGCGTCTCAGGGGCGATTTGGAACCCATAGCGCAGTTCGTAGCGGACCGCGCGAAACAAGCGCGTCGGGTCGTCCACGAAGGAGACGGGATGCAAAACACGGACGAGGCCCGCCTGCAAATCTTCCAGCCCGCCCAGGTCATCGCGCAATTCACCGAAGTGGTCGCCGTCCAGCCGCAGTGCCAGCGTATTGATGGTGAAGTCACGGCGGCGCAGGTCGTCGGTCAGCATGCCGGGTTTGACGGTCGGCAAGGCGGCGGGGTGTTTGTAGGACTCTGAACGGGTGGAGATAAAGTCCAGGGCATGGATGTCAGAATCTGGAAGGAACCACTGCGCCGTACCGAAGCGGACATGGGCTGTCACCCGCCCGCCGTGTTGCGCGGCCAGCGCTTTGGCGAGGGGAATGGCGTCCCCCTCCACCACCAGATCAAAGTCTTTGACGGAGCGGCCAAGTAAAAGATCCCGCACAAAGCCGCCAACGAGATACAGCGGCAGGCCGCGCACAGCGGCCGCGTCTGCCACCGTCTGCAAAAGAAAGAGACGGTCTGGAGAGAGTGCGTCCGCCAAACGCTTGGCGCGTTCGCCCGGTTCGACAGACCAGGAAATTATAGGGATAGACATCAGGCTCCTTTTCTGCGATTATAGTGCAAAGACAAATTTTCTGGAGGCGCATATGAAAAAGACCATCACGGTATTATTGCTTGTCACCCTTCTGGTTTCGGCCTGCAACCTTTCCACCAGCGCGACGCCCACCCGCCCCGCGCCAGGACCCGTTACCGGGTCGCCGCAGTCGATCGTTTCGTCCACGCCGGAAATGGGTCCCGGCTCCCTGCCTCCATCCGGGCTGATGCCTGCCGAAGCAGAGAATACTTTCTGGGTGACGAACCCATCCTCCGGGGCGAGGCTGTACACCCGCGTCTATTACCCCGCCAACTGGAACGGCGCGGAGCTGCTGCCCGCGCTCGTGCTGATGCCGGGCGGAATTGGAACATCCGACCCACAGAATGCGGCGCGGCTTTCGGGTGAGGGATTCATTGTCATCATCTTCGACGCCGATGGGCGCGGCCGGTCCGAAGGGACGGAGGATTACAATGGCTTCATCACCCAGGACGGGCTGGCGGCAGTCATTGTGGCCGCGGCGCAGTTGCCCGGTCTGGACACGGCGCGGTACGGGTTGGTCTCGTACTCCTATGGCGTGACTGCCGCCACCGGAGCGCTGGCGCGTTACCCCGCCATGCCCATCAAGTTCTACATAGACTGGGAAGGCCCGGTGGACAGGAACTACACCACCACCGGCTGTGGCGAGAACCGGGCGGAGGGCATCCAGTGGCAGCCCTGCTCCGACAATGCCTGGTGGGCCGAGCGCGAGGCGGTCAACTTCATCACCGATGTGAACGTGCCTTACCAGCGCATCCAATCCGAGGAAGACCACGTTCAGCCGAACAACAACCATGCCATTGATATCATCAACGCAGCCGTGGCGAACGGCGTCCCGTGGGTGCGGCTGAACAATTACCCACCGGACCAGACCTACGACATAAACAATCCTCCGGTCATGATCCCGGAGAGACAGGATAGGATGCTGGAGAAGACGGTGGCAGAGTACGCCACGTACATCATCGAAAATGCGCTACCCGGCCTGCCATAATCAGGTATAATCCACATCATGAAACTGAACCCGCTCCCGGCCCCTCGCACGCAAAAATCTACCAGGTCTGGTTAGGTTCAGTTCGTCATGCACACCGGCGGCTCCCAGACCTGAGGAGCCGTTTTTTATTGGACGATGGACCATTGACGATAAACCGTCGGCGACTGGTGATAAAAAGCGAAGGAACGTACAATGGAATTGAAAGACCTGACCGAACGCATGCACAATTTCGTCCGCTCGAAGGGTTGGTACGAGCCCGACAGCCAACGTCCGCAGACGCCGCGCAACCTGGCCATCTCGCTCTCGCTGGAAGCCAACGAAGTGCTGGAACACTTCCAGTGGCAGGGCGACCTGAAAGACAGGGATGAACTCGCCAGCGAACTGGCCGATGTGACTTTATATCTATTGCAATTGGCATCGGTCTCCGGAATTGACCTGGAGCAGGCAATTTTGAAGAAACTCGAAACCAACGCGTTCCGCCACTGGGACGATAAACCATAGAAAATCGACCATTAACCATTCACAATGAATATTACTATTTTTGGCGGTTCTCAACCTAAAGAAGGCGACGCGGCTTACGCGGAAGCCTACGAACTCGGCAAACTGCTTGCCAAACAAGGTCACACCGTCCTGACCGGGGGGTACATCGGCACGATGGAAGCGGTCAGCCGCGGCGCGGCCGAAGCCGGCGGGCACGTTATCGGCGTGACCTGCGCGGACATCGAAGCCTGGCGACCGGTCAAGCCGAATGCCTGGATGCAGGAGGAACGTCGCTTCGCCACCATTCAGGAGCGCCTGAACGAACTTGTCCTGGCTTGCGACGCAGCCATTGCCCTGCCCGGCGGTCCGGGCACGCTGACCGAGATCGCGCTCACTTGGAACCTGATGATCGTTAACTCCATGCCCGCTAAACCGCTGATTTTAACGGGCGCAGGCTGGATGTCTGTGATGGAATCGTTTTACACTTTTTTCGAAGTGTACATCCCCCAGAACCAGCGCGACCTGCTCCAATACGCACCAGATATTGAGGGAGCAGTCAAACTACTTTCCAATCACCATTAACCATTTCCTATTTCCTAATCCCTGATTCCTAATACCGAGGTTCTCATGTCCGACGAAAAACTTACCCCCCGCAATGTTGACTTCTCCGAATGGTACAACCAGATTGTCCTGCGCGCCGAGATGGCCGACTACGCCCCGGTGCGCGGCTGCATGGTCGTTCGCCCGTACGGCTGGGCGCTGTGGGAAAACATCCAGCAAGCGCTCGACAAACGCTTCAAGGACACCGGCCACGTCAACGCCGCCTTCCCGCTCTTCATCCCGATGTCGTTCCTCGAAAAAGAAAAGGAACACGTGGAAGGCTTCTCGCCCGAACTGGCCGTGGTGACCATCGGCGGCGGCGAAAAGCTCGAAGAGCCGCTGGTGGTGCGCCCCACCTCCGAGACCATCATCGGCTACATGTACTCGAAGTGGATCAAGTCGTACCGCGACCTGCCGGTGCTCATCAACCAGTGGGGCAACGTTGTCCGCTGGGAACTGCGCACGCGCTTGTTCCTGCGCACGCTCGAATTCTACTGGCAGGAGGGGCACACCGCCCACGCCACCGAGCAGGAAGCCCGTGAAGAAACCATGCGCATGCTCCAGGTCTACGCCGACTTCGCCGTCAACGAAGCCGCCGTGCCGGTTATCCAGGGCGTCAAGTCGCAGACCGAGAAATTCGCTGGGGCCAACATGTCCACTGCCATTGAGGCCATGATGCAGGACACGCGCGCCTTGCAATCAGGCACCTCGCACTTCCTCGCCCAGAACTTCGCCAAAGCCTTCAACATCCAGTTCCTCGACGAGAATAACACCCTGCAATACGCCTGGACGACCTCCTGGGGTCTGTCCACCCGCTTCATCGGCGCCATCATCATGACCCACGGCGACGACCAGGGCCTGATCCTGCCGCCCCGCCTGGCTCCCATCCAGGCCGTCATCGTCCCGATCTTCAAATCGGACCCCGAAACTGCCGCCGTTATGGAGGCGGTTCACCGCGTCCAGGCCGAACTCAAGGCGGCCGGCATCCGCGTCAAAGTGGACGACCGCACCGAGGTCACGCCCGGCTTCAAGTTCAACGACTGGGAAATGCGCGGCGTGCCCCTGCGCATCGAGATCGGCCCTAAGGATGTAGAAAAAGGCTCGGTTGCCCTGGCCCGCCGCGACCGCCCCGGCCGCGAGGGCAAATCCTTCGTTCCGCAGGCTGGTCTGGCCGCGGTGGTTGCGGACCTGCTGACTGACATCCAGAAATCCCTGCTCGAACGCGCCACCGCCTTCCGTGACAGTCACATCTTCGACCCGAAAGATTACACCGAACTGACCGATGTCGTCCAGAACGGCTGGGCTTACTCCTACTGGTGCGAGTCCGCCGAGTGCGAGGCTAAGGTGAAGGAAGACACCAAAGCCACCACCCGCTGTATGCCGCTCGATCAGTCTGTCGGGAAAGGCAAATGTATTGTATGTGGCAAAGAGGCGGAAAGAAAAGTATATTTTGCAAGAGCATACTAAGTCTAACAAGTCTGACAGGTCTTACAAGTCCCGGCCTGTCGGACTTTTTTGACTAATTTGACCTGACGACCTGTGAGACTTTTAAGACTTGCTTGACAAATTGGAACGAGCCTAAGAAACTCATTCAACTCTTCGGCCAGACCCTGCGCGAGGCTCCCGCGGAAACCAAAGTCGTCAGCCCCAACTGGAGGAACACCGATGAAATCTCTGTCCCGCTCCTTATCCTTTATCCTTACTCTCGCCCTACTCGCCGCCTTGAGCGTCGCATGATACCCGAACACTTTCAAGCAGGTTCAACATGAAAATAAGTCAACTCTTCGGCCAGACCCTACGCGACGCTCCTGCCGAGTCGGAGGTCGTCAGCCACAACCTGCTCATGCGCGCCGAGTTCATCGTCCGCTCGGAGCGGGTAGTGTATAATTACACCGCGAGGTGAAAGATGACAGTCGCAGAAATTCTCAAGTCCGTCAAATTCGTGGTCAATCCAAACGGCCAGCAATCGGCTGTGCTATTGGATTTGAACCTTTGGGAACAGATTCTGACCATATTGGAAGACGCCGAAGACGCTGATGAGATGAAGCAGACCCGCGCCATCAAAGAGGATAAGATTCCCTGGAATATTGCAAAGAAGGAATTGAAGTTGGGGGAATAGCAAGGTTCAGATTGAACTGCGCCGTGCCGCTTATAAGGATTTGAAAGACATTCCTGCTGATTATGCCCGCCTGATTACCAAACATATTGACTCGCTCGAATTAAACCCGCGTCCGCCCGACTCAAAGAAACTCAAAGGCGATGCGGGTTATTCATTGCGGATCGGGACGTACCGCGTACTTTATGATATTGACGATAAAATGCAGAGTGTGACGATTTACCGCATCAAACATCGCCGGGAGGCGTATCGCTAATGGTTCCCTTTACGGGGACATTGACACCTGCGCCGCCATTCATCCTACCTTGCTCTGGAGACTTTCGATGAAATTATCCCAACTCTTCGGCCAAACCCCGCGCGACGCCCCCGCCGACACTTCGACCAGGCTCAGTGCAAGCGCGGAAGTCGTCAGCCATTAACTGCTCATGCGGGCAGGATTCATCTGTCCGCGAGCGGGCATGGATGCTGTATAATCAGCATACACTACCAATGGCACACAAGCACGAGAAAAATTTGGTTTATAGAGCAGGGATTTTTTTATGCCCCTCCAGATCAAAAAGTTATTACGCAAGCTGAAGAAAGGACTGGCTGAGATTTACGGCAGCCAGTTGAAAGCCATTTATCTCTTTGGCTCCTATGCACGCGGGGAAGCGCGTCCGCCTGATTCAGATATTGATGTGATGATCGTTTTGAACGGCGAATTCGACTACTGGGAAGTGGAAAAGCGTTCATCTGAATTGGTCGCGTCCCTGTGCCTGGAAAATGAGGTGGTCATTTCGCGGGTCTTTGTCTCCGACACAGAATACGCACACAGTAAAATGCCCCTGTTGATCAACGTCCGTCAAGAAGGGATTGCCGTATGATTCCACCTGAAATCCAGCGGCTACTTGATTATGCAGAGGAGAGTCATAAAGCCGCCAAGACATTATTTGATGGGGGCTTTATCGGCTTTTCCGCTGCACAGTCTTACTACACAATGTTTTACCTGACTGAGGCATTGCTGCTATCAAAGGGGCTGACCTTCTCGAGCCATTCGGCAGTTATTGCCGCGTTTGGCAGAGAATTTGCGAAAACGGGTTTTCTTGATCCAAAGTTCCACCGCTATCTCATCGATGCTCAGGAGCGCCGCGAAGTCGGTCATTATGGCACAGAACGTAAAGTAACGGACGGACAGGCACTGGAGTCTTATCAATGGGCGGGGGAATTCAGACAAGCAGCTCAAATGTATTTGAACAAAGTTTAACACCAGCGCATACCCCACCGCATCGAGGCTTTGACTACCGGATCTCCAATTCCGCATCCTCGTACAGCTTTTTCTGGAAAGGAAATCCATGAAACTATCCCAACTCTTCGATCAGACCCTGCGCGACGCCCCCGCCGACACTTCGACCAGGCTCAGTGCAGGCGCGCAGGTCGAAAGCCACAAAATTACCCCGGTTTGAATGGATTGGCGACTTT
>Ga0265292_1001260_pt1 | contig 23530 bp, 27 predicted proteins | sample Munlanlewell296A_FD_189080 | JGI IMG/M metagenome (GOLD analysis project Ga0265292, IMG submission 189080) | Leachate microbial communities from a municipal landfill in Southern Ontario, Canada - Leachate well 296A | ecosystem: Engineered > Solid waste > Landfill > Unclassified | place: Canada... | reverse complement strand
CTCCACCACTACCCCCCTGAACTAAAATGAATTGTCATTCCGAATGGAGCCGAAGCCCGGAGCCAAAGCCCAGAGCGGAGCGAAGGGAAAGCGAATAGAAGGCGAAAAGAGGAATCTCTCCTCGAATAGAAAAATTAAAGAATTTATGTGCATGATTCCGGATACTCATTAAAATTTAAATGCGTTGACCCTGGACAAATCAGGTAGTGTGTAAGATCATTATAAAAATTTGTTATTTTTGCAATCCTGAAACTGATTCTCCGGGGTGTAGCACAGTTGGTAGAGCGCTACGTTCGGGACGTAGAGGCCGGAAGTTCGAGTCTTCTCACCCCGACAAAAGAAAAAGCCTTTCTGCGACAGCAGGAGGGCTTTTTCTTTTTAGTCACCCACAGGAAGTCCACCGTTTGACCTGAGCACAATTACAGATTATGAATATGATGATATGCAAAATCCCTATAAATCGTTTAAGCGATTAATGATTCCCTGTATTAATACTAACCAAAACAATATTACAAAAGAAACCTATACAATTCATTTTGAAGTTGACCCATGGACTGAAAAGGTGCAGATTACAGAAAATTCCTATGATTATAATGACAAGGGATATCCTTCAAGAGTAAATAGGACTGTTGAATATGTGTATAAATAATAACAAGCCGTTAACAATCTGGTTTATCCAATTCGCTTAAGCCGCCTGTTTTGGTTTTGGATGATAACTAAAACAACCGTCCATCTGATGATATGGATTTCTAAACAATCGCTACTTTTAAAAAAAAATATATAACCCAACATTTTCAACCAAAATAGGTGAATGGCATTGGAAAAACTGAATCAACAGACATGGGTCTGGGTTCAGGTGGGGTCGCTTATTATTGCTTTAATTGTTCTGGAGAAAATATCATAGTAGATGATATGAATTTTTATCATTCGTTGTCTGAAAGAGATATCGTCTGGACAAATGTTTGTCTTAATTGACAAAAAAACCAGCACCCAACTATAACATCAAAAAGCATTTATATAAAAACTTCAACCTTTGTAATCCAGATGACTGGCTTGATTTTTGTTGTGAAAATATTAACACTAAAAGTAATATCATGAGAAAGATAGCACTGATGTTTACCTTTTCTCTCATTTTCTTTTCCTGCGAGAAAGATTATCTTATCCCTAAGAATGAGGTTCCTGAATGGCTGAAGACAAAAATTAAGCAAGATGAACAGATAATCAAAGATTCACCTCAATCATGGATAAATTATGGTGCTTGGCAGCGTTATAAATGGCAAAATGAATACTATTTTGAATATCACAATACTTTGAGTTCCTCTTTACCCAAACCTATTTCAACAAATGGTGACACCCTTCATATCTATGCCTTTGATATAAACACAGACTATGCCAAAGAAAAATGTTGCAAGCAGTATGTTTGGAAAGCACCTGAATACAAAGAATATTAATTCAATAAACTAACCTTACCCAAACATGAAAACAGATGCTTTTAAAAAATGCTCCCTTTATTTAATGGTAGCATTTTTAATTGGATTTGTCCTTTTATCATGTCAGAAAGACGAATTTCCAGACCCAAGTACCCTTCCGAAGGGACTTACGGGTTCATGGGTTGAAACTAATACAAGAACTGATACAATTGAATTTAATTCAAACAATGAGTCAGGTTATTTCTATTTATCCAGAGGTTTTGGGATAATAAATGGATATTGGTTACCAAAGATAGGAAGCACTTGGTATTCTTACAAAATATCAGAAGACAGTATTTCTGTAATAGATGGATTATCAAGTGCAATGGAAGGCGGAACTTATTATTTCAAGTTCGATGAGCCAAATTTGACAATTAATATTGGTAAGTTTTCCAAATATATTAGTACCAAGAAATCAATCTTGACTTTTAGAAAAATCAAATAATATCTTACCCTTTGAAAAAGATAATATTTCTTTTGGTAATTATTGTATCCTATTACGGATGTAAAAAGGATACCAATGAAATAAAAGGTGTCGTTGTTAATCTCATTGCAAATGATGACCCGATTATTTTCAAGAAATCAGTTATTCTATTCGATGATAGCAATTACCTGATTAAAATACCAATAAAACCTAGGGGATATAATAGGGGGTTGCCTTTAAAACCAATTTTAATCCATTAATAATCAGCTATTCTGTCAATAATATAGGTGGTTCTTTCATGAATGAGCTTATGGGACATCAAACTACCGTAAACTAATCCACCTAACTCTCTTTCATATATTGGTGATAGATGATCCCAGATATTTGAGAAGCTGGTTATTAATGGTGAGTCTTTCATTTTACTTCCTCTCCAATTCTCCGGTTCATCAAACTTAAGGATATCTTCATCATACATAGCTTTAAAGTCATCTATGAATTCTTTTGATTCAATGTAATCTTTACAATATTTTGACTCTGTCAGAAAATAGATATCATAGAAGTGTCTTATTTTTGATTCTAAAATCTTCCCTGGGTTATCACTGAACGAAAACCTGAAGAGGGAGACTAATTTTTCGACTAAAGTCTGTCTTGGTGATAAAGTATTTACTGTAAATGATTTGATTCCATACTTCTCTCTGAAATATAGAAATCCTTTTTCGTAAAAGAATTTTCCAATCATACAATCAATGGATCTTTCTTCATAGAGTAGAGGATTAGCAAATGAGTTTATCTCTAAGACGATTTTATCAAGAATACCTGCCTCACCCTTGTGGCTTATGACTTTTTCATAATTGAAGGCTGTTCTTCTGATCTTTGAATGTTTACTGGTTATACCCTCTAATTCAACTTCAATTAGGCCAACAGTAAGAGTCTCTTCAACTCTTTTAATCAGTTCCTTAATAGCATTTCCACTATAGTCTTTTGCATTCAAAATAGCAATATCTACATCCTCAGAAAATCGGTTTATTAAATCATAAGCTTTAGATAAAGAGGTTCCCCCTTTGAAAACGACCTTATCCTTAAAATCTGACTGGGATAATTTCTTTAAAAGGTAAGTCGCCCAATAATCCTTTTCTACAAAAATCTCTCTGGTACTGTAATAATCGCTTGTTATTCTGATTGCATCAATGAAGACTTTTTTGTCTTCATGTAAAATCATATTATTCTCCATTTCTGCTTATTTTCTAATATGTTCTCGTTTATGTTAATTTTAAATTCGGTTACAGGTTTGATAGATTCATATAGAATCATAACCTCATCAGAACTATTCATTTGTTCCAGGATTGCACCGGTTAACGCCCGTGTTGCTGGATTATATTTCAGCGTGAGTTTAATTATTAATCTTTGCTCTTCTTTCGAAAGATTTTGAATTATTCCCTTGATTCGTATAACTGAGCTATTAATATCAGAATCTGGTATTATTTTTATAAACCTGATTGAGTCAAGTATCTGCAGTAGATAAATATTTTCCTTAGAGATTGTATTTTTCTGCCGTATAAACCGAATGTTATACTTTCCTCTTTTCTTTGTTTTTCTATCAATGTTGGTACCTATCTGGATGGTGTTTGATATTTGGGTTGTAAGACCAAGTTTATTGTATGCACTTACCCCGGTCAGATACCCAATTATCTTGTTATCATCTTCAAGAAGGTCCTTCACTACCTGATATTCAGATGGTCGTAGAGTCCCAAATTTAGTAACTTCAGGTTTATAAAACTGGCCCTTTGAAAGACGAGTAATTTTACCCGAAGCTACCATTCGGCTTAAGGCTTTTTTAAGAGCTTCTGTCTTATCAACCGGCACTTCAAAATCATAGTAGGTGAAAACAAATCCGGATTTAAACCTGTTTATTCTATTCGCAACTATATCAGTTATATTCATCTTCACAATTGTTTAATGCAAATATATGAAATGTCACGTTTTTACCGGTAAAAACGTGACATTTATATTCTAATATATTAGGATATTGTGTAATAGTTTGTAAAAGGCCACTGGTTTTTCCAGTTTAGTCCGGATTAATCAAAGTAACAATCCACCATCGTTGTTTATGCGGTCACCGCTAAAACTAAGTTCAATATTTTACCTTGTATTGGAAAAGGATCAGGTTTCAGTGTGATAATCTCGGTTTTTTGTCTATCATTGTACAAAGGGTTTTCTTGTTGTAATCACTTCAAATATAATTTATTAAGTTGTAAATAGTCTCTCAAAATTCTAAGAAATGAATGGCAACTTTTGATGACGATAAAGTAAATCTCTCTCTAAAATCCCTGCCTACCTTGAAAAGTCCCGTTCTGGTGAAGGTGGCCATGTCTGGATATTTTTCGATGCGCCATACCCCGCTTTTAAAAGCCGCAAAATAGCTTTTGAGTTGTTACGAAAAGCATATAACGTTTCTGAATTTGAAAAAGAAGTCAGCTTCGACCGTCTTTTCCCAAATCAGGATTATCATAGCAAACAAGGGTTTGGCAACCTTATTGCGTTACCATATAACGGCAAGTCATTGGAAAAAGGGAACTCTGTTTTTATCAACCCTAAGACATTTGAACCTTACACAAACCAATGGGGATTTTTAGCATCTGTTCAAAAGCTTTCCATTAGTGACCTTGATACTTTTAACGGCGGATTTGTTGACAGTAATTCCGGAAAAGGCAACCCGCCTTAATTATTGTACATCGTACACAATTGCTTGACCAATGGGTCGAACGGATTACAGAGGTCGTTTTGTAAGTAGTAGAAAATATTGAAGAAAATCATATTCTCTATTGAAATTATCTGTTATCCCATTTCGTCTTCTGCCAGCCATTAATTCTTCCTTCATTCTGGCATTTTGAACATATCCAATGGATTTCATCATTTGCACTTAATAACTCACTTCTAATCAATCCATCACATCTTTTTTTAAAGCATCTGATATCGGTAAAAGTTACTGTAGAAGGAGATTTTTTGATTGTAGCATCAATAACCAATGCGAAGAAACTGGCTAATTCTCTGGCTTCTTTCGGCATCTGTTTTGGGATATTCCCAGTTTCATCAAGGAAATGGGTCATGTTGGATATATACATTTTAAATATTGTTGGTTCGATGATAGTCCCAGCCATCCTTTACAATGGTTGGTGTTATGAATTTAGTGAAGATATCACGTTCAGACAAAGACTTCTTATCCATTGTACAATGGTTTTTCTTTTTAAAAGAATAAAAATAGGAATTTAAGTCGTAAATACCCTAACAAATAACAGTAAATAAAATCATTAACAGTACGTTTTTAAAATATCAGAATTACAGGGGAGAATAACGGTGTTTTTGTATACAAAAATCTATAAAGCATTATATGTGAGAGTATTTTTTGGTTACGTTGGACATCACCGTTCAGACCGGTGTCCTGCCTCATTATTGACTGTCGTTCCGTAAATAAATGGAGAATTTTTCATGCCAGTGGATTTTATACCAAATGGTATTATACCGATTGTTATTATACACAAAATTAATAATCGCCTGAAAATCGAAAAACCGGAGCGAAGCCTGGACAGGGAATGAAATATGGTGCCTCCTCCTCAAGCTCCACTCCAGATGTTAATAGTTGTTAAATATTAATTAGTGAGCATCCCAAAGTTTTATTTTTAATAATTTCGTACCGGAATATTTTTATAATATATTAAGAATAGATTAGGACTTAGAAAATGAAAAAAACATTTATTATTACAGGTATTATTGTTGCTGCCACATTTGCATTATTGTTTGTTTTCAACAAACTTACCTCAAAGACTGACACCTCTGATTTATTTGCAGAGGTCAATAAAGGAGAATTTGAAATAGCTGTAACGGAAGCAGGCGAATTAATAGCCGAAAAATCAGTTGACATTAAAGGACCCGAGTTTGCACAGGGCAGAGATATCAGGGCGACGAATATCAGGATACAGGACCTTATCCCGGAAGGAACCATGGTAAAGGAGGGAGATTTTGTTGCAACTCTCGACAGAACGGAATTAGCAAATACCTTAAAAGATGAGCAGGAAAGACTTGTAACTTTTCTGACAAGACTTGAAGTGAAGTTGCTTGACACTGCTGTTGTCATGAATGACTTAAGAGATGAAATTAAAAACCAGAAATTCATTGTTGAGGAGGCTGCAATGACATTTCGCAATTCGAAGTTTGAACCCCCTACTACAATCCGGCAGGCAGAGATTGAACTCGATAAATCACAACGGGTACTCGAACAGAGAGAAAGGAGCTATACCCGTAGATTAGCACAGAACCGGACGGATATATACAACCAGAATTATTTCATTTCCAGAGTAACCCGGAGAGTTAATGATCTTGAAGAGGTGTTATCCGGGTTTACTATAACAGCACCTGCTTCCGGCATGGTTATCTATAAAAGAGAGAGGCGAGGAAATAAAAGGAAGATTGGATCAACAATCAATCCGATGGACCGGGTAGTCGCAACACTTCCTGATCTCTCATCAATGATCTCCAAGACCTATGTTAACGAGATTGATGTAAGTAAAATCAAACCCGAACAAAAAGTTAACATCACCATTGATGCTTTTCCCGAAAAAGCTTTTAACGGTTTTGTATCCTTTGTTGCCAACATTGGTGAAAAACTGCCAAATACCAATGATAAGGTTTTTGAAGTGCAGATTAAAATCGAAGGTTCTGATCCTTTACTCAGACCTTCGATGACAACAGGGAACAAAATAGTTATCAAAACCTTTGATGCTGCTGTTTATATCCCTATTGAATGTGTTCAGGCAGGAGTTGACAGTATACCATTTGTCTTTACAAAAGATGGCACTAAACAGGTTGTTCTCCTTGGGGAATCGAACGAAAAAAATATAATAATTGAAAAAGGACTTGAACCTGGCACTATGCTTTACCTTAATAACCCTGAAAAACCTGAAAAATTCAAGTTGGCCGGGGAAGATCTTATACCTGTTCTGAAAAAGCGTGAAAAAGTAAAGAAAGCTGAAGTTGTTCTTTAGCTGGGTTCCACATGAATCGTCACAACAAGGTTCTCATATTTACTGGTGAGTTCATTTTCTATTTTGTCGCAATATTTATGAGCACTTCCAACCGACACATCTCCGGGTATCTGAATATGCAGATCTATAAACCGGTAGTTTCCGGCTACGCGTGTCCGGAGATCATGATAACTCACTTCCATCCGGTATAATGTCTTCTCAAGCTCCTCAATTTCATCAACTCCCCAGGCTGTGTCGAGCAGAGGAGTGAAAGCCCTCTTCAAAAGATGATATGACTCCCGTATAATAAATAAAGCAACAAAAATTGCGATAATCGGATCTAACCAGTTAATTCCTGTAACCATTATAAGACCGAGGCCCACAGCCACTCCGAGCGAAGTGTAAACATCAGTTTTAAGATGAAGGGCATCAGCTTCCAGAGCTACAGAATTTGTCTCACGGGCTACCTTATATAATCTTCTTGAAACAATAATATTGACAATTGCTGAAACGAGCATTACAACTGAACCTAAGGCGATTGAATCCAGTTCGATCTTCTCTCCAAAAAGTTTCTTAACAGCTTCGATGATAATCCAGATAGCAGCAATAAAAATAAGCAGGGCTTCAATCACTCCTGAAATATTTTCAACCTTCCCATGTCCGTAGGGATGCCTGGAATCAGGTGGATTATCAGATACCTTAACCGACAGGAATGCAATAATGGCTGCAATAAGGTCCATCGAAGAATGGATTGCTTCAGAAATTATGCTAACCGACCCGCTGATAAGTCCAACAGCTAACTTCATTATAATCAATAAAGTGTTGGAGATTATTGAAAGTCGGGCAATACTTACTTTAGCATTCATGAGTTTTTCAGGATACAATTATCAATTCATATTCAGTTTTGCCTAACCCTATTTTTGCCCCATGTTCGAGCCCTGCCTGCCAGAAAGTATCAGGATGTGCCTTCTTGAACTTGTCTTCTCCCTTCATGTCACTATCCTTATGGTCATCACAGATCCTGCTTCCCGGTAGTGCCGGAGCTGCTTTAACCAGGTCAGCGCAAGCCTGGTCGAGAGCAACCGGATCGAATGATGCAGCCATGCCAATATCGGGAACCAAAGGATAATCGTTGAAACTATAACAGTCGCAATCGGGCGAGACATTCATTATAAAATTAATATGAAAAGAGGGTTTGTCTTTTACAACGGCTAATGAATATTCTGCAACTCTCCTGCATACTGTTTCAGAGGCATTCTGCCACACAACCCTTGCTGAATCGTACTGACATACTGCTATACATTGTCCGCAACCAACACACTTAACATAATCAATATGTGCTATCTTATCTTTTCCGACCTCAATAGCATAATGGGCACAATATTTCTGGCACATCCTGCAACCTGTGCAGTTCTCTTCAAATATTTCAGGTGAAGAGCCGGAATGTAAAAACAACTTACCGCCTACCGATGCACATCCCATACCAAGGTTTTTCAGCGCCCCGCCAAATCCGGTCATCTCATGCCCTTTGAAATGGCTCATTGAAATGATAATATCGGAATCGGCAATTGCACTGCCAATTTTGGCTGTGGTGCAATACTCCAGGTTTAATTCAATTTCACGGTAGTCGGTCCCCTTAATTCCGTCCCCGATAATAACAGGGCAATCTGTTGCAAGAGGGTTATATCCATTTTTAAAAGCTGCTTCCAGATGGGATGGGGCATTGGAGCGCCTACCATAATAAAGGGTATTGCAATCGGTAAGGAATGGGATTGCCTCTTTTGCTTTTAATAATTTTACAATGCAGGCAGCATAGTTAGGCCTCAGGTAGGCCAGGTTTCCGGGTTCTCCGAAATGTATTTTAATTGCAACTATTTTTCTTTGAAAATCAATTTTATCGATTCCGGCTTTAACAACAAGTGTCTCAAGCTTTTTTAATAGATTTTGTGATGGCTTTGCTCTGAGGTTGGTAAAATAAACTTTTGATGCAGACATATCCTGTATTTTTCTATACTGACAATATTTTCGCTAATTCCACAAGATCGTGGTTAATATCTTTATGAAGTTTAACGGCTCTGCGGAAAGGAACCAGAGTGATCTCACCATTCATTATTCCAACCATAACACTTTTCTGGTCATCTATAAGCGCTTCAACCGCAGCATGGCCCAGACGGCTTGCATTAACCCTGTCGATTGCCGATGGAGATCCTCCACGTTGCAGATGCCCAAGTACTGAAACTCTGACGTCATACTCTTTAAAATCGTCTTTCACCTTTTTGGCTATTGCAAAAGCGCCTCCTTCTTCATCACCTTCTGCAACAATGATTATATTGCTTGATTTCCTGCGTGTGTTGCCTGCCTCAATCATCTGTTTCAGGTTTCGGGCTTCCCCCTTGATTTCGGGAATGATAATTGCTTCGGCGCCGGTAGCTATTCCGCTGTAAAGGGCTATGAACCCTGCCTCTGCACCCATCACTTCAACAAAAAACATCCTGTTATGAGCACTGGCTGTGTCCCTGATCTTATCAACAGCCTCTACAACAGTGTTAAGAGCTGTGTCATATCCAATTGTGTAATCAGTGCCGTATATGTCATTATCAATTGTTCCGGGTATCCCGACAAAAGGAATTTCATACTCTTCGTTGAATATTCTTGCACCGGTAAATGATCCATCTCCCCCAATTACCACAACTCCGTCAATTTGGGCTTCCTTAAGATTATTATAAGCTTTAAGTCTTCCTTCCGTTGTCTTAAACTCCTCACATCTGGCAGTCTTCAGTATTGTTCCTCCTCTCTGGATAATATCGCTAACACTCTGTGACTGAAGCGGTTTGAAGTTTGCATCAATCATCCCCTGGTATCCCTGGCAAATGCCAATTACTTCCAATCCATTATAAACTGCTGTACGCACAACTGCACGTATAGCTGCATTCATTCCGGGGGCATCTCCTCCTGATGTCAGCACCCCGATTCTCTTAACTTTTCCCATAAATAATAATTGTAAAATAAGCCCACAAAGGTAATATATTTTTTTTGCCTTACAAATGACGGAACTTTGCTATAGTCAGATATTTGAAATGATATCCCGTATATTTTCGATGAGCCATTTTGGTGTTGAGGTTGCTCCACAGATCCCTACCGATTTTTTCCCTTTGAACCATGATTTGTCAATCTCTTCAGGTGATGAGACAAAATGTGTATCAGGATTGATGTTTTTGCAAACAGAAAAGAGCATTTTACCATTGGAACTTTCCCTTCCGCTGACGAAAATTATGGTGTCATGTTTCCGGGCGAATGCCTTAAGATGAGGCTCTCGGTTTGAGACCTGACCACATATCGTTTTATTGATAATCAGATTCATGTCAGGATCCGATATCCCATTTTCTTCCATCTTAAAACGCAGGATGTCTATAAAATTACGGTACTCTTTAACACTCATTGTTGTTTGAGCAAAAAGATATACAGGCCTGGTAATATCAACCTTCTGGAAATCGTCAGGCCCGGAAACGAGAATACCTTCATTATTTATCTGGCCAAGCAAACCAACTACTTCAGCATGACCAGGTTTGCCGAATATCACAACCTGCCCGTTTCCCTCTTTTGTTTTAAGCCAGGTCTCTTTAATTTTTGACTGTAACCTTTTTACAATCGGACAGGTAGCCTCAATTATCGTAATATTATTTTTCTCGGCTGTGATATATGTTTCAGGCGGTTCCCCGTGAGCCCTGATAAGTACTTTGCAATTCTTAAGCCTTCTGAACTCATCATGATCAATGGAGGCAAGTCCCAGTGTTGAAAGTCTCTCTACTTCCTTATCATTATGAACGATAGGGCCGAGTGAAAAAACCTTCTCACCCCTTAAAAGAGCTTTTTCTGCAATCTCAACTGCATTTTGCACGCCAAAACAGAAACCGGATTGTTTATCAATTTCAACTTCCATCTTTTTTCTTCTGAATGATCTGTTTTATCCACGACATCTGCTCTTCAACAGTCTTCCTGCTGTTATCGAGGATTATCGCGTCATCTGCTCTTCTTAATGGACTTATATCCCTGTTTTCATCAGCAATATCGCGGGCTATTATATTTCTTTTAATCTCTTCAAAGTCAATAACTATGCCTCTTCCCGTCATCTCATCGTGCCTTCTTTTGGCCCTGATATCCACGGATGCTGTCATGAAAATCTTAATATCAGCATCAGGGAATACCACCGTTCCAATATCCCTCCCATCCATTACAATTCCCTTATTAACACCTATCTGCCTTTGTAACTCAACCATTCGTGCACGTACTTCCGGTATCTGGCTTATCCGGCTTACATGAGCCGATACTTCAATACTTCTTATCTCCGTCTCAACATTTTCGGAGTTAAGGAATGTCTCATATTCGTTAATATCAGGATTATAAATAAATCCGATATTAATATCCTTAATTTTCCATAGAACACCCCCGGTATTCAATCCCCCTTTCCCAATAAAATTTTTCCTCATGCAATAGAGCGTAACTGCACGGTACATCGCACCACTGTCGATAAATATATAGTTCAACTCTTTTGCAATAGATCTTGCAAAAGTGCTCTTTCCACACGATGAATACCCGTCAATTGCTATTATAAGTCGTTTCTCCATGCCTGAATATTATTGAAACAAATTCAAAAGTTTAAAGTTTAATCATGATATTTTTTATAAATTTTATCCGGTCTTATTATCAACGATACATGGTTCGATGATCCTGCAAGATGGTAGGTTGCCCTGCCAAACTCAATATCCAGCCACGAGGTGTTAATACCGAATCCCCACGAAAACCCGACTGTTGACACTTTCGAGTCCACCTGTAACTCTCTTCTCCTCTGATAGTTGTATCCACCACAGAAATAAAAATTCTTATGTGGGATCAATTCAGCCCCCAGAATAATATGTCTCATGAGGTTCTCAACGAATTCTGATGAAACAGGAACGCTATTTCCGGTTGATGCAGGCTCCGTGTATTGATGAGTAAGGTCAAATTTTTCCAGATGTTTCAGGGTTAAGGAGAAACGCAGAGGTGCATAGGCCAGCCTCTGCGATACGCCTGCCTGTATCTCAAAAGGCAGTTTCTGATGTGGTTCTCCGGCATAGGTAGTAACCTGGTAACCTGCATTTTTAATCACCAAACCGGCTGAAAAAAGGTTACTGCGATTGTGCCATGATGCTCCGATATCAAATGCGAATCCGAAAGAGGTATATTTTTCAAGATGTGACAGTACTGGTTTAAAGTTCACACCTACTGTGAAAAGTGAATCAATCTCACGTGAATATATCATTGAAAAAGCATATTCCGCAGCACTGAAGTTGCCGGTTATGATCCCCGAAGCATCAGTTTCGGTAAACGAACCATAATTCAGGTAGGTCAGACCGACTGCAAAATTTCCTGTACCCTGGTATGATCGCGAGTACATGGCCAGTCCATAATTGATACCGGCAAAATAGTTTACATAATTTAACGCCAGAGTTTTATTCATGCCGGAATTGAGCAGAGCCGGATTATGATATGCAAGGTTCAGGTTATTCCCCTGTAAGGAAACATTCGAACCACCAAGAGAGGAAACAAGCCCGGAATGGGTCAGGTTTAAGAATTCATAGATATTATCGCCCCCGGTTTGTGAAAAAGAAGATGACATTATAATGCTGAAGAAGAAAATAATCAGAGCCTTTTTTCCCATAGCTGTTAATCCATGCCAAATATAGCATGATTTATTTAAACGGATTAGCTATGTAAATTAGTATTAATGAACAGAATATAAGCAATTGGTGCAGATCAGGCAGTTTTACCCGTTAGAGCAAGCGCTTCGTCAAAACTCTTTTTCCTGCCATCCATCTGCGACATCAACAGGCCGGCAATTACAATGACCATCCCGATAATGTTCTGTACAGTCAGTTTATCACCAAGTAAAATGAAAGAAAAGAAAGCTGTGAAAACAGGAATGCAATTTGAAAAAACATTTGCTTTTGTTATTCCCATATTTTTAACAGAATAAGCAAAAAGTATGAAAGCGCCGCACGATGCAAAAACGGCAAGTTCTATTATCGGTTTAAACATATTAAAGGTGAACGGAGTATTAATGAAATCGTTGAAATCAAGTATTAAAAAGAGGGGGAAAAAAAGTACAGCGCCGATGATGTTCTGAACATTTACGATGTAAACCGGACTATAATTTCCAACAAGTCGGCTGAGGGTCAGGTTATATCCGACAGCTGAAAGAACCGCAATTAGGAGAAGGCCCAAACCTTTAGTGTTGAAGGAAATACTTCCATCTTTATTAAGTATGAACACCAGAACTCCAATAAATGAGAAGATAATTCCTGCATAATTTATCACCTTCAGTTTCTCTTTGAAAATTAACCATGCGCCGAGGGTAGCGAAAACAGGTATTGTTGATATCAGTACTGAGCATACTGTTGCCGAAACATAAGTAAGTCCGAAACTCTCACCCAGAAAATAAAAGAAAGGTTCAAACAGGGCCAGCATCAGAAATAGCTTCCAGTCTCCCTTCTTTATCTTCATATAGTTTTTTGTAATGATCAAATAAATTGTCATGAGAATTGATGCAAACAGAAGCCTTATGAAGACTATTGTGATAGGGTGGAATGTTTCGTTTGCAGCCTTGAACCAGATGAATGAAAAGGACCAGAAGATCATTGGCAACATTACCGCACCATATGTTTTTACTTTGCTATTCAATGTTTTAACTTTTGATTTTATTGCTATTTGCAGAAGGGCGAATTTAATTTTAATATTTCTAATTTTAGTGCAGTTGTGAAAAAAACTTAATTGGTTTAAATCATCTATTCCGGAATATTTCGACCATCCTTTTAATATTTATTATGTAATTTAAATAAAGATCAGTTAAATAAATAGTTAGCTGATAAAATAATTTCGAATAAGTGACATTATTGATTTTTTTCAGATTTGATTGTGATTCATAAATCATTATATTTGCCGCCTTAAAGGTTGAAAAACACAATATTGATTCTTTTAATATATAGGAAAAGTTATATAACTAATATCAAAGTTTAAATGAAAATTCTGGTTTGTATCAGTAATGTTCCCGACACAACGACAAAAATTAAATTTACCGAAGGAAATACTTCAATTGACACTACCGGTATCCAGTGGGTTATTAACCCATGGGACGAATTGTCTCTTACCCGCGCACTTGAACTTAAAGATGATGCAGCAAGTGGAATAAAATCAGTCACTGTTCTTCACGTAGGTACTGTAACCTCCGAACCAACAATCCGTAAAGCCCTGGCTATCGGAGCCGATGATGCTATCAGGGTAAATGCTGAATCGTCTGATGCATTGTTTGTTGCATTCCAGATTGCTGAAGTGGTGAAAAAAGAACAGTTTGATATAATCATGTGTGGTATTGAATCGAGCGATTATAATGGATCTGCAGTAGGAGGGATGATCTCTGAATTTCTGGGGATTCCTTCAGTTTCGGCCGTTTCTGGTATTAAAATAGAAAATGGTCAACCTGTTATGACCCGCGAAATAGACGGAGGGAAAGAGGTTGTTACAGTACCTGCCCCATTTGTAGCGATTGTTCAGAAGGGGATTGCCAAAGAGCCACGAATCGCCGCGATGCGCGGTATTATGATGGCAAGGTCAAAACCTGTCAAACTGGTTGAGCCTGTCGCAGTTGAATCACTTACCCAGATCGTGGTATTTGAAAAGCCGGCACCCCGTGCAGCATGTAAATTTATTGATGCGGATAATCCTGCACAACTGATTGATCTTCTGCAGAACGAAGCAAAAGTCATCTGATAAATAGTTAAAAAACAGTAAATCACTACGATATGTCAGTATTAGTATATACCGAGAATTGGGGCGGAAAATTCAAGAAACTTTCCTTTGAACTGGTCTCTTATGCAACAGGAGTTGCTAAAATGCTTAGTACTTCTGTAACAGCAGTGTCGATCGGAAAGGTGGATGAGAGCGAGTTAAAAAAGCTTGGGAATTATGGTGCTAATAAAATCATTAGCGTTAGTAATGACCAACTTATCGCACTTGACAGTCAGGCTTATACAAGTGTCATTTCAGAAATTTCACAGAAAGAAAATGCAACTGTCATTATAATTTCAAATAATAATACAGGTAAAGCTATTGCTCCACGATTATCAGTACGGTTGAAAGCCGGAGTTGGTTCCGGAGTCAGTAAACTTCCGTTAAATCTGAATCCTTTCACAGTTTATAAAAGAACATATTCAGGAAATGCATTTGCACACGTTGTTATCAAATCTGATGTTAAAATTATCACCCTGGCACAAAACTCTTTTGATTTGATTGAAATAGCCAATAATGCCACTATTGAGAATCTGAATGTTCCAATTGATGGGTCATTACTGAAAACTGTGGTTAAGGATGTTCAGAAGCAGACAGGAAAAATAGTTTTGACCGATGCTGATGTAGTTGTTTCAGGCGGAAGAGGAATGAAGTCTCCCGATAACTGGCCTTCATTGGTTGAGCTTGCCACATTGCTTGGTGCTGCAACAGCCTGTTCACGTCCCGTTTCTGATGAAGGATGGAGACCCCACGATGAACATACCGGCCAAACTGGTAAGATCATTGCACCCAACCTCTATATTGCCGTCGGTATTTCGGGTGCAACACAGCATCTTGCAGGTATCAGTTCATCGAAATATATTGTTGCAATCAATACAGATAAGGATGCTCCGATTTTTGAAGCAGCCCAGTACGGTATCGTTGGCGATGCAATGAAGGTTCTTCCAAAACTTGTTGCAGCTGTAAAGGAAATAAGGAAATAGGGAAATAAGGAAATATGGAAATAATCTATCTGTGATTTTGAAGTAGTAATTGAATGGTTAGAAAATGACGAAACAGATAATATTTGCAATAGCACTACTGGTGACTTTGGGAACATTCTATTATACCATTAACAGGATTGTCAGTTTTTTCAAGTTTACCAGGCCTGCCTTCCCTGTAAAGGATTTTGGAAAGAGAATCAATGTAATGTTATCTGTTGCCTTTGGCCAGACAAAAATATTTCGTAAACCGATAATCGGATTCTTTCACGCTTTGGTCTTCTGGGGCTTTTGCATTATTATTTTCGGAAGCCTCGAGATGGTTATTGACGGACTTACCGGAACCGACAGAGCGTTACAATTCCTCGGACCGGTTTATAACATTATAATGGCTTCGGGCGATTTTTTTGCCCTTCTTGTCGCTATGGCTATTATTATTTTCCTGAGCCGCCGGCTTTTCTTCCACATTAAAAGATTCGAGGGCATCGAGATGAAAAAAATATCTCATATCGATGCAAACATTGCCCTCTCAATCATCCTCATTCTGATGATTTCACTTCTGGCAATGAATATCGGATATATTGAATACAAGGCACTTATAGGTGAAGAGATAATTGGTTTTTACCCGATCAGCAAAGTCCTCGGAGGACTATTTGCCGGTATGCAGGCTGAAAGCTTGAGGCTTATGTATGAAATATCATGGTGGACACATATCCTTCTGATTTTTGTCTTTGCCAACATACTGCCATATTCAAAACATTTCCATGTTTTCATGTCGGTGCCAAATGTCTTTCTTTCGAGGCTTGACCCCCTGGGAAAACTTCCGAATATGGACAGTATTACCAGGGAAGTAAAGCTTATACTGAACCCGGATACAGCTTTTGCTGCAACGGCTACCGATGTTCCCGGTGAACGGTTTGGTGTAAAAGATGCGGAAGATACTTCCTGGAAAAACTATTTTGATTCATTGTCATGTACTCAATGTGGAAGGTGTACTTCTGTCTGCCCGGCAAATATTACCGGAAAGAAACTGTCACCCAGAAAAGTTATGATGGACCTCAGGGCAAGGATGAAAGAGAAAGGTCCGCTGATGGTTAAAAATGGAAGGGATTTCAACGATAACCGTTCACTCTTAAGAGATTATATTTCTGAGGAAGAGATCTGGGCATGTACAACATGCAACGCCTGCGCAAAAGAGTGCCCGATCAATATCAACCATCCAACACTGATAGTCGATATGCGAAGGTACCTCGTAATGGAGGAAGCTTCTGCTCCGGGGGAACTGAAAGCTGTTTTCAATAATATCGAAAACAACGGCGCTCCATGGCAATACTCTGCCGAAGACCGGCTTCTTTGGGCTAAAGATTTGGAAATTAATGTTCATTAACCTCTGTGGCCCTGTGCATCCTCTGTGTCACTCTGTGTAACAAAAAACTTAAAAAGAAAAGATAGAAAATGGAAATCCGGAAAATTGAAGTCCCTGTAATGGCAGACCTTTTTGCAAGGGCACAGAAGCCGGAATACCTTTTCTGGGTAGGTTGCGCCGGAGCTTTTGATGACAGGTATAAAAAAGTTGTCAGGGCATTTGCAAAAATCCTCAGCCATCTCAATGTGAGCTATGCTGTACTTGGTAAGGAAGAGACATGCACAGGAGATTCTGCCAGACGTGCGGGCAACGAAATGCTTTATCAGATGCAGGCATTAAAGATAATTGAGATATTCAAGATGTATGAAGTGAATAAGATCATAACCATTTGCCCTCATTGTTTCAACATCTTTAAAAACGAATATCCTGATCTGGGCGGTAAATACGAAGTGATTAACTACCTTCAGTTTTTAAACAGGAATATCGAAGAGGGTAAATTAAAGATTGATCCTGCATCATTGAAAAATGTTTCAATTACATATCACGATCCCTGCTACCTCGGAAGATCAAATGACATATATGACGAACCGCGTATTATTCTGAAAAAACTGACAGGCAATTTAGTGGAGATGCGCCGGAATAAAAGTTTCGCATTATGTTGTGGCGCCGGTGGTGCACAAATGTTTAAAGAGGCGGAGAAAGGCGACAAAGAAATTTTTATTGAAAGAACAGAGGATGCCCTTAAAACTGAAGCTAAAGTTATTGCTACAGCCTGTCCGTTTTGTATGACAATGCTGACTGATGGACTGAAATACAAAAACAAAGAGGAGGAGATCAGGAACCTTGATATTGCCGAACTTATTGCACAATCACTTGAATTATAGATTAATCCAAATAATGAACTGACATAATGGAAAACAATAGAATCTTAAAAAGCGGTGAATTTCTTGTAAGCGAAGTTGAATCGAAAGATGTTTTCATTCCGGAGGAATTCAACGAGGAACAGAAAATGATAGCCCAGACATGCAGAGACTTTCTTGAAGCTGAAGTTTATCCCAACCTCGAACAAGTTGAAAAAAGTGATCGGGAACTTATGAAAAGTATCCTGAAAAAGTCAGGTGAACTTGGATTAATGGGTGTCTCAATTCCTGAAGAGTTTGGTGGATTCGGACAGTCGTTTGTGACACAAATGCTTGTAGCCGAAACAACAGGTGCAGGATATTCCTTCACAGTGGCATATATGGCACATTGCGGTATAGGTACCTTACCAATAATGTATTATGGAAACAAAGATCAAAGGCAGCGTTATGTAACAAAACTGGCTTCCGGTGAGTTTATCGGAGCTTACTGTCTCACCGAGCCGGGTGCCGGGAGTGATGCAAACTCAGGGAAAACTAATGCAAAGTTAAGTGAAGACGGCAAACATTATATCCTTAACGGACAGAAGATGTGGATCACAAACGCCGGATTTGCTGATACACTGGTGGTATTTGCAAAAATTGATACCGACAGGGTTCTCAGCGCATTTATCGTTGAGAGCAATTATTCTGGCGTTGTTATCGGCCCCGATGAACACAAAATGGGAATCAAAGGATCGTCAACAGCACAGATATATTTTAATGATGTTAAAGTACCGGTTGAAAACCTGCTCGGTAAAAGAGGAGAAGGTTTCAGGATTGCACTAAGCATCCTTCACATGGGACGTCTTAAGCTCGGAGCTAACGTCATCGGTGCTGCTAAAAAAGCTATTAACGATACGGTTAAATATGCCAACGAAAGAAAACAGTTCGGAGTGCTTATCTCCAGCTTTGGTGCGCTAAAACATAAAATGGCTGAACAGGTTATTCGTCTTTTTGCTTCAGAATCAGCTGTCTACAGAGTAAGTAAAGATATTGACATACTGATGGGGAAGCTAACAGTTGACTGTGGAGACTACGGGAGAGCTTCGATCGAAGCTATCAGCCACTACGCTGTTGAGGCTGCCATTTTGAAAGTTGTAGGCTCCGAAATGCTTGATTATGTTTCTGATGAGGCAGTACAAATACACGGAGGTATGGGTTACTCAGCAGAGATGGCTGTTGAAAGAGGTTATCGCGATTCGAGGATAAACAGGATTTTCGAAGGCACAAATGAAATAAACCGTCTTCTCGTTGTTGACACAGCAATGAAACGGGCTATGAAAGGCGAATTTGACCTCTTCGGGGAAGCTGAAAAACTCTATTCCGGTTTGAATAACATCACCGATGGCAAAACAGCAGGTGAAAGCTATTACCAGGAAAAAACAAGATATATCAAAAACTTTAAAAAAGTTATTTTGATTTGTATTCATGGTGCAACAAAGCGATTCGCGAAGAACCTTATTAACGAACAGGAAGTTCTCAACAATATTGCCGAAATGATGATGGAGATTTATGTTTCGGAATCATTGGCATTAAGAGTCCAGAAGATGGAATCGCTTACGGGAAATGTATCCCTTTATAAAGATATGCTTGATGTTAATATTTTCGACACTGCCGGTATTGTCAGAAAATCTGCTCTTGAGGCTATCGGCTCATTCTCTTCACCCGAATCCTGCCCTATACTGATTAAGGCAATTGAAAATCTTTCAAGAGTGGAATGTGTAAATGTAAAAGATGCCAGAAGGCGGATCGCTGATAAACTGATTGAAGATAATGTCTATAAATTCTGATTGTATTGCATTATATTGACGATCCTCGCATAAAATACTATTATGAACCGGGCCTCGACGCATCGGGGCGAGTTACATCATTCCATTAAAAATAATTATTTTATGATGAAAAAGGTCACTTTTCTTTTTGTTCTACTGATTGCAGGAGTAGTCTTCAGTTGCTCCATAGTACCATTTACCGGTCGTAAGCAGCTCAGTATTGTGCCTGAATCAGAGATGATTGCGATGGGGCTTGCCAGTTACCAGGAATTCATGAAAGAAAATCCGGTCTCCCCGGATAAAATCAACGGTAAAATTGTAAAGGAAGTTGGTACCAGATTATCCACAGCTGTTGATTTTTTCTTTGCCGCTAACAACATGGAGACCAGACTGGATGGGTACAAATGGGAATATTCACTTGTTGAAAGCACTGTGCCAAATGCCTTTTGTATACCCGGCGGGAAAGTTGTCATTTATAGTGGGATACTTCCCTATACAAAAGACAAAAATGGGTTAGCCGTGGTTATCAGTCACGAGATAGCTCATGCCGTTGCCAGGCATGGCGGTGAAAGGATGAGTCAGCAGCTTCTTCTCCAGTTTGGTGGTGTAGCTCTGGGCGAAGCTGTTAAAAATAAGCCGGAAGAGACTAAAAGTATCTATAATACAGTATATGGCATAGGCGCGCAGTTGGGAGTAGTGTTACCCTACTCAAGGGAACATGAATACGAGGCAGATAAAATTGGACTGATCTTTATGGCTTTGGCAGGATACGACCCTCAGGGTGCTGTTATATTTTGGGACCGCATGAGTAAAATTGGAGGAAATAAGCCACTGGAATTCCTGAGTACACATCCAACCGATGCAAAGAGGATAAGTAAAATTAAAGCGGCTATGCCGGAAGTAATGCAATATTACAAAAAGTAGCTTGCTTCAGGTTCTCTTGGAACAATATACTGCAACAGTTTGGATTCTTCCTTTTCTCGCGGCACGAGTATGCGTGGGCAACAAAAATTCTTACATTCAGATAATAAATATATATCATTAATTAAAGTGATATAGATCAATTTTCTATATGATAAACAGCATGCTGAAGCACCAAATTTCTTGCTTATAAAAAACTATTAATCAGTATAATCAGGTATCTTTGTGAATTAATTAACAATAATTATAACATGAATCATAAATTTAATATGATCAGACAGATTCTGGTTGCATTTGTTCTTCTTGCAGCAGTCACAGGAATCTCTTCGTGTGAAAAGAATTCATTTATCCTACCGGTTGTTGACCCGGGAACTACATGGCATTTTCAGGCGGATATTCAGCCTATATTCAATACCAATTGTGCATCGTGTCATGGTGGTGCAAAAGCACCTGACCTCAGGGATGGTAAATCTTACCTGTCACTTACAAATGGTGCGTTTGTTAACACTCCGGGTGAGACCAGCAAGTTATATACTAAATTGACCGGATCACATCTTTCAAGAGCTACTGACACCGAAAGATCAAAAATTCTCGGATGGATTAACCAGGGAGCCCTCAATAATTAAAATTAACCAAACCTGATAAAACCTAATTAATATGAAAAAGATTTTTATAGTTTTAATTTTATTGTTATTCATTTCTCCTATATTCGCACAGGAAGAAACTCAGACACGGGAAAAATCCAAACCGGTCCGGTTCACTTTTGGAACAACCATACTTATTGATAATCATACCGTCGCCACACCTTACAAAGGTGGTCTGGAACTGGAAATTCATCACAGATTCAGCCTGATTGAAAATTATCATAATCTTTTTGGTATTTATGGCTCTGCCAATACACGTATAGGCCTGAATTATGGTATAACCGACAGGTTAATGATTGGCGCCGGAACAACAAAAGATTATAAACTACAGGATATTCAGTGGAAGTATCTTATTCTTCAGCAGACGGAAGATAACAGCATGCCTGTTTCCCTTTCATACTATGGTAATATCGTAGCTGACTTACGTAAGGAAGAGGAATTCGGACCAGCCGCCAGTTTCAGGGAAATTCACAGATTATCCTATTTCACACAACTAATTGTGGCCCGTAAGATTAATGAAATGTTCTCAGTACAGGTAGCTCCATCACTGGCTTATTTCAATTCTGTACCTCTAAATAGCGATACTACAGCAGGTTATAAGAATCTGAACTTAGGTTTGTCAGCAGGTGCCCGTGCAAATTTATTCGGTTCCCATTCATTATTACTTGAATATGACCAATTACTTACAAAACAGGATCCTGACGAACAGACAAAACTAAATCTTTCACTGGGTTGGGAAATAAATACTGCAACTCATACATTTCAAATATTCGTAGCAAATTATTCGCAGATTATTAATCAGCGGAATCTTGTGTTCAACACAAATGATTTCACAAAAGGCAAATATCTTGTTGGTTTTAATATCACTGTCAGGTTCTAATTCAATTAGGTAATCAGGAATGAAATTATTTGAATTCCGGATCTTTTTCTTGTTAGTTCTGATATCTATTAGTTCTGCTGTTTCTGCAGCAGGTTTCAGGTTTAAGATTGAGGACTTAAAAGTTCAGGATACGACATCCTTTGTCTCTTCGTATGAAGAAGATAACCAACGTTGTTTTAAATGTCATGGGCAGGTGAGGTATGAGTACACTAACGAAAACCTCGGACGACAGGTTAAAGCTCTAATGTGTTCAGAAAGAATTGTAAACGAAGAAGAATTTTACAAATCAAATCATAAAAGTTTCAGTTGCACAGACTGCCATTCCGCAGAGTATGTAAACTTTCCTCATTCCGGAGAGCTGAGAATGGAGCAGAAATATAACTGTATTGATTGTCATGGGGGCGATGAGAAATTTGCACAGTATCATTTTGAAGAGATAGAAACTGAATATCAGCAAAGTACACACTTTAAACTGGAGGAAGATGGATTCTCGTGCTGGAAATGTCATGATCCGCACAGTTACAAGATCAATATCAGAAACAGTGATAATCTTAAAGAGACTATATCATACGATAACGCTATCTGTCTTAATTGCCACTCCGACTTCAACCACTTTCAGCTTCTGACTGACAGGGAGGAGATAAATATTATTAAAAAGCATGATTGGCTTCCTAATCAGACTTCGCATTTTGCGAACGTCCGATGCATCGAATGTCATACACAAATTAATAATGATATTCCTGTATCTCATCTTATTAAGCCTAAGGAAGAAGCAGTCAAACTTTGCAATGAATGCCATTCGAAAAATTCAATCCTGATGGCCTCACTTTATAAATTTGAATCTAAAGCGCAGCGCCGCGATGGTTTCTTTAACGGAATTATATTGAATGAATCATATGTTATAGGTGCAAACAGAAATGAATACCTGAATCTTTTTAGTCTGATTATATTCGTTGGTGTTATCGGTGTTATCGGTATTCATATTGTATTCAGGATAAGGGAAAATAACAAAAACTATTAAAGAAGACTAAGATGTATCTTTACCCAAAATGGATAAGAGCCTGGCATGTTATTAACGCTGTATTGTTTCTTATTCTTATTGTTACCGGTTTAAGTATGCAATATACCGATAAAGAGAATGCTTCATATGTTGTAGGATTTGCAATAGCAGTAAAATGGCATAATTTTGCAGCTATTGTACTGACTGTAAGCTATATATTATTTGTTACCGGGAATCTCCTGACAAAAAACGGAAGGTATTACAGAATCGGTAAAAAGGATTTTCTGTCAGATCTTGGTAAGCAATTAAAATATTATTCCTGCGGAATGTTCAAAGGAG